>WNEZ01006053.1_pt1 | contig 12361 bp, 16 predicted proteins | sample 5400521 | NCBI WGS metagenome assembly WNEZ01 (sample SAMN13153339, study PRJNA577476) | soil metagenome | isolation source: 120 cm saprolite under Douglas fir tree site 2 hole 1 replicate 1 | place: USA:California | collected 2015-04-18
CGCTGGCTTCGGACAATTGCCTCTGTATTCGCTCTCAAGTTGCCATGGGTGACCATCACCAGCCGCGGTATCCCGGTAGAGCCTGAAGTAGGCATCAAGACCGCGAGGTCTTCTTCCATACACGGCGCCGGCCGTAACGAATTGGCAGGGCGAGCATCGAAATTGCCCTCGATTTGCGTAACGCCATGCTTTCTTGCCCAATCACAGTGGACTCCCTGGCCAACCCACACCGCTTTTGCGCGTGCTCTCGCGAGGATCGATTCCCCGGAAGTTGCGAGCGCGCGCTCATCCACTAGCACGGGCACCAGCCCCGCATACATGGCCCCTAAGTACGCCAGCGTACTTGCGGGACTCAAACCACAACTGATCAGCACTCGGTCGCCCGCTTGAAGACCGGCCGACAAAAACCCAACTGCGAAGCCGACGACCAGACCGGGAACTTCCTTACCGGAAAGCGTTTGCCCGGTCGTCGCATCAATCAGATGAGAATTCTCTCCCAGCCGCCGGAGCAAGCGACCCGCGAAGTTCGAATCATTAGACCCGCACACCTTGGACCTTGCCGAGCTTGGATTGAACGACTCTGCAGATCTCTTTCACGTTCTCCATCGCCATTAGGTCATCTACGTCGAAACTCACAGCAAAAGAGTGCTCGAGGCTGCTGGCCAGCTCCACATGCCCCATGGAATCCCACGCGGGAATGTCGTTTGGCGTCGAGTCGAGGGTGATGGTTTGCGGATCGATGTCGAACGTAGAGCTAAAGGCGGCTTTTACTTTGGCCAACAGTTCTTCCATGATTAGATACCCTTTTTCTCTCCTATCAGTGTGTTCTTCAGCCAAGACGGAGCCTTCTTATAAGCAGTTTGATCCTTACGGAGAGGTACGGCCCACTTGAATATGAGGCACCGGCTTACGCTGAACGCTCGCACCTCCTTCCACTTGTTGGTCACTCGAGTGCACCACTGAGCCGGAATATTGTCAGCCCAGTAAAAACCATAAGCTTTTGTGTATCCTTTCGAACGAAGAGCTAGCATCGCGCTATTCTGGAAAGCCGCGGAAATGCCACCTTTTCTTTCAGCGGGTGCCACGAATATATCGAAGGTATATACGTAGTCCTTCGACCAATCCCTAAACCCAAACCGTTGAAGATCTTCATGCAAACCACGCGGGTCGTGTGCAGTTTGTGAAACGTAGTGCCACGTGTCCCCAATAACTACGTTGTCTCGTGCCAGGGCGTATCCGCCGTATCCGTGCTTCAGGTAACTCAAGGCCTTTAGATACCTGCTGTTGACCGCAAAGCGATAGATACCTGACGAAAGCATGTCTTTGTCAATTTCAAGCAGTTTCAGCTTGGCACTCGCAAGCGGCTTCGGACGTTCCGTAAGCTCCGACAAGTCCTTCTCAACAACAATCGCTGTACGCTTAAGAAACAATACTTCCCCAAAGAAGGAACTCCACCCATTTGACCTGACAAGATCAGCGACTTGAGCTATGCGCATTCTGACGTCGTTCAGCATGAGGACCTGCTTTCCTGCAACCACGCCACGCAAGTCGGCATTCGACCTGAACTCGCCGGACTCTCGCTCAATTTGCGGTGCCCTTGATGGATGCTGAAACTAAGCCCTCCCCTGATTAAGCAGCACTCTTTTTTCGCTGAGCCAAGCATGGACTTGCCATGGCTTCGATTTGGAACCTCGTCGTCGCACAGCAGAGCCTCGGCGAGTCCACACTGTGGAAAAACGTCCTGCCCATCAAAAGAAACTACACTCATAGGTGGCTCCATACGTCCGCCCGCATCGTCACACAGCAAGTTGCGGACGCCGTACCGTATCGTGCGGGAGAGGTCAAACAGTTTTAGACAGCCTTCCTCCTCCGAGGCACCAATTTCCCTTCTGAACGAGCGAATCTTGGGCTGTCCTGCTAAAGGGAGCAATGCGGGTTTAACGGTAATCTCTAGAAAGCCCGATGTGTTCAACATCGAGGCAGTCGTCTCTGATCAGCACTGTCCTCATTTACGAGCCGTTCTTCCGGAACCGGCCTGGAAATGGATCAAGCGTCCCACCTGTGGGTGACCTGCCCGCATTCTCAGGGGTATATTTTCTAACCGTTTCTTTGCCCTTCTGCGGTAGGCATGGCAAATGCGTTCCGAGGACCTGCACACAATGTCCAGGTTTTTGCCAATCCCCAAAACGCTGATACTTAGAGGGGATATTCGCCCCCGACATCTAAGTTGTTTCTTATTGCTAAGATACCTCTACTGTCTGATCGCTGGGGGGCCAATGGGCTGCAAATTGCACGCGGACTCCTGAAATTGCAACCTTGAGTCTGTCCCCCACATGGCAAGTGAAACGGAAAGGTTAGGTATCAGTACGAGAAGAGATTTTCACGTGCTTTGCTACCAACATCACTCGGAGATGCTTCCAAGACTCCCTAGCGAGCCTGCGGAGGGGCAGCTGTACGCGTGCGGGGAGCTTGCCTGTCTAGTCCGCTACCATAGCTTGCATGGATACTTCGTTGACCCAAAAGTCGCAAAGACTATCGAGCTGGAAATCACGCCTCGCGTTAGCTGTCCCAAAGATGGGCAATTCATGTATCTAGCTGAAGTTATTCCTCAAAGAAGAAGCTTCCGCCTTTGGAAATGCCCGCAATGTAACGGGAGGCTCACTACTAACGAGGAGACTTCGGGCGGGTTAGAAAAAAAGATGGGAGCCTGAGCTCTGGGTATCACTTCTTTGGCAGGTTCTTAAGAACCGCGGCCTCTTGCATCTAGTAAGGCTTTGCCCACAGTTCCACCCTGCCGGACAGTTCCAGACCGACGGCAAACCTGCTCTCGGACACGCGCTGGCAGTAAATGATCCGCGCTTGTGCGCGCACGCCCTCCTTTGGCGAGCTAACCAGCACACGCTGCCCCGGCTGCAACTTCTGCTCCAAGAGAACACGTGCGCCGTGGGCGCTCACGTTTTCGGTCATCGTCCTTTCGTTGAGCTTTGCCTCATCCTGCAGACAAACTTCTACGTTCAGCGTCCTCGCGATCCGCCTCTCGGATCGGCCATTCGACATAGTCCTCCTGGTGCCAGAGAGCTTGCGGGCCCTAGGCAGCATGTCCTCTGTTAGGTCGTCCCGCTTTCCGATGGGCACCCTTGTGCGCTTATGTAAGATGATCTCCCTTAGTCGCAGATTCTCTAACGACGTATTTGGTCGCACCTCCGGATCGAAGAATACAGTCCCGGCGCTACGGCACTTCTTCCCTCTCGCATGTCAATACTCGGCTACCATCGTCAAGCTTACCGGTCAAGCGGAGGAAAACTGCAATTTCCCGGCGGGTGATCTCCTTAGTCCGCCCTAGCACCCGACGTATTTACTGTTTCCGGCACTTCGCGCTTTGGCGGAAGAGGCTACTTCTGAAGCGCGGCCGCCGGCTCCAGCGGCCTTGCGCGTCTGAGTGGAGACTGGCTGTGGCAGTGTCGACTGTGGCGCTTCGTCTTCTTTCCAAAATACCAAGCCTCCCACGCGTGGGTCCCAGTCAATGCAGAGCGTGTCGCCTGCCTTCAGCTGTCCGGTGGCCAATAGGTTCGCCAAAGGGAAAACTACCTGCCGTTCAATGGCGCGCTTCAAATGGCGAGCGCCGTAACGCTGATCCGTGCCTTCGTGCAAGAGAAATTCGCGGCCCGCGTCAGTCACGCGGAACAGAAACTGCGCGTTCGGGGTCTCCAAAACCCGCTGCTGTACATGCCCCAACTCGATCTCAAGCACTTCCGCGAGTCGCTCGCGATTCAAGGGATGAAACACCACTATTTTGTCCAGGCGGTTCATGAATTCCGGCGAGAATTTCCTCCGCGCCGCTTCCACAGCCGTGCGTTCAACCTTCAGGTCAAGACCCGTCATTGGCATATCCTCCGGCTGGATGAAACCCATCCCGCCGTGCATCAACTCTGTGATTTCCCCACTGCCCAAGTTTGAGGTCATGAAGATTACCGTCTGTGAAAGATCCACACGACGGTTGTCACCCAGCGTTAAGGTCGCCCTGTCCAGCATGCCCAAAAGGAGTTGCCACAGAGCATCGTTGGCCTTTTCAATTTCGTCGAGCAGCAGGAAGCTGAGCTTCAACTTCTCGGTATGGCTAGCGGCTAGGGCTTCCTGGGTGATCAGCGGGTGGGTTTCGCGGTGGCCCAGGTACCCCGGGGGTGACCCGATCAGCTTCGAGATCTCATGCGAATGCTGAAACTCGCCGCAGTCAACCTTGATTACCGCGCGGGGATCCCCAAACAGAATCTCAGCAGCAGCTTCCACGATGCGCGTCTTTCCGGACCCCGTGGGACCGAGCAACAAAAGACTCCCTACTGGGTGCCGTGGTGAGTTCAGGCCGGCACAGAACATCTGGTACAGGTCCACCATCGCCTGCACCGCTTCCTCCTGCCCGACGATCTTCGCGCGCAGCGCCTCACCAAACTCCCCCGCCTCCGAACTGCGTACTGTCGAATCGAGAAAGACCGGTTGAGTGCACATGGCGAGCTCCTAGTGAACCTTCTGTCCGGGGATGGGCGGGGCGAACGAAAACTGATCAAGTTGGTCTAATTTCAACTCGCCATGTAGGAAATAGTGCTTGCCGAGGGCTGGCCGTATCTGTGTCCCGCGGTCATGGGGTTGGCCTTCCAGACACGCCACCGGGAATTGCTTTTCATTCTTTGGCCGGCAAATCGCGTTCTGTTCAAATCGTCGCCACATGTTCCTGAACCAACTTCGGTAGGACAGAGCAGCGAAAGAGGGTGCGGCCAAACTTGCTAGCCTTGCGGTATAAACCGCGGGCCGGAGATCCTACATTCGTGGCCCTTGTCGCCTGACGCTAAACTATCTTTGGGAAGAAGCACATACAATCCGGCCAAGGCACCAATCGAGCGGTGGAAAACACCGGGGGCGCCGTAGCGCTTAAGACCCGCATTTTCACGTAGGTTAAGTCCTGATGATTCGCTTCTAGCTGGAACTGGCAGTACGAGTTTAGCCAAACGCTGGCAATTCGAACATGCAAGCGCTGCACACCGAAGGTTGTTTCGGGAATCCTCGGGCACTCAGACGTGCGAACGACGTTTCGAACCTACCAACACATCGAGACCGAAGATTTCCGGGCCCCACTCGATGCATGGGCTTCCGAATTGTGCGGTGATGTTACGAAATGCATCGAAGAGCAGCAACTGGTAGAAGTCAAGTACCTGACCCGCAAGAGGTTGGAGCCGAGGGCGAGAGTTGAACTCGCGACCTGCCGATTACGAATCGGCTGCTCTACCACTGAGCTACCTCGGCTTGCTCTAACGACATTAGCATCCGCGGAAAATTGCTGTCAATTCAACTGCAGAAACCGGCTTCCTTCAGCGCGAGAAGGGATACATGGCCCAGCCGATCCCCACGCCGACCAGCAGGAAGAGGAACAGCGACCAGACGATATATTTCACGCGATCGATGGGCCGCCGGCGGCTCAGGAATCCAAACGCCACGGAAATCACCAGCGCGAAAAGCAGCATGGACTGCAAATGGCTGAGTTTGAATCCGAAACCAGCGTTCATCCCTTCCGCCCTCGCGCCGCTTCGTACGCATGCAATGCGGCCAACAGATTCAGTACGCCCGCCGTGGCCAGGAAACGCGTTCCGTAATCGCCGTCCGCATGCGACACGTCAGCTCCATTCGTCTCGAGAGACCTCGCCACCAGGTAAAAGGAGCCTGTTCCCAGATCCGCCAGGTAACCCAAGGCATCAAAAGCATCGTTGCCGCTGGAACTGAAAACATTGCCGCGCATCCCTGCGCCCAGAATCACCAGCACCCCGACGGTCAGGAAGCACGCCACCGCGCGCCCCCACATCTTCAGGAAGGCATGGCCTAAGCCGGGGACGAGCCATCCCATCACCGCGATGAGGAAGGCAATTCTCTCGCGTCTCGAATCCTGTTGCGCAGCCGCCGGCGCTGCTGTCTCGTTTGCCATCTCTCTTCTTTCGAATCCTGGTCTATGCGAGCAACGCCAGGATTTCGGTCTGAACAGGCCCGGTGACTTCGGCCTCGCGTTCGCCGATGTACACGTTCACTTCACTGCGTACACCGAATTCCGGCAGGTAAATCCCTGGCTCGATGGAATTGCAAGTGTGCGGGATTAGGCGCCGCACATCTTGCGTTTCCAGACCGTCCATGTTGGCGCCGTTGCCGTGAACCGATTCTCCGATACTGTGGCCGGTGCGGTGAAAGAAATATTTTCCGTAGTGCGCCTTCTCAATCACGTCGCGTGCGGCTTTGTCCACCTGCCACCCCTGCACGGCCTTTCCCGCCGCGATCTTCGTCTGAATCAGCGCGACGGCCTTGTCGCGCGCCTCGCGGACGATGCCAAAAATCTTTGCATATTTCTCCGGCACCTTCGCGCCGAGGTACCCCATCCAGGTAATGTCATAATAAACGCTGCCGGCCTCTTTTTTCTTCCCCCAGACATCCAGTAGGAGCAAATCTCCTTCGCGAATCGCAGAAGCTTTCTCCGGCGTAGGACCATAGTGCGGATCGCTGGCATGCGCGCCAACGGCGATGTCTGGCCCTTCTTCGGTCCAGAGACCTGCGGATTCGAACTCTTTCAAAATCCACTTTTTCAGGTCGTATTCCGTCAGCGTCCTTTTCTCGCGCGCGCTGCTCGCGGCCTGCTGAAAGGCTTCGCGCACGACCCGATCGATGACCGCTCCTGCCGCCCGGTGTGAGTCGAGTTGCGGGGCGCTCCAGCACGCTTCGTATTTCTGCACCAGGTCCGCCGAACTCACCACCTTCGGGCCGCTGCTGCGCACCAATTCGATCGTGCCTGCATCCACCATGGCGATATAGGGAATCGCATTTTTCGGCGAGTACTGCATGGCCACGCTCTTCGTGCGCCCGAGCACCTTGGCCAGATTCCTCCGCAGCTCGTCTTGTCCTGCGTAGTACAGCGTCTCGCCCGGCAAGGCCGCCAGCGATTCCGTCTCGATCTTGTGCACCAGCTTCTTCGGGGTTCCCTTCGCGGGAATGAAATAAAACCATCTTCGCGTCCTCATTCCCTCCGGCAGACTCAGGATCCGCTGCGCAATGGGGTCGCGCCCGCGAAAATCGTAAAAGAGCCAGCCGTCGAACTTGGCGGCCCGCAAATCGGCCTGGATGCGCTGGATATTTGCGCTCATCGGGAAATCAGCTCTCCCGCTCGGGTTCGAATCAGCGCGGCGAACTCAAGCTTCCTGCCGCAACAAGCTCATGATTTGCTGCCCCGTCACGCCTCTGATTTCGATGCGTTTCGTGCGGCTTCTCTCACCGCTGAGAATTCTAACAGCCGACTTGGGTGTTTTCAAAACCTGCGCCAGGAATTCGACCAACGCCTCATTGGCCCGGTCCTCGACCGCCGGAGCCCGCAACCGCAGTTTCAACGCCCCTCCCAGCTCCCCGGCGATTTCATCTCTGCTCGCCCGCGGCTGTACCCGCACCTGAATAATGATTCCGCCGTTCCGTTCTTGTACCTCCAGCATTCGGCTCCTTCTCAGCAGCTAATTGACGCTTCTCTCCCCAAACAGCGCGGTGCCGATGCGCACTTCCGTCGCACCCTCTTCAATCGCCACTTCAAAATCATGCGACATCCCCATGGATAGAACGGGTAGGACGAGACGGAGTTTCCTTGCCAGATCATCGCGCAACGCTCTCAGCCGCCGGAAATAGGGCCGCACGCTCTCCGCATCCTCCAGAAAAGGTGGAATGCACATCAGCCCGGCAAAGTTCAGCCAAGCCAGCGGCGCGATCCTTTCTGCCAATCCCTCCGCTCCTTCCATTTCCACCCCGCTCTTGGATTCTTCCTGCGCAACGCGCGCTTCGATGAGCACGCGCAATCTGCCGGTGATGCCGGCTTCGGCTCGCGCCAGGTCCAGTCGCCGCGCAAGTGCAAAACCATCGACCGAATCCACGCTGTGAAAGAGCCTTGCCGCCCTTGCCGCCTTGTTGCCCTGCAAATGTCCGATCAGATGCCAGGTCGCAGCCAGGCCTTCCGTCCCGAGGCGCTTCCCCTCCCATTCCTGCACGCGGTTTTCGCCAAAGTCCCGCACGCCTGCTTCATAGGCCTCGCGAATCGCACTCGCCGGATGTGTCTTCGAGACGGCAATCAAGGTGATTTCTTCCGCGCGCCGTCCCGCGCGCTCCGCCGCTTTGCCGATTCTTTCCTGAATTCGAAGCAGGTTCTCTCTCACCGAAGATGGTGCCATGGTCAAATCCGAATCCTAACATGCGTGGCGTTGCAGCGGAGAGGGTCTGCGGTTAGACTGACGTTCGGCGGTTGTTCGCTTCATGGCAGCATTCAATCGAGGCTGGTTTGCGTTCCAAAATGAATAGGCGCCCGCTCGGCAGGCTGATCGCCTTCGAGGGCATCGATGGCAGCGGCAAGCGCACGCAGATGGATCTGCTTCACAACACGCTTGCCGCCGGCGGTGGCGGCCATACTCTCTATTCCACGGGATTTCCTCAATACGATTCGTGGTTCGGCAAAATGGTCGGCCAGTTTCTCAACGGCGAGCTGGGGGACCTGGCGGCTGTCGACCCGCACTTCTCAGCTCTTCTTTATGCCGGAGACCGTTTTGAAGCCAAGCCGAAACTCGAATCTGCTCTGCAGGAAGGCAGAATCGTCCTCGTGGATCGCTACATCGGTTCGAATCTTGCTCATCAAACCGCTCGGGTTCCGCCCGGGAAACGTGCGGAGTTCCGCAGCTGGATAGAGCACCTGGAATACGGCATCTTTGGCCTCCCGCGGGAAGACCTCATTCTTTATTTGCGCGTACCCGCCGGGGAAGCGCAACGGCTGGTGCACAAGAAATCCGCACGAAGTTACACCACCGCGAAGCAGGATATTCTGGAGGCCAGTCTGCGCCATCTTGAATTGGCGGCGGATATGTACGATCTCCTGTCGCGCGATGCCCCTTGGGTGACCGTTCAATGTTTCGATGCCGCTCGCGGTCAGATGCGGCCTCCCCAGGACATCGCCCGGGAAGTTTTGGCGGCTGTGGAGCCGGTTATTCTCACTCAGGTCGTGCGGGAATCCGGTGAAGGCGGCTGATCTTGGGCTTTTCTGAATTTCTCGGCAACGAACGCATCGTCGCGGCGCTGCGCGGCGCCCTGCGCAGCGGCCGCGTCCCGCATGCGCTGCTTTTTACCGGGCCGCGCGGCGTTGGCAAATTCACTCTTGCTCGCATGTTCGCCGAGGCTGCCAATTGCGAACGCCTCAAGGACGACTTTTGCGGCGAGTGTGCTACTTGCCGGCGCATCGGCCTTCTCGCCGATACCCAAAAGCTGCTCGAGCAGGGCCTCGTTGAGCGTGGGGAAAGCGCCGACGCCGCCACCGTCGAGCGCGTGCCGCTGATTCTGCAATCGCACCCGGACGTGTGGGCGCTGGTGCCGGATCCGGTGCGTTTAAAAAGTCCGGTTGTCCGGCCGATGTTGCGTGTGGGCCAATTGCGCGCCGTGCAGCGCGCCGCGTACTTTCAACCCATGGGCCGGCGCCGCGTCTTCATCCTCGATCGGGCGGATACCATGCGCTGGGACGTCGCTAACATTTTCCTGAAGATTCTCGAAGAGCCGCCCGAGTCGTCCACGCTCATCCTCACGGCGCCTTCGCCCTATGCTCTTCTGCCCACCATCGTCTCGCGCTGTTTGCAATTTCATTTCGCGCCGCTGTCGCAGGCCGCGGTGGAAAAAATTCTGAAGGAAAAGACCCCGCGCAAACCTGCCGAGATCAAGCTGGCCGCGCAGCTCGCGGAAGGCAGCCCGGGCCTCGCGATCGAAATGGACGTCGATGCGGCTGCCCAGGGCCGCGAGCATGCCCTCCGTATTCTGGAACGCGCCGCGCGTGGTCAGAGCTTCGCCCAGCTCTTTGCCGATACCTCGGCTCTCGCCAAAGACCGCGAGACTTCTTTCGAGGACCAACTCGGCGTCTTCTACAGCCTGCTCACCGACCTCCTCGAACTGACGTCGAACATAAAGAAGCCTGTCCTGCGGAATGAGCCGCTGGCGGATGAACTCGCGTCGCTCCGCAAGACGGTAGATTCCGCCTGGGTTCTCCGCGCCATTTCGGGATTGGATGAACTTTACGCCGGGGCGCGTCGCAATCTGAACCGGCAGCTTGGCCTGGACGCCCTCGCGGCGTCGCTCGGGCCGGATTCGTCGCGGAGTCTCGCCCCCCGCGCCTGATCCGCCCAGCCGCTTTTCGGCAAGATCAGAATTGCATGACGAGGTTGTAACCCGGCGGCCGCTTCGCGCATCTCAACAAGCAGCATTCCACCCTCTACGTTTGAAGGAGCAGTCATGGTGAACCGCCGTATGTTTCGTCCGGGATTTCCGGACGTCAAAGAGCAGAATGGTCCCCGGATTCCGCACAACGGTCCCGTGCCCAACAAGAAGCCCGCGCCGCCCGAAATGACCCATGCTGAAAATTTTTATTGGGTCAAGCAGATGCAGTCGCACACTCCCATGGCCGTCGTGCTGGAGGATGGCGAAGTCCTTCGCGGCACGGTCGAATGGTATGACCGTGATTGCATCAAACTCACCCGTCAGGGCAATCCCAATCTGCTCATCTTCAAGCGCGCGATCAAGTACGTCTACAAGGACGGCGAAGAGTCGGCCCAGGGCGGCGACGAGTAACTTCGCTATTCTTCGAGGGTGTGCCCGGCGGCCGCGCCATAGGTTAGCAACGCCTTGGCGGCCAGCGAACCGTTCTCATTGAAAATTTCGCATTCCGTCACGACAAAATTTCTTCCCGCGCGCAGCACGCGTGCGTCGGCCTTGATGCGTCCCCCCGGAACCGGTTCCAGATAATTGATCTTCAGCTCTACCGTGGCGATTTCCGTCCCTTTTGGCACCGCCGTATAAGCGGCGATCGCCGCCGTAGTATCCGCCAGCGCCGCCAGGATCCCTCCGTGCACCACGCCATGGATCTGTTTGTGGCTTGGGCGCACATCCAGCCGGAAAATCGCTCGCCCTTCGTGCACGCTCTCCACGTCAAAGCCCAGCAACTTCATTGAGCGGCTTTCTTTCATCCGCTCTCTCACCTTTTCCGTGATGCGTTTCTCCTCTTTGGACATTCTTTTGGCCATCGTGTTTTGCCGCCCTCTCAATATGCGGTCAGCCCCCCATCCAGAGGAATTGCCGCGCCCGTCAGCCACGCGGACTCTTCCGAAGCCAGAAACACGGCCATTTCCGCGACATCCGCCGGGCGCCCAAACCGGCCGAGCGGAATCGTGGCGATCCGCCTCTTCCGCAGCGCTTCCCCTTCGGCGCTTTCGCTGAACAGGCTCTTCACCAATTCCGTCTCCACGATCGCAGGGCAAATGCAATTCACGCGCACGTTTTCCTGCGCATGGTCGATGGCCATGGCCTTCGTCAGCATCGTCAGGCCGCCCTTCGACGCGCAATACGCCGCGCGATCCTTCATCGCCACCAGCCCCAGCACCTACCCGATGTTAATGATGGCGCCGCCGCCGCACTTGCGAAACTCCGGCAGCGCCGCGCGCGACACCAGGAAGGGTCCTTTCACGTTGACCGTCATCAGCCGGTCCCACTCCTCCTCGCTGATGCCCTCCACCGTCGAAACATGCAGCGCTCCCGCGTTGTTCACCAGCACATTCAGCCGCCCGTATCGCCCCACGGCTTCCCGAACGGCTCGCACGGCGTCTTTCGCACGCGTCACGTCGCATTCAATCGCTTTTCCCTCGCCGCCTTGTTTCTCGATCTCGCGTGCCGCTTCGCGCAGCTTTTCCATCCTTCGCCCGGCCAGAGCCACGCTTGCGCCTTCCCTTGCAAACGCCAGAGCAATCGCCCGCCCGATCCCCGTGCCTCCGCCGGTGATCAGCGCGACCTTTCCGGAAAGTCTTGTCACGTTCTTGCCTGCTTCCGCGTCTAATGGGGGTGTCGGCCGCTTCGCGGTCGCACCTGAAAATGCCGCCCGGCGCATGGTGCCGCGCGGGTGGGCGCGACTCTAGCATTCGGCTCCCTCGCCCGCAAGCCGCTAGGCCCGCCGTTGTTCTGGCCAACGTAGCGGCGGGGTTCAGCCCGGCCGCAGATAGTGGCGAATCTTTAGAGTCTGGGTGGCAACCTGGGGGTCGGACCGGCGCCTGTCCCGATTACGATCGGGAGGTCCGACATAAAGGCCTCGTTTTCTGCGAGGCTTTAGCCACTGAGGAACTGATTTCGGTCTTAGCACACAATCTCTTCAGGCTCGTGCTTATCTATCTTGAAGCGGCGAGCGGCTGCAATGGAAACTGTTGTATCTTAGCGGCTCCCATCAATGCGGCGGAGACCTGGAAGCATATCCTATGCGCATCGGCATCACTTGCTATCCCACCTACGG
>WNEZ01004297.1_pt1 | contig 12358 bp, 8 predicted proteins | sample 5400521 | NCBI WGS metagenome assembly WNEZ01 (sample SAMN13153339, study PRJNA577476) | soil metagenome | isolation source: 120 cm saprolite under Douglas fir tree site 2 hole 1 replicate 1 | place: USA:California | collected 2015-04-18
ACCGATATGGAGGGGTCTACTCGTCTGCTTCAGCAGGTGGGTGAGCGCTACACCGACCTGTTGGAGGAGTACCGCCAACTCCTCCGCACAGCATTCCAGCAGTGGAACGGGAACGTTGTGGACACACAGGGAGATGGCTTTTTCGTGGCGTTTGCTCGCGCCACCGATGCCGTCTCAGTGGCAGTGGCAGCACAACGTGCCCTCGCCTCGCGGATCTTCTCCGAAGGAGTGGTCGTGCGTGTCCGTATGGGTCTGCATACCGGCGAACCAACGCTTTCCTCCGAAGGCTACATCGGTTTGGACGTGCATCATGCCGCAAGGATCATGAGCGCTGGCCACGGCGGGCAGGTACTGCTCTCTCAAACCACTCGTGACCTGGTCGAACACGCCCTCCCAGAAGGGGTGAGCCTGCGGGACCTGGGAGCCCATCGCCTCAAGGACTTACAGCAGGAGAGCCACCTCTACCAGCTGGTCATTGCAGACCTGCCTGCCGACTTTCCACCTCTCAACACACTCGACACGCCCCCCAATAATCTGCCTGCCCAGCTCACCCCGTTCATTGGGCGCGAGCAGGAACTGACTGCCGTCGGGCAACTCTTGCGCCGCGAGGATGTGCGTCTGCTCACCCTGACAGGTCCTGGTGGCGTGGGCAAGACGCGGCTCGCGCTGCAGGTGGCAGCTCGGCTTTCTGACCGCTTCGCCGATGGCGTCTTTTTCGTGAACCTGGCCCCAGTTCGTGATCCCGCTCTAGTTGTGCCCACCATTGCCGAGATCCTTGACATCCCCGAAGGAAGGGGCCAGCCCGTGCTTGAGCACATGAAGCAAGAGTTACAGCACAAGCACATGTTACTCCTCTTGGACAACTTTGAGCAGGTGGTGAGCGCCGACGTACAGATCGTAGACGTACTGGCCGCCTGCCCACACCTCAAGATCCTGGTGACGAGTCGCGAGGTGTTGCATGTGCATGCCGAGCATGAGTTCCCGCTCCCGCCGCTGGCGCTCCCTGATCCCGGACACCTGCCGGATCTCGCAGCATTGTCAGACTACGGGGCGGTGGCGCTCTTCCTCCAGCGCGCCCAGGCCACCAAGCCCGACTTCCAGTTGACCCAGGCCACAGCCCGCGCCATCGCCGAAATCTGTGTGCGCCTGGATGGGCTGCCACTGGCGATCGAATTGGCAGCGGCCCGCATGAAACTGTTCCCGCCCCAGGCGCTGCTCGCGCGACTAGATCAACGGTTGGCTGTGTTGACAGGCACCTCGCGTGACGTCCCGGCACGGCAGCAGACGCTACGCAACACGATTGCATGGAGCTATAACCTGCTCGATGCCGTCGAGCAGCGACTCTTCCGGCGGCTCTCCGTCTTCGTTGGTGGCTGTACTCTGGAGGCGGTAGAGGCAGTCTGCGTCGATGCGCCAGATGGTTATGAAGCTGGGCAGGTATGGGAGAGCGTTGCTTCGCTTCTCGACAAAAGCTTGTTGCAGCAGACCGAGCAGGAAGGCCAGGAGCCACGCCTCTTGATGTTGGAGACGATCCGCGAGTATGGGTTGGAGCAAATGCTCGTGAATGGGGAGATGGAGGCCGCACGAAAAGCGCATGCTGCGTACTATCTGCGGCTTTCGGAGGAGGCTGAGCCAGAGTTGGTAGGCCCACGGCAAGCCATGTGGTTAGAGCGCTTGGAGCAGGAGCATGAGAACCTGCGAGCAGCCATGCATTGGTCGACTTCACAAGCGGAGGGAGAGAGCGGGGACGGCAGGACCCGGGAGGTCGCCTTGCGCCTGGGAGGAGCGCTACGGCAGTTCTGGTATATGCGCAGTTACTTCAGCGAGGGGCGGGATTTTCTGGAACAGGCATTGGCGCGAAGCGATGGGGTGGCCGCATCGGTGCGGGCAAAAGCGCTCGTTGCTGCCACAAGACTCCATGTGAGCCTGGGCTATCTTGATCGAGCGGAGACGCTCTGCGAGGAGGGTCTAGCACTGTACCGGGAACTCTTTGACACAGCGGGTATTGCTTCCTCCCTTCATCTACTCGCAGCGATCGCCTGGGGGAGGGGGAACCTCACACTAGCGCGCTCGCACGAAGAGGAATCCTTAGCCCTTTTCAAAGAGGTGGGTGACAAGCGGGCAGTTGCCTCTGCACTGGTCTACCTGGGGAACCTGGTCATCGATCAAGGGGAGTACACGAGGGCACGCCACCTGCTCGAAGACCATATGGAGATGAATAGGGAACTGGGAGATACTACCAGTCTTGCCGACTCGCTCTTCGACCTGGCACGGTTGTGCTATGTGTCCCAGGGCGACCTGACACAAGCACACACATGGCTTGAGGAGAGCTTCGCACTCTATCGGGAGTTGGGCGACAAAGAGAGTATCGCGTACTCTCTCCAACTCTCAGGGCTACTCGCCCTCGGTGAAGGGGAGACGGCCCTGGCATACTCGCGAGTTGAGCAAGCGGTGGCGCTCTTCAAGGAGATGAGACACCGGTACGGCATGACCGTCTCACTCTACGCTTTAGCGCAGATCGTCGCTATTGGAGGGGATAATGCGCGTTCCCAATCGCTCTACGAGGAAGGCCTAGCAATGGCGCGCAAGGAGGGGAACAGACAGACGGTGGCCTTTGGGCTGGAAGGGTTGGCACGCGTGGTTGCGGTGCAAGGAGGGGTGTCATGGGCGGCACGGCTGTGGGGTGCGGCGGAGACGCTGCGCGAAACGATTGGTGCCCCCATCGCACCTCGCGAACGTCCTGCCTATGAGTCAGGAGTCACCGCCGCTCGCGCTCAACTGGGAGAACAGCCCTTTGCCACCGCGTGGGCAGAAGGTCGCTTGATGACAGCTGAGCAGGCTCTTGCCACGCGAGAAGTGGAGCAGTGAGCAGAACGTCCATTCTTTTCTCCAACTTTATGTGTATCAAATTGGTAAAAAGCACGAAGAGCTAGCAGGTTTTAAGGTGTAGGGTGGGTCTTCCGCCTGTACTGGCTACTTGGGACATCCGTTCGGGAAGTTGGCCCGTTATGCACGATTGAGCAAGCTTTCTTGCCACATTACTTGAGATGAGAGTACAATCCACACGGTCCATTCTGCGTGTATGCTCTCACCACGCACCTATTTTCACGAAGAAGAGGTTCCATTCGTGCTGCATATACTTCCCTCGATCAAGCAACAAGCCTGTGTACGCTTTCACGCGCTCCAAGAACGTGTTTCTCAATGGATCAAACCATCGACGACTTTCCTTGTGCTTGGGACGTTCGCCGATCTGACTAGAAATAAAGCTGAACTGCTGGCCGAAAACGCGTTGTTGCGGCAACAACTGATCATCTTGCGTCGACAGGTGAAACGACCAGTTTACCGGAAAACAGACCGAGTATTCCTGGTATTTCTCGCCAGAATGGTTCGGACCTGGAAACAGGCGCTCTTTATCGTTCAGCCCGAGACGCTTCTGCGAGGGCCGCGTGGGCTCTTCCGTGTATTCTGGAAGCACACATCGAAAGCCCGCGCGAGCAAACCAAGGCTCTTACATGAGACAATCACGTTGATCAGGGAGATGTCCGCCAACAATCGACTCTGGGGGGCGGAGCGCATTCGGGGTGAGCTCCTCAAGCTGAATATTTGGGTGAGTAAACGGACCATCCAGAAGTATATGAAGCAGATTCGCCCAAACCGAGCTCGTAGTCAGAGTTGGAAGACATTCCTGCGCAATCATGCGGCAGAGGTGTGGGCCTGTGATTTTTTGCAGGTCGCGGATCTCTTCTTCCATCCACTTTTTGCCTTCTTCAACACCCTCCTGAAATCGCGGAAAGTCATCCATGTAAATGTGACGAGCTCTCCGACCGATCAATGGGTAGTGCAGCAACTGCGGGAAGCGACTCCATACGGGCAAACGCCAAAATTGTAAACGTCAAGAGGATAGTGAGCCGCGCGCTGTAGCAAAACTGAGCCACCTCCTTGCTATTCAAACGATCAGGACGATGGGTCCTGTTTCTGCAAACTCTGGCGAAAGCGAAAGCTCTCACCCGCCATGGTAAGAATGTGGCTGCGATGAACCAGCCGATCTAAGAGTGCTGCCGTCATTTGCTCATTGCCGAAGACCTGCGTCCATTGGGCAAACGCGAGATTGGAGGTGAGGGCAACGCTGGCTCGTTCATAGCGGTCACTGAAAAACTGGAAAAGCAGTTCAGCCGTTGGCTTGGCGAAGGGCAGATAGCCCAACTCATCCACTAAGATGAGGTCAAAACGACGGTAGGTAGCCAGTAGGCGTGGCAGCCGCAGCTCCTTGTGGGCGACCTCCAGTTCGGTGGCTAGCGTCACCGCTGGTCGAAACAGGACCCGATAGCCAGCCAGGCACAGGGCTCGCCCCAACCCCATCAGCAAATGCGTTTTCCCGATTCCGCTGGGGCCAATAAACAGCACATTGTCGTGACTCCCTAGAAATGCCCCTTGCGCCAGCTCCAGCAGCCTGATCTTGGAGACAGCAGGGATCAACGAAAAATCAAAGTCCTCCAGCCGTTTCTGGTAGGGGAAGGCCGCGGCTTTGAGGCGTTGGCGCAGTTGCTGCTCGTGTCGGTGAGCCAGTTCCCCTTCGAGCAGAGCTTGCAAATAGCCCAAGTACCCCAATCCTCGCTGCTCAGCTTCGCGGGCCAGGGCCTCACAATCGGTCGCCATGCGACTTAATCGCAACTGCTTGAGGTAGCTCGTCACAATGGCACGGCTCAGATCTTCTGTCATGACCGTACCTCCAGCAACCGATTGTAGGCGGAGAGGTTTGGCGGTGGCGCTGACCCCTGGTAGGCAGGGTAACGGGCTGGATCGAGAGGAAGAGCCGCCGCATCTTCCTCTGCTGCCCAGCGCAGCAGTTGGCGCACGGTGTCTGCACCCCAATCTCCTTGCCCACGCGCCAGGGCTACGGCTGCATCAACGGCTTCCACTGTGTGGGTGAGGCACAGTTCTAGCAGCCGGGCAAACTCACGATTGCCATCAGCGCGGCGTGCGACCAGCTCCTGGCGCGCCGCCTCAAAACTGCTGGGCAGATCCGTATTCCGCAAGGCCGAGGCGAAGGCGAACAGCAAACGACTTTTTCACCAGCAGAGGAACATAGTGCCGCCAGTCCTCGATCACCTGGCGCTTCTCATAACAGCGAGGATGAGTGGCCACTAGTTCTTCGCCTGCGTAGAGACGCACCCGGAACGGATCGGCCTTGAGCGTCAAGCGAAGGTCGGGCATACTGGATGGGCGCTGAATAATCGTTGGTCTGAAAGCGGACCCGTCCTGTCGAATGGACCAGCACCTCCGCTAGTAGCCCTAGATCGGGCGTATGGGTCGGCAACGGTCCCAACTGGCTGCGCTCAAATTCCAAGCGCGCGGCGATGGGATCGGTACGCCCAGCCATGATACGCTGTTGATCCGAGAAACAGTTCTCTCGGAGGCTCGCGTTAATGGCTTCCAAATCAGCACCCTCTGGGAGCGGCACGAGGTAGTTACGTCGAGGGTAGGACTCCCTTATCTGGTGGACAGAAGATCTGCTGAGTTTTGAAAAAAGCATCAAGCAGTATGCTGTGATCTATGAATCACACACAACCACTGAAAGATGCATCGCAGCTATTTTGCCCGAACGTGGATTGTCCTGCAAGAGGGGACCGAGGAGCAGGCAATATCGTCAGTCATGGAAAGAAACGCGAGCGATATAAATGCAAGACGTGCGGAAAGACCTTCAGCGCCCACCAGGGGACGATGTTTGAAGGGCTACGCAAACCGGAGGAGTTGATCGTGATCTTCGTAAGCTTGCTGGCCTATGGATGCCCGCCACAAGCAATTGTGCATGCCTTTGGTCTGGATGAACGAACAGTGACGAGGTGGCAGGAACGAGCCGGAGCGCATTGCCAGAGGATTCATCAGGATCAAATCGTGCAGGGAAAACTGGATCTGGAGCAAGGGCCTCCCGATGAGATACGGGTGAAAGGATGCCAGATGATCCCCTGGATGGCCCTGGCGTTGATGGTTTCGACGCGCCTGTGGTTGGGAGGGGTAGTCAGCCTGAGCCGTGATCATCATTTGGCTGATCAACTGTTGCAGATGGTCAAAGCCTGCTGTCTCCCTCTGCGCACGGTCCTGGTCTTGACCGACGGATGGTCAGCCTACCCCAACAGTATCCGGCGTGCATTTCGGCAAAAGGTCAAGCAGATGGGAGGACGCGGGCGCTGTGCTCTCCAGGCGTGGCCAGAGATCCTTATTGGAACAGTGATCAAGAAAACGGCCAAAAGGCGCGTGGTCGAAGTGATCCGGCGCATGGCGCAAGGAAGCCTTGAGCGAGCCAACGAGCTGTTGAGCCACACGACGGGAGGAAAGGAGTTGAACACGGCGTTCATCGAACGCTTCAATGGAACCATGAGAGAGCGCCTCGCAAGCCTGACGCGTCGATGCCGACATGCTGCTCGCCGGGTAGCCGCTCTGGAAGCGGGCATGTGGCTGGTCGGCTGTACATACAATTGGTGCTGGCCGCATCACGAACTGAGCCGACGGTTGGCCAAAGCCCAGGGGTGCAAGGGCGAGGTTCTCATCACTCCTGCGATGGCGAGCAGGCTCACCGATCACGTATGGAGCCTGCGCGAACTCTTGGAATATCGAATTGCTCCGCCTCCTTGGGTTGCCCCGAAACGGCGAGGGCGGCCAAAGGCACTGAGCAAGCGGGCTCCATCGTCTCTCCCAACACGACCCCGCCCCTTGCTTCGTCTGCGAAAGGGGGCTTTATGCGCATCCACCAGATAAGGGAGTCCTACCACGTCGAGGGTAGAGCCACACTACCTGGTGAAAAAGTCAGGAGAGCTTGAAAAAGCAAGCGTCCATTGGCATGCTGTAGCCTATGCAAACAAGCTCAGAGCCGATGGACACGTCGAAACAATGTTGCCCGAACGCGGCGTGTTGCGCAAGAGGCAAAATGGGAGAGGGCAACATCACCAACCATGATCGCAAGCGGCAACGCTACCGGTGTAAGACCTGCAAACAGACGTTTAGTGCGAGGCGAGGGACCATGCTGGAAGGGCTAAGGAAGCCACCCGAATTAATTGTCATCGTGGTGACACTACTGGCCTATGGATGCCCGCTTCAAGCCATTGTGCATGCGTTTGGCCTGGATGAACGAACGGTGGCCAATTGGCGCGATCGCGCAGGGGCCCATTGTGAGCAGGTCCATCATGCGTTGGTCGAAGCCGGAAAGCTGGATCTGGTCCATGTGCAGGCTGACGAGATTCGGGTGAAGGGACGAAAAATGATCGCGTGGATGGGGTTAGCCATGATGGTTTCCACTCGGCTCTGGCTGGCTGGGACAGTGAGTGTGACCCGAGACAAATCGCTTGCGGACGCTTTGATGCAACAGGTGCGCCGATCGGCCCAGCGGCTTCGCCCCTTGCTTGTCTTGACGGATGGCTGGGCTGCCTATCCCAACAGTATTCGACGTGCCTTTCGAGAGAAGGTCAAAAAGCTGGCAGGAGTCGGGCGGGCCTCCTTAGAAGTGTGGCCGCACCTGCACATTGGGACGGTCATCAAGCGGACGGAGAAAAAGCGGGTCGTGGAGATCACCCGCAAGATGGCTCATGGTCTGCTCGATCAGGCAGAGCAGTTGCTCCATCTCTCGGGTGGGGGAAGCGTGCTCAATACGGCTTTTATTGAACGTTTGAATGGAACCATCCGGGAGCGACTGGCTAGCCTGACACGTAGGGGTCGGCACGCGGCTTCGCGCCTGCAGGCTTTGCACACCGGGATGTACCTGATTGGCTGCACGTACAATTTCTGTTTTGTGCATCATGAATTGAGTAAGGCCAAGCACTGGGGCATGGCTTGTACCCCCGCGATGGCCAGTGGCCTGACCGATCATATCTGGAGCGTCTGCGAATTGCTACGGTACAAAGTGGCACCGTCACCGTGGGTCGAACCGAAACAACGTAGACGACCAAAGAAGCAGGCAGAGCAAACCGTCATACCAACCACACGGCAGAGCCTTCGACCGCGCTTTCGGCCCTTGGTTCTTCTTCGCAAGGGGGTTTTATGCTCAACCACCAGTTAGTGTGGCTCTACCTGTTTTCATCATTCTTCCCTCATTTTCTCAGAGAGCGTGCGTCGTAGAGAGAAAAGTTACCTGAGAAAAACGAATTTTTATGTGAGAAAACCTTGCTAATTACCTTGCCGTTGGGTATACTCAAAAAATAAAGGCGAATGGTTGAAAAGTAAAAAGGGAAAGGTGAGTATCCCCTGGTGTTGACGGATGAAATGTTTAGAGAGTGGTGCCGTAGCAATCAGATTTCACCAGAAACTGAGGTTTTCATTCAGCGTATTCGCTCCTCGCAACCAGTGCGGAAAGTGCATAGTGGCATTTCCAATATCTGCGGGCGTTACCCCTCGATGAAAATGGGCCGCACCATCCAGTTTGAGAGCCAGCACGTCGAGTTATGGGGCATCTACGAGATGGAGCGCGATGAGGATGTGTTGGAGTATTACGACCAACCAACACGCCTCCAATTGCGCTATCGCGCTCGTTCTGGCCGCCACACGACCCAATGGCATACTCCCGATTTTTTTGTGATTCGCAAGTCAGGAGCAGGGTTTGAAGAGTGGAAAAAGGCATCAGCCGCTGAAAAACTCATCGTCACCATGCCAGAACGCTATGTGCTCCGCCCTACAGGCGGTTGGCAGTGTCCCCCTGGAGAAACGGCTGCCTCGGTCTACGGCCTGTCTTATCGCGTCCGTACTGATGCGGAACTCCATCCCCTCTACATTCAGAATCTCAAGTTTCTTCAGGATTTTTGGATACATGAGTATCCGGTCGCTTCCGCTCAAGAAGAACAGATCCTGGCCTGCCTTTCAACCTCTCCAGGGATTTCTGTAGCACAACTGCTCGATGCCCTTTCAGACGTTCCAGTGGATGTGATTTGGGCACTCCTGACCCACAATCGCATGTTCACGAACCTCTCGGCAGCCTCGCTGATGCAGTGGGATCAGGTCATGCTCTATCTTTCAGTAGAGGAGGCGGAGCAAGACGCACGCCAGATTGCACGTCTTGCTCCATCACTTCCGTTGTTTCTCTGCATCTGTTTTGATGGCAGGCTCTGGGAGGGTGAAAAGCAAGGAGAAACGGTTCTGTTGCGCCCGGAAGTCGGGGCCCCTCTTACGTTGCCTGTCCATATCTTGCAACACCTTCTTGCCACAGGCCAGGCAGTGGAAGCCACGGATGCTACCCCTTCGGCGCTGACACAAGAAGCGCGAGAGATCTTGTTGCGCGCGGGCCCCACTCAGCTTCAAACTGCGAATCGGCGTCTCTCTACCATGCTGGCCTATGTCAACGGAGAGCCGATCCCGGTCACCGCCCGAAGTGTCCAAAAATGGCTCAAGGCATTTCGACAGGCAGAATCGACCTATGGATGTGGATATCTTGGCCTCCTGGACAAATCTGCCCAGCGAGGAAACCGCGAGGCCCGCGTCGACCCGGCCTCCAAAGAACTGCTTGTGGCCTTTCTCAAGTCCCATTATGCTGTTCCCCAGGCCAAACGGGCCTCTGCGGTATATGCGCTTTATCGTGATGAATGCACAAAACAGAAGATCTCCCCTGTCAGTCCCGCAACCTTTTACCGTGAACGAAAAGTGTTCACGACGCCAGAGGTGACGGCAGCCCGTCGGGGAAAACGAGCGGCCTATCAAGAGCGCCCCTGGTTCTTCTATTTAGACCAGACCACACCCAGGCACGGAGAGCGTCCCTTTGCCATCGCCCATCTCGATCACACACAGCTTGATATTGAACTGGTTTCCTCAATTACAGGAAAACCATTGGCACGACCCTGGCTCACCTTCCTGACAGATGCCTACAGCCGTCGTATTCTTGCCGCTCATGTGAGCTATGAGGAACCCAGTTACCGTGCTGCGATGATGACGTTTCGGCTGTGTGTTCAGCGTTATGGACGTTTACCACAGGAACTGGTGGTCGACCACGGCTCTGACTTTGAGAGTGTCTATTTTGAAGCCTTACTTGCCCAATGCTTCATCACCAAAGTGGAGCGTCCCGCTCATGAACCACATGCAGGGGCGGTGATTGAGCGTCTCTTCGGAAAAACGCAGGCCGATTTTGTGCAGCAGCTTCGTGGCAATACACAGGCCAGTAAAATTCCGAGGCTCATGACCCGCGACGTCGACCCAAAGCGCCTGGCGGTCTGGACCGTAGAGCGATTTACGGCGCAGTTGCGCGACTATGTCCACGAGTACTATGACCAGATGGAGCACTCCGCGCTTTTCATGAGTCCACGCGAAGCCTATCTTCAGGGGATGCAACTGGCCGGAGCGCGGTCGCATCGCATCATTGCCTACTCGGATGCCTTTCTGATGCAAACACGACCCACGACCCGTACAGGGGTCGCGAAGATCCACGCCAGCCGTGGGATTACCGTCAACGGGCTACAGTACTGGAATGAACGCATGCACGCAGCAGATATCGCTGGTCATTCCGCGCCTGTGCGCTTCGAGCCTTATGATATGGGGGTGATCTATGCCTTTATCGATGGACAATGGCTCGAATGTACCGCTGACAATTACGCCCAGGTCCATGGACGTTCGGAGAAAGAGTGGGATCTCATTCTCGAAGAGTGGCGTGAGCACCAGCGTCAGCACTCACAGAAACGCCAGACGTTGAATGGACCATTGCTTGCACAGTTTTTGCAGCAAGTGGAGCAGGAAGAAAAAATTGCCCTCCAGCACCAGCGCGATTACGAGGAACAGGCTCTCCGTCATGCCATACTTCAACCTCAGCTTACGGTAGCCAGGGCGGCTTCACAGCAGGAGGAGATCGTGATTGATTTTGCCCACATTCCCCAATTTGAGGAGTATCGTTAATGCCACGACTCGATGCAGCATCTCAAGCCCATTTAGAAGCCTTTCAACGCTTCAAAATCAAACATCCCCATCTGGAGGAAATGGATCGTCTTTTATCTGAGGCGATTGCTGAGCATACCAGTTACAATCTCCTCGCACTCTATGGGCCTTCTGGTGTGGGAAAATCAACGGTGATCCGCCGGATCGCCGATCGCGCACGAGCTGAAGAGCCGAATCCCTCGCTCACGCCAGTCGTTATTGTCCAGGCATCACCAGAAGATGTTGGGTCACAAGCCAGACTAGATTTTTACCGCCAGGTGCTCCACGCACTTCGAGGACATGTTGCCATCCGAGACCGCATTGAGAATTTGCCCCTCGCTCGAAAGATGGGAAAAAGGAGCACAGACCCAGCGGAATGGCTAGAGGTACGAGAAGCCGTCATCTATGCGCTTGAAATCGCTGGAGTCCAGGCTCTTTGTGTGGATGAAGCACAGCATCTGATGCACTCTGATGCAGCGCAGCGGCCTGGCGTGCAGCTTGACTGGCTCAAATCATTGACCAACCGCACGAACATACTCTACATCCTGGTTGGGAATTTTTCCCTGTACGATTTTTGCCACCTGAATGGGCAAGCCGCCAGACGTATGCGTGATGAGCATTTTACCCGCTATCATTTTACCCAGAAGGAAGAGTGCGAAAACTTTATTGGTGCATTAAAGGCGCTTCTCTTGCAGGTTCCTCTCCAGGTGGATATTCCTGAGATGCTCACGCATTGGCGATGGTTTGGGGAATGGAGTATTGGCTGTGTTGGTATTTTGAGCGACCGGGTCGTTGAGACGGTGAGCAGCGTCATGCGTGCAGGAAAAACTACTTTGACCATCGATGATCTCAAAAAGCATGCGCTCAAACCTGATCAGCGTTTTCGCCTTGAGACGGAGGCTCGCACCGGAGAATTCAAAATTGAGCAAGCGAAAGCAAAAAGTGAGCAGGAGTGGCAAGAGTTAGTTGAGAAACCCCAGGCTTTACCGAACGGTTTATCTAACCATCTGCGAGAGACAAGTACCCCGCAACCACAGCCAGCCGCGCCACTCTCGCGCTCAGGACAGCGCGTCGAACGAGCTGCCCATCGTGACCCTGTAGGAGATGGAGCCACAACGGCAATTCCAGCCGCTTCAGGCAAGTGCTCTTTTCTCGGTCCTATCGGCGTCACCAATCAGCAATTTCAGGAAAGCGGTGTCTGGCATGTCGAATGCCAAACTTGTGGAGCGCGACGCAGCATGAAAGAAGTCAAGGATCGGCGAAAGTTTCCCTCACATCCTTCACGAAAAACGCCTCCGCCAAAGGGGGAACTCCGCTGGATCTTCCAGGGGTCCGAGTGGATCACTACAACCGCACTTTATAAACTGAGCAGGAGCGTTCATTAGAAGAGAAAAAACTTCACGATATTCTTCTCACAGTTGTGCCATGCTGAAGGTGTAAAACGACCCCTCGAACGTGTCACAAGCAAGGAGAAAACCGT
>WNEZ01004298.1_pt1 | contig 12357 bp, 10 predicted proteins | sample 5400521 | NCBI WGS metagenome assembly WNEZ01 (sample SAMN13153339, study PRJNA577476) | soil metagenome | isolation source: 120 cm saprolite under Douglas fir tree site 2 hole 1 replicate 1 | place: USA:California | collected 2015-04-18
AAGGCATGACTGTAGCGAATTCAGGCAGCGTCAGCCAGTCGTATGATGGGGATACGCGTGCGTCGTATCTGGTGATTGACGGAGACAACGTCGCCGTCCGTCGCGTCGCGTATGATGTAGAGGCCGAAGCGGAGGACGTGTTACGGTCGGGGCTGCCGCATGCGGAGTGGCTGGCGCGGATTCTGCGGGCAGGACAATACGTTCCGCCGGACTAGAGCAAACGGACTTAGGCGGGTTTCTTTTGTTCTCCGCGGGCCTCGATATATAGCAACTGAAAGACCGTGCCGGTTCCGTTTGGCTGGACTCCGACGATGTGCTGCTTCTCTTTGGTGCCGGCTTTGAAGAGCAACCCTCCCTTGTCAGGCTTGTCGTCATCGCAGGTGAGCTTGTCGGATTTGTCGTCGTCGTCTTCCTTAATCCGAGCGGAATTCGTGCAATCGAGAACCGGGCCGTATTTGGCCAGCGCCTTCTGGTAGTAGTCGGCGACCTTTCTGGGCGCGTCTTTCGACTCCATCTTCAATACCACGAGCTTGAACCCGAACGAATTGCCCCATAGGCCGAGCTTCGCCGCCGGACTGTCGTCCTTATCAGGATCTTTATGCGGAATCGCACCCGGATAAATCGGCAGGCCCGCTTCTTTTGCGGTGGCGCGGGCGCTGACAATCAGTCCAGCATCAGTGTCTGGGCCGTGGACAGTAACTGACAATTCTTTGTCTTTGCCTGTGTCCTTCTGGGATTTTTCTTGTGACCACAGGGAATTCGGTGCTAGCGCGAGCATTCCTATCAGCGCTATCCACGGTAGTGTTGTGGACCAAGAACCGAGAGTTGCTTTGCCGCAGGCGCGTACGTTTCGTCCGCTCATTTTGGCTCCTTATTCCTAAGTGAGTTACGTCTTTGGGGTGGGCAAAGTTCCGTATATGTGCAGGCGGGCTAGCGCCTCAGGCTAAAACGTGTGCTACTGGCGGCATTTGGCGAGGATCAGGGTGATGTCGTCGTGCTGCTCCTGGGGGCTGAAGTGGAGGACTTCGTCGACCATGGAGGCGAGCGCGGCTTGCGGGGAGAGTGTGCGATGGCGGCGGAGGGAGTCGAGAAGGCGCGACTCGCCGAATTCTTCGCCATCGCGGTTGAAGGATTCGGTGATGCCGTCGGTGTAGAGGGCGAGAATATCGCCGGGGGTGATCTGGCACTCCCCGACTTCGCAATCCCACTTTTTGAAAATGCCGAGGACCGTGGCGGTGGCGCTGAGGCGGGTCACGCTGCCGTCATCGCAGAGGAGTAAGGCGGGGAGATGGCCGCAGTTAGCATAGCGGAGCAGGCGAGTGGAGTCGTCGTATTCGGCGAAAAAGAGAGTAGCGAAGGCGCCGTCGGTGGTGTTTTCACAGAAGAGCTGATTCACGGAGCACAACAGATGGTGGGGCTGCTGCTTGGCGATGGCGCAGAGGCTGCGCAAGTTGGCTTGCAGGTTGGCCATTAAGAGCGCGGCGGCGATACCTTTGCCGGAGATGTCGGCGATGACGAAGCCGAGGCGGCTCTGGCCGAGGTCGAGGAAGTCGTAATAGTCGCCGCCGACTTGGCGAGCCTGAATGCAGACGCCAGAGTATTCGAGAGTGGTGAGAGGCGGCAGGGTTTGCGGGAATAATCGGGATTGCACGTGTTTGGCGATTTCGAGTTCGTGACCGGCTCGACGCTCGGCTTCTTGCTTGGCAGCGACGACGCGGCGTTGCGCTTCCATGGCGTGGGTTAGCTCATCGAAACTGACGAGCGAGAAGGAGTTGCCGTCGATGTCGCGGAAGCGGGCAACGATTCCACCCCAAATCGGTGTTTCTTCGCCGAGTAGCATGCCGCTTCTGCCGCCAGGGCCGGCTTCGGCGCTTTGATTTGCTGCTGCCGCGGCAACGGTCTGCGCGGGCTGGAACTGGTAGCGGATGCGCTTGAGGCGTGGCGGTGCTTGAAAGCGCACGCCGCGCTTCGACCATTCTTGGAACTTGGCGGTGACGTCTTCGGTGACGAAGACAACTTGGGTTGCGCGCCCGATGAGCTTGTATTGCTCGGAGTTGGGCTTGGGAACGATGAGCGACAGGATGGCGGCGCCGTCCGGAGGAGCCACGCCGACCCAGCGCTCGCCGGATTGCACGCGCGTGTCGAAGGCGACGTTGAAGCCGAGCAGGTCGACAAAGAAACGGAGGCTGCGGTCTTGATCGCGAACGAATACGTTGACGCAGTGAAGGCGCAGGTGGGGGGACTGGCGGAGCGGCGAAGGAACCGAGCTCATGAGCGCGATTATAAAGCGGAATGCATGCGAAGCGGGCCGCAGAATGTCCGCACGGCCAAAATGGCTGTGCCACGAAGGGCGCGGATTGTTTCGGGGGTGAGCGTGTGCGAAAATGGAGACGCGAGGAAACATGAGCACATCGCTGGGCAAGCATGTCACGCTGACGAAGCCGGATGATTTCGGCAAGCTGCTGGAAGATGAGGGAATCATCTTCACCACGCTGGATAAGGCGGTGAATTGGGCGCGGAAGAGTTCGATTTGGCCGCTGGGATTCGGCTTGGCGTGCTGCGCGATTGAAATGATGTCGATGGCGGCGGCACGGTTTGACGTGGCGCGCTTTGGCGCGGAAGTGTTTCGTCCATCGCCGCGGCAGGCGGATTTGATGATTGTGGCCGGGCGGCTTTCGCAGAAGATGGCGCCGGTGGTGCGGCAGCTCTACGATCAAATGCCGGAGCCGAAGTGGGTGATTTCGATGGGCGCTTGCGCAACTTCGGGCGGCGTGTTCAACAATTACGCGATCGTGCAGGGATGCAATCAGGTGATTCCGGTGGATGTGTATGTGCCGGGATGCCCGCCGCGTCCGGAGGCGCTGTTGTACTCGATTTTGCAGTTGCAGAAGAAGATCGATAGCGAGAAGGGGTCGTTCAAGCGCGCGCTGAATCTTGCGTAAGGCACTTGCGTAGCTGTCCTGGCTACATTCCTCGCGGCCCTAACGACAGCGTACGGAACTCAAGAAGGTCCGCCTTGCCAACCTCAAGTCACGCGTGAGTGACCTTCTGTAATTTGCGTCCGCGCCAAATTAATAAAGCGCAGGCCGCAAGAAGAATGACGGTCAACACGCCCAAGACCAACGACTGCGAAGATGATTGGGGCAACTCCGAGCCTGAACCAATGCGCGCTGAAGAATGTACGGCGGCGCGACTCGCAGCGGATGTCGTTAGACTTGGGACGGCCGGGGGCTGCGAGAGCGCTTGCGACTTGGCCTGCTCTCGGATGGCCGGAAGCGCTCCGGTTCCGGAGACTTCAAATGCCGGTCCTTCCCCTGCGTTCACATGCGTGGCGGCCTGGACTTGATAATCGCGGCTGCCGATTGCCAGGAGCTTGAAGGCCGATGAGGGCGACGAGAAGTTCATCGTCGGAGGAATCATGACCGCGAGCTGCTGCAGCGGATATGCGTGCCTTGTGTGGAACTCGGCATGTCCGCGGTACGGCAAGTCGTAGTTGAAGGCGAACTTGGTAGCTCCCGGCCGTAAGGGGAAATTCACTGAGTAGTGTCCGGGCTCGATGGGCACAGCCACTGCGGAAACTGTTACCGAGATCTTCCCCGGACCTGCGGCCAGGACAGAATCAAGGGTGGCATTTGCCGGCAGATAGACTTCGAAGGTGCGCTCACCCGCCTGAGTCAGCGGCGGGCTCGATTCGTTTTTGATCTCGAGCATGTCGGAGACGTGAAGGAGGTTTCCGTTGGTTCCAGCTCGGAGGATCTCGATACTGCCGGTTACGCCACGCACGTGTGGCGCCGCGTCGAACACTTCGATGGAGAGAGCGTCGCCGGGGGAGGCCTGCTGATCATAGCTGACGCCCTGGTGAACCACGCGAACCAAGTACGGCTTGTCAGGAGAGTGCACCTTGAGGGTAAACGCCCCCTGCGCATCGGTCTTCGCGCGCGCCTCCTCTCTTCCGCTGTCCAAACCGACAAGGATCACCTCATCGCCCGCGGCCGATTCGCCACGGCTCAGATTGTAGACCGAGCCGGTGATCTTGTTCGCGCCCGTTGCCGCGGTTGAACAACAAGCAAGCAGGGCCAGGACTGAAAGCAGTCTCCGCATACAGAACCCTTCCCCCCAAACGAAGGTCCATCATTCGGTTGCCGCATTGGTTGATGGGGGTGTCGCAAGACGCGGCGGACGTCCGAACATGATGCCGGTTTCCACCTCCACGAGCTTTCCATCGCGCAGGCATGGTCTGAACCGCCACTGAAACAGCGCCTCGGAGATGGCCCGTTCCTGATCAGGGAACACGCTGAGAAAATGAATATGCTTCACCTTGCCTTCCTTATCGATGATGATCCGGACTGGAACTGGATTGAATGTGCGTTCGGCAAAGACGGGGTCTACTCTCTGCCTCACGTTTTGGTCGCGGGCGTAGTCCTTGATGCACACGGGGACTTCGCCGCCGCCCGTCCCCGAAATGGGGCCGGCCTCCGCGGGCAGGTTCATCTTGTTCATTTCCTCGATGAGGTTTTCCACCAGCTTGGTGTCGCGGCTGGTAAAAACGAACTGAACCATGTGGCAGCGGATTTGAGTAGCCAGGATGTGCCAATGGAGCTCGGCGACGGGCGAACCGTAGTCAAAGCGGAGGAAAGAATGGCCGGCGATAGTGACCGGCGTTGGCGGTTGTTCCACTTTGTAGTCCGCGTTCAAATTGTCCTTGGCGTAATTGATCAGCTCCAGCGTGTTGCAGGCTGCGGTATGCGTGAAAAACAAATCCTGCGCGGCGATCAAAATACTGCCGCGACTTGGCCCCTTGAATGTGTCCGCAGGCCGAATTTGCGCGAGTACGTAGTAGCCGCTATCTGATGGAGGCGGTCCGGTGTACTTTTCTGTCCAGCCAGGCGGTAGAGGGTACGTAAGGCCAAAATACTGGTTGCTATAGACATGGTTGGCCACTCTTCCGCCTTCGGGAAGAGAGGTCACCGAATCGCTGGCACTCGTCCAAGCGCCCTTAACAAGGATGACTTCTGTCGGTAGCTTTTTCGCCTGCGGATTGTTGGAATAGTCGCCTCCGCTCTGCGGGGCGCCCTGCGCCCGGGTGAGCATTAACCCGAATAAAGCAAGGAGTACCAAGGAACGCGAGAATCCAATATGCATATTCGGTGCGCCGAGATAGCAAAGTGCAAAAAACCGGGCGAGACACTCTTGTGTCTCGCCCGCTGAACCCGCAGTAAGAGACTAAAGCGAGCGCAGGAAGTTGAGCAGATCCTGCTGCTGGCTTGTTGAAAGCGAGTCAAAGTTCTCTTCGACCTGAGTCGCTTCGGAGCCGTTACTCTGATGAGCCTGGATGACGGCCAGCAGATTCGTGGTACGGCCATCGTGTAAGAAAAAGATTCGCTGCCCCAGTCCCCACAGCGGAGCCGTGCGGAACTGGTCCCCACCGGCGCCGCCCTGAGAAACGTTGTCCGCCAAGCCAACACCCATGTGGTGGATTTCTATGTCCGAGAACAAGTTGGCGGTGGCCTTGCTTAAACCGGGTGTCAAGTTAGAGGCCTGGGTGGTGAGCGACGGCGTATGGCAGAGGGCGCAGCCGATGGCGCTAAAGAGCTTGCGGCCATTAGCGATCGAGGTTGCTCCTCCCGGCGAAGTAGTGGAGGGTGTAGGTTGGTCCAGGAACTGCATGAAGACATTGAACAGCCCAACATCACTGGTGACGGTGGAGGCGCTGGTGCCACCGGAGTGGGTAATGTCCTCGGGGTAGCCGACCCCAGCGAGGTTCAAGCAGCTGGTCGGAAGCCCGCTTCCCAATTGGTCCTCGCCCGGCAGCGGCCGATCCTGCGTAAAAAGTTCGTTGGAGATACCCATTTCCACGTTGTAGGCCTCACCGGCGAAGATCATTAGCGACTTGTTCTGGGCCTTCCAGCCGAAGCGGGAGATGGTGCCATCGTTTCCGTTGTGATTGAAGGTACCGCTAATGCCGATACCATTGTTAGCCTGAGCCGCGTGATTGGCCAACAAGGTCGAGTCGTCAATGTTTGCCATTAGTCCCGTGCCAAACGTCGGTGTAGGAATGCGGAATATGATGTTGTTTGTGGCCCCCGCAACATTAAAGCTGGGCTGCTGCAGGCTGCAACTGCCGGCATCAGACCGGCCGGAGACGGTGAACAGGTCTTCCACTCCGCCATTGGGTGCGTTCGGGTTGGGATTGCCGAATTGGTCAAAGAAGAATGGGAAGCGGGCTTCGCGCACCGGGCCGTTGGCGAAAACGAAAAACGGGATCGTGTTGGTGTTGCCATTCACGACCCCGTTAGCGATCACCCGGCTTTGGGGATTCGGCCCGACGTTGGGGAAAATACTGGAGGCCGGACTGGTTCCGCCGGGGGCCGGTTGCGAATGACATCCTCCGCAGGAGTCCAGGTTGAACCGTGGTCCAAGGCCTGGGTTGTCTCCGGTGACGGTTTGGTGCTCGTTGAACTGCGCGAAGCCGGTTTGGAAGAAGGCCAAGTCGTTTGGACTGGCGGTGACGGAAGCAAACGGCTGACCGGCGTTCACCCCGGTGCTGCTGCGTACGCCTGGATCGCTCTGGGCAAACGCCGTTCCCGGAGATAGTAACGTCGCCAAACATGCGAACATCGACGCGAGCTTTGTTGTTTTCATCCCTGGATCTCCTTGCCTGGAAAAGCGCACCAATCCCTCCTTTTTGGCACACTTCCACACAGACGTCGATCTAGCAATTTTGAAATCTTCCCGCCGGATGCACGGGACCGCTAAATCCTTACTTACCGAGGTGATGCTCTTTTACTATTCGCCGCGCGATGACTGCAAGAAGAACTAGTTAGCATAACTGGTCTTTCGTTAGCATTTTGCGCAGTCGCTTTGTTTCCGGTAGCGAGCCGGAGCCTGCGCAAAGCGTCGTTCAAATGCTCGGGTGAAGCTGGAAACGTGCCCATACCCTACAGTGTGGGCGATTTCTTTCACGCTCAGGTAGCTGTTCGCTAGAAGGTGCGCTGCTCTCTGAAGTCTTTGTTCGATTAACCACTCACCCATGCAAACGCCGGTCTGGTGCTTGAACAAACGCTGGAGGTACGAAGGGCTCAGGTTTAATTCGACGGCCAGATCGCGGATGGCAAAGGTCGTCCCGGATTCAACCATCTGCAGGATCTTTCGTACGCGCCCTTCCAGTACGGGGTGTGCCATTGGCCGAGGCGCGGCAGCAGCCGGGAGAGCGGAAGTGCTTCCTGCAAGGCTGACCTGATCATTAAGAGAGCGCACACGGACCTCCCGAGGTGACCGCGCCTTGCGTCGAGTCGATGCCGCACGTGTCAACAGACATGACTAAGAAATGTGGCCACACTTCACCGCCGACCGATTGAGACTCGATTCTGACCGCCGGGCGCAACCGGAGGGCGGGGAGCTGCAGGGCCCGGAGGAAAGTGGCGAGAAACTATTCGCTGCGAAGCCGCGAGTCAATAGTACTTCGGGACGGTAAGAGTCGCGATCAAGGACAGTAGTGTGGGGCGAGAGTCTCGTCGGGTTCGACGGTAATGATGGGTGCGAGCGAAGGATATTAACAACTCATTCGTCAAAGTTTTAGGATCACTTTGCCGAATTGCTGGCCGGATTCGAGGTAGGTGTGAGCCGCGGCGGCTTCGGCTAGCGGGAATACGCGGTCGACTACCGGTTTCAGGCGGCCCGCGGAGACCAGCTTCAGGATGGTGTGCAACTCGCTTTTCACTCCCATGTAGGAGCCGAGGAGTGAAAGCTGGCGGCTGAAGAGAAAGCGCAAATCGATTTTGGCGTCGTAGCCGGTGGTGCTGCCGCAGGTGACCAGGCGGCCGGCGAGCGCGAGGCTGGCGAGGCTGTCGTCCCAGGTCGCGGTGCCAACGTGCTCGAAAACAACGTCGACGCCGCGCTTGTTGGTGATGTGGCGCACCTCTTCGCGAATTGTTTGCGAGTTGTGATTGATTACGTGATCGGCGCCGAGTTGACGGGCTTTCTCTAGCTTCGCATCGGAACCGGCGGTGGTGATTACGCGCGCGCCGAAAAACTTCGCGATTTGAATCGCGGCACTACCGACGCCGCTGCCGGCGCCGAGAATCAGCACGTCTTCGCCGGGCTGGAGTTGGGCGCGGTCGACTAGCATATGCCAGGCGGTCTGGAAGACGAGCGGGACAGCGGCAGCTTCTTCGAACGAAAGATTTTCGGGGTAGGGAAGGCAGTTCACTTCGGGCGCGCGAACGAATTCGGCGCAGCCACCGTCGATCATGTGGCCGAGGTTGGTCGCTTGGCGGCAGCGGTTGTCGAGACCGGAGATGCAGGCCGGGCATTTGCCGCAGCTGACTAGGGGTGCGAGAACGACTTTTTGGCCGACGCGAACGGTGGTAACTTCGGAGCCGATTTTTGCGACTTCGCCGGCGACGTCGCTACCTGGAATGTGGGGAAGCGGGATGGGGACGTTGGGCAAGCCGGCGCGGACCCAGAGGTCGAGATGATTCAGAGCGCAGGCGCGCACGCGGACGAGGACTTCGCTGGGGCGGGGCTCCGGATCCGGCGCGTCGGTGAATTGCAGAACCCCAGGCCCGCCGTGTTGGTGGAAGAGGATGGATTTCACGCTGTGGCTCCGGTGTGGCTTCCGGTTGGGAGTTTAGCGGGGGAGGGATTTCGTGTCCATGTGGGCGAAGACGGTGGGGCGGAGTACAGGATTTCAACCAGCGGGTCTAAAGACCCACCACTGCATTTTGCTCATCACGGCGGGATTGCTTGTGCCGGACGCGGAGGCCGGGCGAGTGCATGCGCCGAAGGGGTACACGTTGGTTTGGAGCGATGAGTTCAAGGGAAAGAACGGCTCGCTGCCGGACGCGTCGAAGTGGACGTATGACATCGGTGGAAACGGTTGGGGGAATCACGAACTGGAGTACTACACCAATCGCCCTGAGAATGCGCACATCGAGCACGGCAAGTTGGTGATCACCGTGCGCGCGGAGGCCTACGCGGGGCCGGACGGCAAGGAATTCCATTACACGTCAGCGCGTTTGAGGACGCAGGGGCTGTTCTCGCAGGCCTACGGGCGTTTCGAGGCGCGCATCAAGCTCCCTGCGGGTCAGGGAATTTGGCCGGCGTTCTGGATGCTTGGTGACAATATCGCCGGGGATGGCTGGCCGAAATGCGGCGAGATCGACGTCATGGAAAACATCGGCAAAGAGCCAGGAATAAATCATGGCTCCTTGCACGGGCCAAGCTCCACAAATCCCACCAGCGATTTGACGAAAACGATTACGCTGCCGAACGGCAAGCGCTTGTCGAACGATTTTCACCTTTATGCCGTGGAGTGGGAACCAGGACTCGTGCGCTTTTATCTCGATTCAAATTTATACGCGACGTTCACTGTGGCTCAGTGGCCGGCCGGCGGGACGTGGGTCTTCAATCACCGGTTCTTCCTCATTCTAAACGTGGCTGTCGGTGGAGACTGGCCGGGCTCGCCGGATGGGACGACGGTTTTTCCGCAGACGATGCTGGTGGATTACGTTCGGGTGTACAAGCGCAAGACTTAGCGGTCGCGCGAGCCTGTCCGTACGTACAGTTTTCCCTTGGAAATCCCCGCTTCAGTGCAGCTTCCAGGCAAGGGTCCCGCCTCTATGCTGTAAGTGTCATCTCTGAAGCCACTTGGGGGAAATGAGCTATATGAAGCGAATTTTGTCCAGTTTGTGCTTGCGCACGAGTTGGGGGCGTATCGCAGCGGCCGCACTCTTATTTTTACTGGGGATACAGGTGGGTCAGGCGCAAAGCCCGAACGCGGCGGCCAGCGGCGCAGCGAAGTCCGACGAGGGATTCTACCCGGGCTGGAGCCTGGGAACACGATTCGAAGGCAGCACCAGCGGAGATGGGTCGGTATACGATCTCGGTTTTGGAGGCGGGTACAATTTCTCGCATCATTTCGGAGTCAGTTTGGGAATTCCTTACTATTTCGTTGGCACGCCCAGCGCAGTCAAGGCAAAAGACCCGCAAGCGGTTTCGGGGTCGGGTCTGGGTAACGTCGGTGCGGACCTGAAATGGCTCTTTCCGGGTCCCACGGTGAATTACGCTTCGACGATTCACCTGGGTGCGCCGACGGGCGATGTGAAAAAGGGGTTCAGCACCGGGCATGCGACCTGGAACTGGGCGAATCATATCGAGCATGGCTGGGGAAATTTCACGCCGTTTGTCGATGCAGGCGTGGGAAACACGCTGCCGGACACGAAGTACTTTCACCGGCCATTCATGACCTTTGGATACAACGCACAGTTTGAGGCGGGCACGGAAATGGACTTGGGGCCGTTCAGCGTTTCGGGTTCGGCCTACGACATCGCGCCGTGGGGCACGCAAACGGTGGTCAGCCGCGTGTTTCGCTGCAGCGGAGCCGTCAAGTGCGGCGCCAGCGGAACAAGCACAAACCGCAAGGGGTATTTAGACACCAGCGTACAGACCGGCACTGCTAACTTGACACGAGACAACGGATTCAACGCGAGCGTGGAAATAAAGCCGGTGAAGACCATCGACCTCGAGTTCGACTACAGCCGCAGCGTGCCGCTGCGGCTGAATACATTTTCATTTGGGATTGGCGTGGACTTGGGGGCACTGTTGCGGCGGTCGTCTTTGGGAAAATAGCAGAGGCTGGTTTTTTGAGTTCCAGCCACCGGACTTTGCGGATCTTTGAGCCGTGGAACGGGCATAAGAGTGGCGGCAAGACCATCGTTCCTTACAAGACTGTGGCACTACAAAAAAGTACATTGACGGGGACTTGTTTTTAGCGAAGACTTAGCGGCTCAAACGTGGTGGGGTGAGGGAGTTCGTAGTGGGGGATGCAGAGCTTCGGCGATATCCCCGCGTTGTGCCGCCCAGGAGTTTGAGAGTGGCATGGCAATCGGGAACACGTCGCGCGGTTTCCTATCTCGAAAGTATGGCCTTGGGCGGATTGTTTGTGGCGACGCGGCAGCCGGCGCCGATTCGCAGCATGGTGAAGGTGCTGATGGATCTGCCACTCGGAGAAGTGCGGGCGCGTGCGGTTGTGCGGCGAGTGACGCCGGCGCGAGGGATGGGGATTGAATTTATCGCGATGACACAGGAAGACCGTGCGCGACTGACCAGGGCGCTGCAGCCGATGCTGGCTACGAATTGAGATTTAGAAGTCTAGAGGCGCCTGGTGCGGCGGCCTGAAGGTGGCTCCGTTACACATCCACAGGAAACTTTGTAACCGTCGCAGTTCCGCCTCGCCATTCCAAGTTGCTGCCGGGTGAGTTGTTTTCCTTTCGGACGTAGCCCATTCCGATTGCGTAAGAGAGCGCTGGAGAGAAAGCTGCGCGTGTGACCTGGCCGGCTTCTTTGCCGTCCGAGGTCAGGATTTCGCCGGCAGACGGGACAGCTTTGCCGGTGAAGCGCAGGCCGACGCGCCGGCGGTTGACTTGGCCGCGGGAACGCACTCGCTCGACGATTTCCTGACCTGTGTAGCAGCCTTTCGTGTAGCTGATGTGACTGTCCTCTAGCGCCGCTTCGTGAGGGATTTGCTTTTCGCCGAAGTCGTAGCTGAACCAGGGAACACCTTGCTCGAGTCGGAGCGCGCTTAGCGCGCCGTAGCCGATGGGGCCGCCGGCTGCGGCCCTCGTCTTCTCCTGGAATGTTTCCCACAACGTTTCCACGTGGGCGCGTTCTACTAGAAATTCGGCTCCGGCAAATGTTCCAGGCGAACGTCGGACGATGGTGCAGGGAATCGGCCCGACGCGAACGTCCTGTCTGGCGAGTTCGGCGAGCGAGTGCAGGTCGACACCGGTCAACTCGCTAACAATACGCTCGGCGGCCGGTCCTTCCAGCGCCAGCGTGCCGAAACGCTGCGTATCGTCGGCGAGAGTGACGTCATCCATGATGATGTATTTATCGAGCGTTTCGACGAGGCGCTCTCGGATCATCGCATAGGAGACACACAACAGACCTTCGGGCAGCGCGTAAGTTTCGATCTCCGCGAGGATGCGACCTTGCGGACTGAGTAAGAGCGAAACGTTGCCATGCGCTTGCGGCAAATCTGTGATGTTGTTGGTGAGAATGGCGTTGAGATAGCGCACTCGGTCGGGGCCTGTGAGGGAGAGATAGCAGCGGTAATTCTTGTCGATTAGCGCGACGGACTTGTGCGCGAACCAGTATTCACGCTGCCAGTCCCCGAAATCGTCGGGCAAAGCGCACCCGAACCATCCGCCCATTTTCGCGCCGGCCTGCTCATGCAAAGGCGTGAGCGGCGTATCGATTATTTTTGCGGGTTCAGGGGCTTGCATATGCGGCGGTTATCGCCTTCCACAGTGTAGCAAAGCTGCTGTTAAGCGCGTTTTGCAGCGATGATGCGCAGCG
>WNEZ01004299.1_pt1 | contig 12355 bp, 9 predicted proteins | sample 5400521 | NCBI WGS metagenome assembly WNEZ01 (sample SAMN13153339, study PRJNA577476) | soil metagenome | isolation source: 120 cm saprolite under Douglas fir tree site 2 hole 1 replicate 1 | place: USA:California | collected 2015-04-18
CGGTACTCGTCGAGCGAGCGCGCCATCGCGCTCCGCGGTGCCGCCACGACGAAGCGGCACGCACCGAACCGGAGGTCGACGAGCTCGAGCACGCGCGCGCCCGATTCCATGAGGACGTCCTTGCCCACGAAGCCCAGGTCGGCCGCGCCGCGTTCGACGTACGTCGCGATGTCGGACGGCCGCGCGCGCACGAATTCCATCGCGCCGGCGCGCACGACAAGGCGGCGCTCGTCGCTCGTCACGCCCGAGACGTCGCAGCCCACCGCGGCCAGCGCCGCGAGCTCGTCGGGCAACATCGTGCCCTGCGCGACCGCGAAGCGCAGCGGCCGGCCGGCGGCGCTCATCGGAACACCTTCGTCCCGGCCTCGTTCGCGAGCGCCTCGACCGTGAGCGTGCGTCCGTCGCCGAGCTTCGCGTGCGTCTCGTCCACCACGGTCGCCGCGAGCACCTTGAGCCCCGCCGTCTCCGCGGCCGTGCCGATCGCGACGGCGACACCCTTGCGCCGCAGGCTCGCGGCCAGGCGCGCGGTGACCACGGGATCGCCGGGCACGAGCGTCACCAGCGTCTCCTCGAGGTGCGGGCGCCAGCCCGCCGCGTAGAGCGCGAGGTGCAGCCGCGGCACGTTGATCGCGAACCCGGTCGCGGGCCGGGCGGTGCCGAACGCGCCGACCAGCAGGTCGTAGCGGCCGCCCGCGGCGATCGGGAAGCCGACTCCGGGATGGAACGCCTCGAAGACGATGCCGGTGTAGTAGGGAAGCGCGGGCATGAGCGCGAGGTTCGGCACGCCCCACAGCGGCTCACCGGCGAACATCTCGCGCGCGAGGTGGATCACCTCGCGCAGCTCGTCGACACCTGCTGCCTCCAGGACTGACTCGATCCCGCGACCGCGAGCACCCAGCGTCTGCCGCGCACGCGCGATCGCGCTCGCGCTCATGCCGCCGTCGCGCGCGCGACGGAAGGCGCCGACATGATCGCCATCGCGCAGCTCGCGCATGACGAGATCGCGCACCTCGTCCGCGAGATCGGCGAAGAGCGCGCGCACCGCGCCGACGTGACCGACCTCGATCGTCGCGTCCTTCAGACCCGCGCGGGCGAGCGACTCCGCGAGCAGCGCGAGCGCCTCAGCGTCGGCGAGCCGACCAGACGGACCCACGAGCTCGATGCCGGCCTGCGCGTACTGGCGCTCGGCGCCGAGCATCGCGGGCTCCTCGCGGAACACCGGCGCGAAGTACGAGAGCCGCAGCGCGCCGCTCGCGTCGGCGTAGCGCTGCGCGACCAGACGCGCCACGGCCGTGGTGATGTCAGGCCGGAGCGCGAGAAGCGAGCCGTCGCCGTCGAGGAAGCGGATGAGCTGATCTCCACCGAGCGTGGACTCGAAACCGCTGTGTTCGATCATCGGTGGCTCGAGCGGCATGTAGCCGTACGAGGTGAAGGCATCGGTGAGCGCGCGCTCGATCGCCCGGAGTTCACGCGCCTCCGTCGGCAGGATGTCGCGGAAGCCGCGCGGCGGCGCCGTCAGGGTCACCGATACACGGCGGTGCGCCATTCGGCGCGACGCGCGTCATCTCCTCGCGCGATGGCGGTGTAGGTCTCGGCGAGCGTGCGCGAGATCGGACCGATGGATCCCTCGCCGACGGTACGTCCGTCGACCGTGACGCACGGCGCGACCTGCGCGCCGGTGCCGCAGAAGAACAGCTCCTCGGCCATGTACAGCTCGGTCCGGTCGATGCTGCGCTCGCGCACGGTGAGGCCGAGGTCCTCGCGCGCGAGGCGCATGAGCGAATCGCGCGTGACGCCCTCGAGGATGTCGTCGCTCACCGGCGGCGTCACGAGCTCGCCGTTCCGGACCATGAAGAGATTCGCGCTGCCACCTTCGGACACGTGACCGTCGCGCGTGAGGAAGATGGCCTCCTCGGCGTTCGCGTCGTGCGCCTCGTCCACCGCGAGCGCGGTGTTCACGTACGCGCCGGTGATCTTGCCGCGTGCGGGCAGCGCGTCGTCCGAGATGCGCCGCCAGGTGGATGTCTTCGCCGCGAGGCCGGTGGTCGGGAGGTAGTCGCCGAGCGGGAAGGTGAACATGCCGAAGCCCGCGCGCAGACCGCTGAGCGCGACCTTGATCGAGCGAGCGGCCTTGTACGCGAGCGGCCGCACGTACGCGTCGCCGCGCACCTGGTTGCGGCGCAGCAGGTCCACGGTGAGAGCGCTGAGCTCGTTGGGATCGCCGGGCAGGGCGATCCGCAGGATTCGGCACGACTCGCTCATGCGCTGGAAGTGATCGCGCAATCTGAACACGTAGAGCTGCTCCTGCTCGGCGTTCCAGTACGCGCGGATGCCCTCGAAGATCCCGGTCCCGTAGTTCAGCGCGTGCGTCGCGATGCTGACGTTCGCGTCGGCGAGCGGTTTGAACGCGCCGTCGTGATAGGCCCAGCCTGTCTCGGGGATCTCCGTCCCCAGCGCGGCGACCTCTTTGAGTCGATCCTCGACGCTTGTCATCGCTTCCTCCTCAGAAAAAGAAGAAGCCTCCCGATGTCGGGAGGCTGTTCGCTGGCTGATACGCGTTCTCTGCGTTAGCTGCGCGCGCCTCCGTCGACGTCCCCATGAATGGAGACGACATGGACGACGACCACAGCGACGACGCCGAACACGGTCCACCGACGCTAACGGCGCCGGTTCGGCCGGGTCAAACCCCCGGCGCCGGCGCAGTGCAGGACGAACAACCGCTCCGGATCGCTTGGGCCGGCCCTTCTGTCCGCGATGTGGAAACGCGAGTCGTGTCGAAGGACAGAATTCGGCCCAAATTCACCGAATTGCGATTGCCTTGTGCCCGGCGCACTGCTAGTTTCTCTCTCACACATGACCCGCCGATCCATCGTCATCGTCGTCATTCCGAGCCTCGTCCTTATGACGAGCGGAGACGGCATGGGAGGCGCGGACTAGCGAGCCAGGACAACAGCAGCGGAACGGAGGCCTCCCAAACGGGAGGCTTTTCTGTTTCTTAAGGGGGACCGAGACGAGCGACCGGGCATACGTCGCGATCAGCCTCGCGGGGCGCAAGCGGGCCTCGAGCACCGCATTGCGTGACGCGCTCGCGCGCGCCGTCGACGACCCGGAGGCGCGCCTGGTCCGCTCCGCGAATGGTGTGACCGTCGTGCGCGACGCGCGCCCCGAGCGCGATCCCCGCGACGACGCCGAACAGCTCCGCAAACGCGTGGGCTCGGAGCTCGGTGACGATGTCTCGGCGGGGGTCGCGGGTCCGAAGCCGGGAACGTCCGGAGCGCACTTCGCGCTCCTTCAGGCGGAGCACGCGCTCACGATCGGGCGCGGACTCCATGGACACGGCCGCACCGTGCATTTCGACGATCTGGGCCCCTATTGCTTCGTCCTCAATCAGCCGACCACGGACATCCGCGCGTTCTTCGAACGCATCCTCGGTCCCCTGGCCGCGGAGCCCAGACACGAGCCACTCTTCGACACGCTCGAGGCATATCTGCGCAGCGGCGGCAGCGCCAACGCCGTCGCGCGCCAGCTGTTCCTGCATCGCAACACCGTGCGCCATCGTCTGCGGCGCATCGCGAAGCTGACCGGCGCGGACCTCAGCGATCCCGATACGCGCCTGGCACTGCAGCTGGCCATCCTCGGCCGGCGCGCTCTCGCGCAGATCGCCTCGTGATGCGGGGTGCACAACATTCCCCGTCGCCATTGACCGTGGCACCGCGCGGCGGTTTCACTGGTCTGGACATGCGCAGCCCGTTCGTCGTCCTCGTTCTTATCGATGTCCTCATTCCGAGGGCGTCTACGAGTTCGGGAGGATAGCGGGCACACCACACGCGAGAACCAGAAGCACAGAGACCTCCCGAACGGGAGGTCTTTTCGGTTTCGGAAGGGAATTCGGAGTTGGCGGCGATCCTCGAGAAAAAATCAATTGGCCACGCTGGCGAGGTCGCTCAGGGGCAGGGGCCCGGCGAGCGGAGCGAGCGCGCCGTTTGGGCCGACAGCGGCAACGCCGCGCTGGTCGACATCCTGCGCTCGTGGGGCGTCACCTTCGTCGCCGGCGTCAACGGCGGCGGCGTCGTCCACGTCGCCAAGCACATCGAGCCCTTCCAGGATCCGTCGCAGGCCAACGACGGCGTGGTGCGCATGCTCACGATGGGCGAGTACGTCGCGGGGTTCGCGCCGCTCGGCCACTGGCTCGCGACCGGACGCATCGCCGCGTGCCTCACGACGACGGGCGCCGCCACCAAGCTCGGCGGCAGCGGGATGTCCGACGCGAAGCTCCACAACATCCCGGCGATCTACCTCGTCGCCCTGAACTCGACGCTCTCCGTCGGCAACGGTCCGCTGCAGGATGTGTCGGAGCACGGCATGAACGTCGTCCCGCAGCTCGAGGCCGAGCTCGGCGAGGGATGCGTCGTGATCGACAACATCAACCGCCTCGAGGACGGCCTCCGGCGCGCGCAGCACATGCTCAAGCGCAGCAAGCCGGTCGCGCTCGCGTTCCACCCCGACGTGCTCTCGCGTCCGACCGACGCGGTCGCGCCGTGGACTTCGCAGCCGCGCACGTTCGCGCCGCGTGATGTCACGGAGTTCCTCGACGAGTTCCCGCAGGTCGCGCGCGGCCGCCGCGTCATCGTGTACGTCTCGGGCGAAGCGGCGTTCGTTCCCGGCATCCACGATCTGACCACTCGACTCTCTCAGCTCCTGCGCGCCCCGACGGTGTGGTCGGTGAACGGCGCCAACGCCGTCTCACCGACCAACCCGTGGGGGTACGGCTACATCTCGTTCGGCGGCAACGACGCCGCGATGAAGCTGTGGCGCGGCGTCACGAAGGACGACGTCGTCATCACGCTCGGCTTCGACCCAGGTGAGTACTCGCTCAACCTCGGCCGCATCCCCGCGGGGCACGTCTACCACTTCACCGACCTGCGCGACCCTTACGGGCACAAGCACGGCGAGTTCCGTCACCGCGCGGCGAACGAGTACCGCGTCGTGCGCGGCGACATTGGCATGGTGCTCGGCGAGGTGCTCCCGCGGCTCGAGGCCGTCATCGGGGACCGCCCGAACACGCCGCACGCGCCCGCTGACCTCAACGACCGCGAGATCTCGCACACCGTTCGACCGGGCACGGTGGACGCGGCCGAGTTCTACGGCCGGCTCCACAAGTCCTGGCGTCCGGGCTCGATCGGATTCGACGACGTCTGCACCGCGTACAAGGACCGCCAGTACATCGCGCAGCGGCCGAACCCGAACATGCCGTTCTTCAGCACGCACGACGGCTCGGCGATGGGCGGCGGCTTCGGCTTGGGCGTCGGCGCGAAGTGCGGTGACCCGAGCCTTCATACGTTCGTGTTCACCGGCGACGGTTGCTGGCGCCTCTTTGGCGGCGCGCTGGCCGACGCCGCGAACCTGGGTATGAACGTCTTCGTCGTGAACAACGGCGTCTACGGGATCGTGGACAAGGGGCTCGAGGTCATCATCCCCGACCACGACAAGCGCCTCTATCACTCGCGCCTTCCGCAGATCGACTTCGTGAAGGCGGCCGAGGCACACGGTTGGGACGCGGCGCGCGTCGCGCCTGATCTCTCGAACCTCGAGGACGTCGTCGACAGCTGTTACGACCGGAAAGGACGCTCGTTCCTGGTCGAGGTCCCGATCGATGCCGACCAGCTCCTGGGACAGAACCCGCGCCTGCAGAACCTCACGACGAAGACCTACCTCTAAGGGAGGACGACATGGCCACCATCTATTACGACAGCGACGCCGACCCGCGAGCCCTCAAGGGCAAGACCATCGCCGTCATCGGCTATGGCAGCCAGGGCCACGCGCACGCGCAGAACCTGCGCGACAGCGGGCAGCAGGTCGTCGTCGGACTTCAGGCTGGTTCGAAGAGCTGGGCCAAGGCCGAGCGCGACGGCTTCGAGGTGCGTGAGACCGCTGACGCGGCCCGCGGTGCCGACCTGATCGCCCTCCTCGTGCCCGACCAGCACCACCGCGCCGCCTACGCGCGCATCGCGCCGCTGCGCAAGGGCACGACCCTCCTTGTCGCGCACGCGTTCTCCGTGCACTTCAAGGAGGTCGAGCCGGCGCCGGACATCGACGTCGTGATGATCGCGCCCAAAGCGCCCGGTCATCGCATGCGGGAGGTGTTCACGGAGGGAAAGGGCGTGCCAGCGCTCCTCGCCGTCTACCAGGACAGCACCGGCAAGGCCGCCCAGACCGCGCTCGCGTACGCGCAGGCCATCGGTGCGACGCGCGCGGGCGTCATCAAGACAACGTTCGCCGAAGAGGTCGAGACTGACTGGTTCGGCGAGCAGGTGATCCTGTGCGGCGGGATCAGCGAGCTCATGAAGGCGAGCTTCGACACGCTGGTCGAGGCCGGCTATCAGCCGGAGGTCGCTTATTTCGAGTGCGTGAACGAGATGAAGCTCATCGTGGACCTCATCTACGAGGGCGGCCTCTCGTACATGCGCTACTCGGTGTCCGACACGGCCGAGTACGGCGACTACACCGTCGGGCCCAGGATCATCGACCAGCGCGTCCGCGCCGAGATGCGCAAGGTGCTGAGCGACATCCGTGACGGCACGCACGCGAAGAAGTGGATCGCCGAATACCGGGACGGCGCACCGAACCTGTACGCCCAGCGCGCGCGCGAGCAGAACAGCCGCATCGAAGAGGTGGGCCGTGCCCTCCGCCGGATGATGCCGTGGCTCCCGCGGCGCGAGGTCCCCGTCACCGAGCCGCGCGCGGCCGCCGAGGCCGTTGGCGCGGCCAAATAGTGGAGGAGCACGAGATGCGCCAGATCGAGATCTTCGACACCACGCTGCGCGATGGGGAGCAGGCGCCCGGTGCGGCGCTCTCGGCACCGGACAAGCTCCGGATGGCCCGAGCCCTTGCGGAGCTTCGGGTCGATACGATCGAGGCTGGCTTCCCGGCGGCGTCGGCCGAAGAGCTCGATGCGGTGAGGACGATCGCACGCGAGGTCAGCGGCAGCACCATCGCCGCCCTGGCCCGTGCCACCGACGGCGACGTCGACGCGGCCGCCCGCGCGCTCGCGCCGGCGCAGCGCAAGCGCATCCACGTGTTCATCAGCACGAGCGAGATCCATCTCGATCGGATGCTCCGAATGACGCCCGGCGAGTGCATGGACCGCGCGGTCCGCGCGGTGCGCCGCGCGAGCGAGCATGCCGACGAGGTCGAGTTCTCCGCGCAGGACGCGACGCGGACCGACATCCACTTCCTCGTCACAATCTGCCAGGAGGCGGCGCGCGCGGGAGCGCGCTACATCAACATCCCCGACACGGTCGGCTACGCGCAACCGGCGGAGTTCGGGAAGCTCGTGCTCGCCGTGCGCGGCGCGCTCGCGACGTACAACGGCGGGCTGAAGGTCTCGGTGCATTGCCACAACGACCTCGGCCTCGCGGTCGCCAACACGCTCGCGGCCGTCGAGGCCGGCGCGCAGCAGGTCGAGGTCTGCGTGAACGGTATGGGCGAACGCGGCGGCAACGCCTCGCTCGAGGAGGTCGCGATGTCGCTGCGCGTGCGGCGCGATCACTACGGCGCCGACACGCGGCTGCGCGCGGACCGCATCGTCCCGACGAGCCGGCTCTTCTCCGAGCTCACCGGCATCCCGGTGCAGCCGAACAAGGCCATCGTCGGCGCGAACGCGTTCGCGCACGCGTCAGGCATCCACCAGGACGGCGTGCTCAAGGACCCGCTGAACTACGAGATCATGACGCCGGACAGCGTGGGCTGGGACGCCAGACGCATCGTCGTCACCAGGCTCTCCGGCCGGCACGGGCTCGCCGCGCGCTTCCAGGAGCTGGGCATCGCGCTGGACCGCGAGACGCTCGACCGCGCGTACGGACTGGCGATGGACCACAGCGCCGTCGCGCCCGAGCTCGACGATCGCATGCTCATCGCCATCGCGGCGCAGGCACGCCGGGGCGAGGCAGCGCCAACGGCGGCGGACTAGCGTGAAGGTCGCGTACCAGGGCGCGCCGGGCGCGTACTCCGAGATCGCCGCGGGGAATCTGTTCCCCGCGGAGCAGCTCGTGGCCCAGCGGACGTTCGACGACGTGTTCGCCGCGCTGCAGCAGGGGAACGTCCGCGCGGCTGTCGTGCCCGTTGAGAACACGCACGCCGGCGCCGTCGCGGACGTGTACGACCTGCTCCGCACCCACGCCGACTTCACCGTCCTGGCGGAGGCGGTCGTGCGCGTGAGCCACTGCCTGCTCGCGCTCCCGGGCGCCTCGCTCGACGAGATCCAGACCGCGCGCTCGCACCCGCAGGCGCTCTCGCAGGTCGACGCGTTCCTGCGCGAGCACGGCATCCGCCCCGAGGTCGCGTACGACACCGCCGGCGCGGCGCAGGACATCGCGCGCGGCAGCGACCGGTCCGTCGCGGCCGTCGCGAGCCGGCGCGCCGCGTCGCACTACGGACTCCAGGTCCTGGCCGAGGCGATCGAGACGACCACCGACAACTACACGCGCTTCTTCGCTATCGCGCACGCCGACGACAAGGACGCCGCGGGCTGGGTCGACGCGGCCGCCGTCGCCGGGCCGGCGAAGACGAGCCTGGTGTACGCGACGAAGAACGTGCCCGGTGCGCTCGTGCGCTCGCTTCAACCGTTCGCGGTCACCGGGATCCAGCTCACCAAGATCGAGTCGCGCCCCAGCCGCAACTCGCCCTGGGATTACGTCTTCTATCTGGACTTCGAGGGCGACCCGGCCAGCCAGCACGTCGCCGACGCGCTCGAGGTGATGCGCGCATCGTGCGCGTGGGTGCGCGTGCTCGGCACCTATCGCGCGGCCACGACCGTCCTGGTGGAGGCGGCGGCATGACCATCCTCGCGCAGGAGGACGAGGCCGGCCGCGAGCCGCACGAGGTCTTCGGGTCGTTCATCGATGAGACCATCGGCATCGTCGCGCGGCAGACGCGCGACACGGTGTCGTTCGCGGTCGGATCGCCCGCGCGCGAAGCGCTCGAGCTCGTGCACGCGGACGAGCTCGCGACCGCGGTCATACAGCGCGAGGGCGCGAGCGCGCTTGGCTACACGCTCACCGAGGGCGAGCCCGAGCTGCGCGACGTCGTTGCCGCGGACGCGCGCCGCCGCGGGGTCCGCGCGGACGCGGAGGAGGTGCTCATCAGCGCGGGCGCGCTGCAGGGCATCGACCTGCTGTGCCGCGTCTACCTGCGGCCAGGCGATGTGGTCGTCGCGGAGTCGCCGGCCTTCGCCAACGCGCTCTCGGCCTTCCGTAACCACGGCGCGCACGTGCTCGAGGTCCCGGTCGACGAGGAGGGCATGGATGTCGCGGCGGCCGCACGCCTTCTCCGCCGCGAGGGCATCCAACCGCGGATGTTCTTCGTCGTCCCGAACTTCCAGAACCCCACCGGCGAGACGCTCTCCGAGCGCAGGCACGAATCGCTCTGCGCCCTCGCCGCGAGCTGTGGCGCGGTGATCGTCGAGGACGATCCCTATGGCCTCCTACGCTACCGCGGTCACGAGGTCATGCCGATCCAGTCGCTCGCGGTCCGTGCCGACGTCGTCTCGGTCGGCTCGTTCTCGAAGACGTTCCTTCCGGGCCTGCGCGTGGGTTGGGTGATCGCGCCGACGGACGTCGTGCGCCGCATGACCGCCGCGAAGCAGACGATGGACTCGTCCACCGGAACGCTCGCGCAGCGCATCGTCCTCGAGTTCCACCGCCGCGGCGGTGTGGACGCCCATATCAAGCAGCTGCGCCAGATGTACGCCGAGAAGCAGGAGCGCGCGCGCGCGGCGCTGGAACGTGAGTTCGCGGGGACCGGCGTGACGTGGAACGACCCGCAGGGCGGCTTCTACTTCTGGGTCAAGCTGCCGCGTGGCGTGGACTCCCGCGCGCTGCTCGACGTCGCGCTCGAGGAGGGCGTCGCGTTCGTGCCCGGCCAGGCCTTCACCATCCGCCGCGATCACTCGAACGCGCTGCGCTTCTCGATCAGCGCGCCGACGCCCGATCGCATCGATGAGGGCGTGCGCCGCCTGCGCCGCGCGTTCGACCGGATGGAGCAGGCATGACGCTTCTCGAGCGCGCTCTCGATGCGGCGACCGTGCGCGAGGCTGCGGCGCGCATCGCGCCGCACGTCCGCCGCACGCCGACCGAACGCTCCGCACCGCTCTCGCAGCTCGCGGGCCGCGAGGTGTTCCTCAAGCTCGAGAACCTCCAGCACACCGGCGCCTTCAAGATCCGCGGGGCGCTGAACGCGATCCTCCAGCTCGATCCGGCAGCGCGCGCCGGCGGCGTCATCACCGCGTCGGCCGGCAACCATGGCCAAGGCGTGGCCTTCGCCGCCCGGCTCGTCGGGATACCGGCGTGCGTCGTCCTTCCGCACGGCGTGCCGATCGCGAAGCTCGTCGCGATCCAGCGCAGCGGCGCGGAGACCGTGCTGGCGGACGGCGGTTACGACGGCGCGCACCAGGTCGCCCTCGCGCTCGCGACGGAGCGCGGCATGCGCTACATCCACGCGTTCGACGACGCCGATGTGATCGCCGGTCAGGGCACGGTCGTGCTCGAGCTCATGGCCGACGCCGACGTCGACACCATCGTCGTGCCGGTCGGTGGCGGCGGGCTCGTCGCAGGCATCGCTCTCGCGGTCTCGGACCGCGCGCCGCGGCCGCGGATCATCGGCGTGCAGTCCGAGGGCGCGTCGGCGTTCGCGCACTCGTTCGAGCTCGGGCACGTCGTCGAGAGGGAGGCGGCGACCATCGCCGACGGCATCGCCGTGCGCCGGCCGGCGTCGCGGACACTCGCGATCGCGTCGCGCTCGCTCGACGACATCGTCACGGTGAGCGACGAGGCGATCGCGCGCGCCATCGTCGTCCTACTCGAGCGCCACAAGCTGCTCGCGGAGGGCGCGGGCGCCGCGGCCATCGCGGCGATCCTCGAGGGCAACGGCCACGTCGGCGGCACGCGCGTGGCCGCGATCGTGAGCGGGGGCAACATCGACCCGAACCTGCTGGGCAAGGTCCTGCAACAGGGTCTGGCGTCCGCGGGACGGTATCTGGCCTTCCGCACCTGGCTCGACGACCGGCCGGGCATGCTCCACGAGCTCACCGGCGTCCTCGCCGCGGAGCGCATCAACATCCTCCACGTGGGCATCCACCGGCTCGGCCCGTACTCGGCGCTCGGTCGCGTCGGGCTCGACGTGATCGTGGATACGCGCGACCGCGCGCATGCGGACGCGATCCTCGCGCTCGTCCGCGGCCGCGGCTTCCCGGCCGAAGAGCTGCTCGACACCGCGCCCGGCGCCTGATGGGCCGCACCCTCGCCCAGAAGGTCTGGGACGCGCACGTCGTCCGCTCCGCCGAAGGTGAGCCCGACCTTCTCTACATCGACCTGCACCTCGTGCACGAGGTCACCTCGCCCCAGGCCTTCGAGGGCCTGCGGCTGCGCGGTCGCACGGTGCGCCGTCCGGAGCTCGTACTCGCGACGATGGATCACAACGTCCCGACGACGACCGCGAGCGCGCAGGATCCCATATCTGCGGCGCAGCTCGAGGCGATGGCGCGCAACGCCAAAGACTTCGGCGTGCGCCTTTACGCGATGGGCGCGCCGGAGCAGGGGATCGTGCACGTCATCTCGCCGCAGCTCGGCCTGACGCTGCCGGGGATGACGATCGTCTGCGGCGACAGCCACACCGCGACGCACGGCGCGTTCGGCTCGCTCGCGTTCGGCATCGGCACAAGCGAGGTCGAGCACGTGCTCGCGACGCAGACGCTCTGGCAGCGCCGTCCGAAGTTCATGTCCGTGACGATCGACGGACAGCTGCCGCGCGGCGTGGCGGCGAAGGACGTGATCCTCGGCGTGATCGCGCGCATCGGCGTGGCGGGCGGCAGTGGAACGGTCATCGAGTACCGCGGCTCGGCCATCCGCGCGCTGTCGATGGAAGGACGCATGACCGTTTGCAACATGTCGATCGAGGCCGGCGCGAGGGCGGGCATGATCGCGCCGGACGACGTCACGTTCGCGTACGTCGAGGGCCGGCCGCACGCGCCGAAGGGCGCACAGTGGGATGCGGCGTTAGAGGCCTGGCGCGCGCTGGCCACCGATGTGGATGCGGCGTTCGACAGGGCCGTGAGGATCGATGCGAGCGAGCTGCGGCCGTACGTGTCGTGGGGGACGAACCCCGCGCAGACCGTGGGCATCGACGAGCGTGTGCCCGAGCCCGACGCGCTGGCCGTGCCCGAGCGGGAGGCGGCGCGCCGCGCGCTCCGCTACATGGACCTGCGGCCGGGCACCCCGATGCGCGACATCGCCGTGGATGCGGTGTTCCTCGGCTCGTGCACGAATGCGCGCATCGAAGACCTTCGCGCCGCCGCGGAGGT
>WNEZ01006370.1_pt1 | contig 12354 bp, 14 predicted proteins | sample 5400521 | NCBI WGS metagenome assembly WNEZ01 (sample SAMN13153339, study PRJNA577476) | soil metagenome | isolation source: 120 cm saprolite under Douglas fir tree site 2 hole 1 replicate 1 | place: USA:California | collected 2015-04-18
GCTAAATTTCAAATTCCTTTGCCCAACGAACACCTTTCTCCTGATTGTTTCGGGATTTCGCAAGGCGCAGCCTTGCACCTCCTATTGGAACGACATCAACAGGAACGAGGTAGCACTTCCCCGTGTCAGCACCGTACACTCCGAAGTACTCCACTTCTCCTCTATATCCCTTGACACCTGCCCTTCTACCGCCTTCCCCTGGTATGGTATTGAACGCATTGAAAACAATACATGAACCATCATCTGTAAGACGTGCCATTTTACATTGCACACGATATAGACGCGGCTCCTTTGCACTCAGAAGCCCACCTTCATATCGCACAAAAGCCAAATCGTAGCGCAAGTGATCGGCCCAAGGAATTAACACTTCTTCGCCCTTGGCAACCAGTGCATGTAGAATAGCAGTATAGGCTTCCAATCCTCGCCCCGCTGTATTCTTTGTCATCCGTTTCCTCACTAGATTTATAAGGTTAATCCTGGGCCGGGAGCGAACTCCACATTTGTGATTTGCCAGGGATAGGCGCCCCAATCCATATTACTCGAAATTACATCCTCATTGCTGAGAATGCGTTCAATTACGGCAACATGCCCAGCCCAGGAAGCTCCTTATACTCCTGACTGCAAATCAATGATAGCTCCCACTACTGGCGATCTAGACACATGCCACCCAAACTGGTAAGCACGAGTGGAACATTGCCAGGCATTAGATTGGGTTCGCCAGGGAACAAATATACCGTGTAACTGGAAATAGCGCTGTTCTTTACTCCTCGGTGTGACTGACGGCTGGCACTCCACGTTCCTGATCGTAGTCTATTTCAACGACTTGATCTGTACGAAGAGGCACGAGTTTTTGTCCTGGTGGTGGTTCGGTTACCATTGGGCCACGTTTGGAAGTGGGCCAGGGTGGGAGTGGTGGTATTTTGGGTTTTTGCCGGGTTGTTTCTAGTTGCAGTGCTTCGTTTTCTTGATCCATCTTTCAATTACCTCTTTTTGCATATTGTATCACGTAGTATAAACTTGAAAAGATGCCTTTTCACCTGTGTACAATTCTGCTATGCTATTCTGGCAGACATTGTTTCCGCTTTACGAAATCTAAAAAGAAGTAGTATATACTAAGAGCATACAACAAAACTGCTCTAATACATATTTGGGGGAAAAACATGATAGATCCACATGACCCCACACTCAAGGAGCGCCTGAAACGACGAACTCTCGAAGGTCGCTTTGAGATAAGCGAGATCGACCTGATATTAAATATTCGTGATCTCCGCGCTAAAGGCGATAATGAGTCAGTTCACATGCTGTGTACAGTACTTTTGGAACGGGGCGCTCCAGAATTTCAACGCCATACCTGGGGGCTGCGCCACCGACCGGACCTGCGCGAAGAGGCTATCGCGAATATGGGTGAGCACCTGTTGCGCGAGGCGATGAATCCAAAAGAAATATTCATGACACAAAATTTTATCCATTATGTCAGGTGCCTGTGTGTCGATGAATTCAACCGCGTTTTAAGGCAGGAGGGCTTGCGCTATCAACGAGATGACGAAGGACGACCTACAGGACGACCATACCATATACCGCGCTCACTGATGGAGCCTTTGCAACCTACGCCTACAGATAGTGATGCGCCATTGCCTTCAGCAGACGTGGCCGATCCTCAAGATCAATTTGAACATTTACACGCGAACGAGGAGAGCCAACGCATTCTGGCTTTTTTATCTGATCCATTAGATCGCAAGATCATGGTGCTGCGTGCTATCGAGCGTATGAAATGGGATGATATCGCAGTCATTTGCAAGCGGACTGAACGTACTATTCGCCTGCGGTATGAGCGCGCACGCAGTTACCTCCGTGAGTGTATCTTGAGGGAACAGACAACATATGTACATGCGAAGCAACAACTTTGATGGCGAGGAAGGAAAGGCAAGGATATAGATATGAACAACAATGAATTACAACACTTAAAGATGGACTGGTTAGCCGCCGAGGAAACAGGAGATAAAGACGCGCAACTAGCTGTGTTGCGCGATCATCCCGATGCGCAGGAGGCGTTAATTGATTTTATTGCCGCATATCGCATTACTGAACCAGGTGAAGGAAATGCACAACAGGTCGAGATATTGCCACTGACACAACGCGCATTTGCGACTACGCTAGAACGGGTCTTTGGTCCTTCGATGGCTCATGCCGGGCTGCGGCAGTTGCGAGAGCAAAATGGGCTGAGCCTGGTAGAGACGGCACGCGGACTGCATCTGGGTATCGATGTGTGGAAAAAATTTGAGGATGGGGTGATTGAGCTGGTCAGTCTGAGTGAACGTCAACTAGCACGCCTGGCACACTTTTTCCATGTCAGTGCAGAGCAGTTTGGCAACACGTTAAATAACAGTCAACTCATTCCTACATTCGACCGCCGTCAAACGGCTCAGGCAGCACGAAAGACTCCCGACAGACAAAAGAAACAGAGTTTTGCCGAGGCAATTAAGAAGAGTACGATGTCAAAGGAAGAGAAAAAGGAATGGTTAGTCTGAATTGATCATTGCGCCTTCGTAGCATACCCCACATAGGCTACACTTTTAAACCAGCCTGGACCCATTTTAATACGGCCGTTGACAAAACCGCGAGGCATGAAGCCTCTTAACTCACGTACCTGTAAGCCGTTCACTGAAATTATGTCTTGTAACTCAACCGGCTTGATGAAAGCATGATAATTATGAATCCCGGGCTTTAAACCACCGCTGGGAAAGTTCTCGCCATACCAGATCAAAACGGCGCGCGCAATCAGTGTGCGGTTGATGGTATCGAAGACGAAGACACCGCCGGGAGCAAGTACTCGCGCAATCTCCTTAATTGTGGTTTTCAGGTCGCGCACGTGCTCTAAGACATCGAAGCAAACGATAGCCGAAAAACTACCATCCGCAAAAGGTAAAGATTCTGCGTAGCCTTGTTGGTAGTGGATGCGTTGACTCAAACCTCGTTCCTGTGCGTGAGCAGCAGCAGTGTCTAATGCACCCTGTGAAGGATCTATGCCCACCATTTCAGCACCGCGCTGCGCAAGTTGTTCGCAAATCAAGCCTCCACCACAACCCACCTCTAGAATTCGCTGCTGGGCAATTGATCCCTTTCCTACTACTTTTGTGATGCAGGATTCGATGTAATCGCAGCGATCACCCGTCATTTGATAGAGAAAGCAGCCTTTATCCCACCAGCCAAATGAGGAAAAAATTTCTTCTTGCGAGCGTTTACGTTTCAGCACCTGGGCCTCCTTGTTTTGGCATTTGCATCGATATCTACCATTATAAAGTATATTGCGCAAATCAGCATTTGCCAGCAAGAATAGGTAAGTTGTATGATTCTTTCGTTCTATGCTCTCTAAAATAAATGTTTGGAGAGAGGGAAATAGTACCCATAAAAGAGAATTGCAGGGGACCAAAAACGTGTTATAATGGGAACGATACTAGTTGAATGGCGGAGAGAGGATATAGAGTACATATGGCAATGTTTGAAAGTTTATCAAAGCGTCTTGAAGGGGTTTTCACAAATCTTAGTGGGAAGGGCAAGCTGACCGAAGCAGATGTCGACGAGGCAATGCGCGAAGTCAGGCTCGCACTGCTGGAGGCCGATGTCAGCCTTAAGTTAGTGCGTCAGTTTGTTGAGCACGTCAAAGCAAAGGCAGTAGGGGCAGATGTGTTGGGTAGTTTCTCTCCAGCACAACAGGTACTCCAAATTGTCAATGATGAATTAATAGAGATGCTTGGTGGTTCTGATAGCAATAATAAACTTGATCTTGGTGGAGCGCCTCCTCATGTGATTATGCTGGTGGGCCTACAAGGTTCGGGTAAAACGACTACAGCCGCCAAGCTTGGCAACTATCTGCGCAAGCAGGGTCAACGTCCAATGCTGGTTGCAGCAGATATCTATCGTCCCGCTGCTATCCAGCAGTTACAAACGCTAGGGAAACAACTCACTATTCCAGTCTATGCTGAGCCAGCGGGATCCAATCCGGTGGATATCTCTGTTCATTCGCTGGAATATGCTCGTGAACAGGCACTAAACGTAGTCATTCTGGACACAGCAGGCCGTCTCAATATCGACGAGCGCATGATGCAGGAAGTCACCACGATCCGCAATCGCCTGCATCCAAGTGAGGTGTTGCTTGTAGCGGACGCAATGACCGGCCAGGAAGCGGTACGCGTAGCCGACGACTTCAACAAGGCAGTCTCGTTGACCGGAATGATTTTAACGAAGATGGATGGCGATGCCAGAGGTGGAGCAGCGCTTTCGATCCGCTCGGTAACTGGTGTGCCGATCAAATTCATGGGCATGGGCGAGAAAACGGACGCGCTAGAGCCTTTTTATCCCGATCGTTTGGCCTCACGTATACTGGGTATGGGAGATGTGCTTTCCCTGATCGAGCGCGCACAAGAAGCAATCGACGAGGAAGAGGCACTGAAAGCCCAGGCCAAAATGCAGCAGGGCAAGTTCGACCTGGAAGATTTTCTGAGTGCGATGCGCCAGTTGAAACGTATGGGATCATTGCGAAATGTGATGGAGATGATTCCGGGATTCAACAAAATGGCGAATATGCCAGATATGGAAGAGGCGCTTGAAGGAGATCAACTAAAACGTATCGAAGCAATTATTCTTTCAATGACGCTGGAAGAACGGGGCAATCCCGATCTTATAAATGGCAGCCGGCGCAGGCGTATCGCTCGTGGTAGTGGTTCCTCCACACAGGCTGTGAACCAGTTACTTGATCAATTTCACGAAATGCGCACGATGATGCGCCAGATGAGCAGCGGCAAGGGGCAATGGGCTCGTTTGGCCCAGCAGTTTGGTGGAGGAACAGGAGCAGGCATGCCAGGTATGCCCGCGATTCCTGCCACGGCAGGTTATTCAAACCAGGGTAAACATAGCGGCGGTAAGAAGACAGGTAAAGCTGCTCGTAAAGAGAAACGTAAACATAAAGCACGCAGTGGACGGAGGTAGCTCAACATGTATAGAATACATTCCATTCGCTCGACTCAAACCATTCTTGCTGGAGTATTGGTCAGTATGATGCTCTTGATCACTGCTTGTGGGGGAAGTCCTCAATCACAGGCGCAGGTAAACCAGAACAAAGTCAGACTCGATCAGGCACTTCAGCACGCAAGATCTATTGGCATACCAGACTCAGCACTACAACCTATTATCAAGCAGGAACAGCAACTGAACAGCACAGGCGCGCCTTTTACATTCCTCAATGACCAACCTGTGACAGACTATAATACGAATCTTGCCAGCCATTATCAACAGTTAGAAGTCCAGACTGAAGGAGTGATTAGCAGCATTTCAGATCAGTTCAATATACAAGCTCAGCAGGATATGCAATTTTTTCAATCGAGCCTATCAGCGCAACAACAAAGAAAAGTAGGTAATACCCAGGCCTTCTCAGCACTATACAATAAGGATGCTTCTCTGCTAGCTGCCGCACAATATCCGAAAGATTACGCTGCTATCAGCAACGATGCGCGTAAGGTAACCGCGGCATTAGCTTTGTCAAGCACAACATTCAATCAACTCAATACGTTCAAAACCACTATTAATCAGATGGAGGCAGCCAGACTAGATGTGACTGCGATGCAAACTCAGTACCAGAACGACCTGGATACTTTTAATATCGCCACAACGTCGATTGAATTCCAGAATCTCGGGACGCTGCTTAATGCGCAATACCAGGAAGCGGTGGTGAATTCTATACAGGCGCTTCCATATGTTAGTACGGCCAAGCTTGGTGAATTCAAAACACAGTTGGCTCTATTGAAAACCTATGGCATGGATGCCAGCCCCTACCAGCCGCTCTATGATGCTGATCAAGCTGCAATGAAAAAGGCCTCTAGCATTCCAAGTTACCTGGCCATATCGCAAAAGATCGATGCGGACATTGCATCGATGCACGATGACCTTACGCAAGGCGCTTCCCACTATCTCATCAACGCACTTGATCATGAAGCAAATGTGTGGGGACAGGCACATGCGTACCACGATAAATTCGATGGCAACAATTATATCTATACTGCTGGCTATACATTGCCGGGCATTGGCTTCTGGCTGAACAGAGAATTGGGTTGGGCCTGGCAACCATCTGATTACCAGGCCGTGGTCGATGAGGAGAATAACGAATTCTTCAACCTGCATATGCTGGAACAGGATTATAGCGATACGACACCCTACAACCAGGTGCATGCTACCGATAGACAAATGATGAAGCATTACCCCGGCCTGCAACATGGCACGGTGCTGATGGTCTCACAGGTTGAACAAGCTATGCGCGTCTACCGGGACGGAAAGCTGATACGAGCTTTCCATGTTACGACTGGACGCGTCGAACGTCCCGCGTTACCAGGAGTCTGGAGTGTGCAGGATCGGAAATCGCCTGATGAGTTCAAATCGACAGATCCGCCGGGTTCGATCTACTGGTATCCACCTACCCCCATTCAGTATGCTATTCTGTACCATTGGGGTGGCTTCTTCGTTCATGATGCCTGGTGGCGCGTGAATTTTGGCCCTGGCACGCAGTTCCCTCATTATGATGTTGGAGGTGACGAGACTTTCGCGGGCAACGGCAGCCATGGCTGCATCAACATGCAATCAAACGACGCGGGCTGGGTGTTTGCGAATACAGACTGGAACACTCAGATCGCTCAGTACTAAAGTGACAATAGTGGCAACTGATCCGAGCGTACAACGGGCAGTTGCCGGTATATGTCTGCACCTGTCAGCGAAACACGCCCGCTTTTTACTGCTTGTAATTCATTTACGAATTCTGGCTGGAGATCAATATCCAGCGCTTGCCAGATAAGGCTAATGGCGCGGCGGGCGAAAGCGATGTTGTTGCGTGGCTCGATTCGATCCAGGTCTTCAAAGAAGAAGCCACAACTTGTGAAGCTGCATTGCTGATAATATTGCGCTTCTAGCAAAAGCAACGTACGCTGCACCACTGACGGATCAGTGGGAGGTCGTTGATATTTGCCATGTTGCGCCCAAAAGCTCTCTAACGTTTCCCAACCGTTGCGAACGGGCAGATACGCATCACGAGCAGCCCAGGGATCAACAAGCGCTTCAGAGGTATAGCGTTCAAAAAGTTGGTCACCCTTTTCAGCAAGATTTCTCAAGGCAAGATTTAGCTCGCCTTTCCAACTGCTATCACCCTCGGTACACTCGCAACCCGTATTCCAGCGGTCAACGCCGTGCCCGCAACTCCAGGCGCTGGGAGTACGCAAGCTGACCTCTTTTGTAGGCGGATACATCTGCATATAACGCTCTAATGTACAGATTTCGAAACCATAGCTGGGCACTCCGGTTTGAATGAGATGTGTCAGGAATTTATCACGCCAGTACTTATGGTGTCCGTAGAGTTCCCCATCAGTGGCTATAAGAATAAGCTGCGCTTCTCCCGCATCGCGCTTGCTCTGCACAATATGCTCGGGCAAGTAACTGGCCGCAAATAGATCCGCATTGTCGGTCATACTCGAATCGAAAGAGACGCCACCCGAAAGCGGAGCATTGAAGAAAAAGACAGCTATACTGCGACCACCAGGCAAAGATACCAGGTATGGTTCAGAAGGATCGACGTTTGTGGCAGCCTGCCAGGGAGCAAGCACTGTATAGGTAATACCATGTTGTGCCAGTAAGTCCAGGCATTCCATATCTACGGCGGTCTCTGCCAACCACATTCCAGTAGCATCACGTTCATAGCGATGGCGAAAGTCGCTTAATCCCCACAGGATCTGCGTGCGTTTATCGCGCGTTTTGGCAAGAGGTAGAATGGTATGATTGTAGGCTTGCGCCATAGCGTTCCCAACGCCATAGATAGCTCTATGCTTCTTGTCGGCATCGATAATGCGTTGATAGACATCAGGATGGGTATCTTCCAGCCAGCTAGCCAATGTGGGGCCAAGGTCATAGTTAATCGCGTCAAAATTTCCTGCTTCCGCATTAGGACGATAGCATTCGGTAGTTATTTTTTCGTTGAAATTGGCAAATGGGGTAGCAGCGGGCTCTATTGGAACCTGGTTTGTAAATGGATCTTCTCTTGGGGGTTGATAAAAATGGCCATGCAGACAGAGGTACGCAGGAGCTTCTTCCTGGTTGGTTGCCGGTTTGTCGCTGATTTTGTTTAGTTTTATTTGATCGAGCATTTTTCACCTTTGCTTGCGCTGCAAGCACAATTAGGAACATTACTGCTCCTAATAAGGACAAGATATGATTCCCTTCTAGTAATTAAAACGATTCAACTATAACAAACAATTCCAGATGGGTTTTAGCTAGTACTCTTTTTTATGCGCTCAGTCCGCGTGACCTACCAACCTGAGCACTGAGCAGGAACTCTTCGTAGGCTTCGCGCAACTTGGGGTAGCGCAGCAAGAAGAATCCTGCATATTCCTGTGTGAGCGGGCGAGGTTGGCGAAGCAAGCGCATGTTGACCTCTTTGGGTAGGCGATTACCTTTTTTACCATTGCAAGCCTTACAGGAAGCTACGAGATTCTCCCAGGTGCTCTGCCCACCACGGGAGCGTGGTATCACGTGATCGAGTGTCAGTTCGCGGCTACGTTTGCCGCAATACTGGCATGTCTCTTCATCGCGCAACAGAATATTGGAACGTGTAGGATGAAGAGCTATACGTGGTATACGTACATTGGCGAGCAACTGCACAATGACGGGACGTTCCAACTCAAGACGACGGGCCTGAATACTCTCTTCAATCAACTGGCGCACACTATCATCTACAAAGGTAACTTTTTGCTTGGAAAGTAGCACAATGAGACGACGTTCAGGAATGACTGATAGAGGTTGGAGCGAGGAATTCAATACAAGAACGGCCATGAATGACTTTCCTTCCTCTCTATCGGAACCGATACCAAGGGCAGACAGCGAGGAAGAAGCTTGAAATGAGCGAAAGGGAGAGGGAGTGACCCGTTCCTTTCTGCTTCTACCGCCGCCTGCGACGACGACCGAACGGATAGGGAGTGAAGTCGTTTGCGCGTCCAGGTAGATTTGGCACAGCGTAGCATTTCCCGCCAGTCCATTGTTCGATACGCGAACTCTGGGAGGCTGCGGTCAGACTGCACCATCCAGTTGAACTGGATGAAGTGAGTACTTGAGATGCCCGCATCTTTGACTCCTGTTAATACCTGATTGTGTGACACTTCTTTACGTAAGAGATTGTGCCATCCTGGTCGGGGTGAGAGGACTTGAACCTCCGACCTCAGCGTCCCGAACGCTGCGCGCTAGCCGACTGCGCTACACCCCGGTGTTGACGATCCGCGCAAGTGATTCGCTGGCCCTATCCAGTGAACCATCTTAATTGTGAAAGTGCCTGGTTCGTTTGAGCATTGCTGTTGAGCGGCGCTATACGAACTTCACACCTTCCCTGCTTCATGAGTAGTATAGCATACGTTAGCGAGTTTTGACAATAGAGGTATCAAATCTCCTTACCGGTCGGCCTGGCGTGCAACAAGCTGGTAATGTATACTATAGCTGGAGTACTATTTAACCCCCACCTTTCCAACGAGATCGGTCAAAGGTGGTTTTAGCCTAATGATCGTTAGTTAGACTTACAGAAGGATGATTTTATGGATCCACTGCGCCAATTTACGTCTTTCATTCGCGTCAGGCTCAGCGCGAGCGATGCTCATTATGGTGGTCAGCTGATCGATGGGGCGCACATGCTCTCACTTTTTGGTGACGTAGCGACGGAACTGGCAATTCTCTGCGATGGTGATGAAGGATTGCTGGTTGGGTACGAAAAGATCGAATTTCTTGCTCCACTCTTTCCAGGAGATTTTATTGAAGTCAGTGGGCGGATTACCAAAATCGGTCGTACTTCACGGCGTATAGAGTTTGAAGCACGCAAGGTCATTGCCGGACACCCTGATGTCAGCCCTTCGGCTGCCGATGTCCTGGAGACACCCATTGTTGTTGGTCGCGCCATCGGTACAACCGTCGTAAAAGCAGAACAGCAGCGCAAAGTTCACACTGCTTACTAGCAGTTACTACTTTTTGGCACTATGTCCCAGGACGGCAAACTTGATCTGAAGAGGCCTTGCCCCACCGAGGCGAGATCAGCCACTCTTAGTAGAGGTTTAATTGAATACCGACTTGCGCTGAAAGAGCTTTCTGATAGATAGCATAGGCACAAGCCACATCCTCGATTGCTATTCCTATCGGGTTGAGAAGAATTACCTCTTCATCCGTCTCCCGTCCTGGCCGGTGACCAATGAGAATCTGACCTAGTTCCGCATGAAGTTGCCCACGAGAGAAGAGTCCCTCCTGTACCAATTGATGAAGCATTTTCTTTTCCCTGTTGCACTGATCCCAACTCGAAAGGGATATAGGGCTTATCAGTAGTGGTACAGGTGATGACTACTTCCCCTGCTTGCACAGCATCTTTTGCTGTATCTGCAACTTGATACTCAATCTGTGGGAAGCTTTGACGTAGTTCGTTTACCAACCACCGAGCCGCAGCAGGATTCAGGTCAAAGAGATGAATACTAGCAATTGTTGGAAACTGTTCAAGCAGCGTCAGTAGCTGCAGCCGTGCAATGGGACCACAGCCTATACAGGTAACACATTGGAAATTTTTTGAGGCAAGGTAACTAGCCGCGAGGGCAGTGACTGCTCCAGTCCGCATGCCACTGATCAAGCTCCCTTCGAGAATAGCGACCGGGTAATTAGTCTCAGGGTCATTCAGTATGATGAGAGCGCTAGCCCGATCTATTCCATAGAGTGAGGGATTATTGTGTTTGCTACCGACCCACTTCAGACCAGCTATTGAGGCCACCCCTCCCAGGTAGGCCGGCATAGCAATGATCCGATCAGCGATATGGCTCTCATCACCACCCCAGCGTAAATAGGGTTTAAGCGGTTGTACAATCTCACCGCGAGCATGAAGGGTGAGGGCATGGTATACGGCGTCCAAATAGAGTTGGGATGAATTGCCCCCTAGCCGGGTGATGTCGGATTTACTCAGGTATAGAAGCGTCGGAGTTTGCAAAAAAGGCGTTTCCATAATTTCACTCCTCACGAGAAAATTCTTGAGATCTCCAAGTTGGTTTCACTTTGAATTAAACAGCGCATGAACCAAATTCAAGAAGTCAGGCGGTGACTCTGGACAGTTGAGTTTTGCTACCCAATCGTCGTTGTAGACTAGATCGATCCACGGCCCTCCACGAGCCACACTCATTTATCAGTACTGGTGTTCTGCAAATATTCGCTTTTCAGCTGGCTGTAGACGCGTACATTATTGTATTTGCCAAAGCGCAAGATGACCTCGCGCAGCGTAGCTTCGTACTTGAAACCCGCCTTCTCATCAGCACGCCAACCGCCGATATTATCTTCCATACTCTGGGTCTGGATGCGATTGAGGTTCAATTCCATAAAACCATAGCGTATCATCAATTTCGTGGCTTCGGTTCCATAGCCTTTGCCCCAGGCGGAGCGATCGCCGATAATTATATAGAATTCCGCGCTCTGGTTGATGTAATTGATATCTTTGAGCCCGACCAGGCCGATCAGGCGATTGTTCTCGTTGAGAGCAACACCAAAAATAATGTGTTTCCCATCCTTGTAGAGGAGTTCCAGGCGCTCTTCGCCACGCGTATCGCTGGTAGGGTAAATAGAAAAATAACGGCGGATCTCTTCGTCATTCACCCATGTTGAATACAGGTGATTATCCCGTGCAGGCTCCAATGGCCGCAGGTAGATGCGCTCCCCCACGATAAATGGATTCTGCAAATTTGAGGTATCTTGTGACATAAAAAAAGCTCCCTTCTCACTTTTCTGGGCCAAGCATAGCATAGTGAAAGAAGGAAGGCAACTTTATGGCTTCTTCTTTTCTTGTTGAGATGGGCTGGCGATTTCAACTGCCAGTCTGCTCGTAGGTCTTTATGACGCGGCGGGCCTTTTGCTCTGTGCGCGGGAGTGTCCTGTAAGGAACCAGATCTGGCTCGGCACGGAAGTTAAGCCGCTCGCGGAGCGTCTGGATAATCTGCTGTGGTAAATCCCCTACATTATCGGGGACCAGGTTCTGCGCCAGTTCCACGCGCACCCGTAGGTATTGGTGTGGAGGAGGATGATCGACGATAATTTGGAACTCGCCAGAGAGCTGGTTCGAGAGCTGGGCCAGTGTATTGCCCACAGCAGTGGGAAAGACATTGACACCACGTACCTGGAGCATATCATCACTGCGGCCCAGGATACGGAAGCGAAAGCTCGTTCGCCCGCATTCGCATGGTCCAGTTCCCAGGATGCGCACCAAGTCACGGGCACGATAGCGTACCAGGGGCTGTGCCTCCTTGAGGAGGTGGGTGTACACTA
>WNEZ01004303.1_pt1 | contig 12353 bp, 11 predicted proteins | sample 5400521 | NCBI WGS metagenome assembly WNEZ01 (sample SAMN13153339, study PRJNA577476) | soil metagenome | isolation source: 120 cm saprolite under Douglas fir tree site 2 hole 1 replicate 1 | place: USA:California | collected 2015-04-18
AAACTCACCTGGGACAAGCCCATTCGCGAATCCGTCCCCACCATCCAGTTCTACAACGACCAGCTCAACAACAACGTCACCCTCCGCGACATGCTCTCCCACCGCACCGGAGTTACCCGCCACGATCTCATCTGGTTCAAATCGCCGTTCACCCGCAAAGAATTGTTCGAGCGCCTGAAATATCTTGAGCCGCAAGAGCCCATGCGCCAAACCTTCCTGTACAACAACCTCATGTTCTCCGCCGTCGGCGAAATTATCGAATTGAAATCCGGCCAGCGCTGGGAGCAATTCGTCCGCGAAAAAATCTTCACGCCGCTCGATATGAAAACCACCACCTACGGCATCGACGACATGAACAAACACCCCGACCACGGCGTGCCTTTCCGCGAAAAGCGCGACTCCTTCGAGCTCTACAAAATCCCTTACTACGAAGACACCGAAGGCGTCGCCCCCGCCGGCGCCATCATCTCCAACATCGACGAGCTCTCTCACTGGCTTATCGCCTTGATGAACGAAGGCAAATACAACGGCAAGCAAGTCCTGCCGACCAAAGTCCTGAAAGAAACTTTGCAGCCGGCCATCGGCCTTCCCAATACACTCGGCGAAGCCCTCGGCTATTGGGAGCTGCTAAATCCTGCCTACGGCATGGGCCGCCAGACCGTCTCTTATCGCGGCCACCTGCTCACCTTTCATGGCGGCGACCTGCCTGGATTTCACTCCCAAGTTTCCTTCATGCCCAACGATAAAATCGGCGTCATCGTCCTGGTTATCAGCGACCACAGCGCCCCGCTCTACAACATCGTCAGCTACAACGTCTACGAGCGCCTCTTGGGCATGGACCAGACGCCTTGGAGCCAGCGCAATCTCCAGCGGCGCCTCGCCAACAAAAAAGCCGGCACCGAAGCCCGCGCGAAGGCCGGCGCTGACCGCGTGCCCAACACCAAGCCTTCCCATCCCCTGGCCAGCTACGTCGCCGAGTATGAAAATCCCGGGTACGGCATCCTCAAAATCGGGCTGACCGGCGATCAGCTCCAATTCGCCTTCCATGAATTTCAGTTTCCCATGACCCACTTCCACTACGATCGCTTCGACACCCCCGACGACGAGCAGTACGGTAAGTTCTCTGTCAACTTCCGCACTAATCCCCAGGGTGACGTCGACAACGCCGTCATCTCCCTTGACGAGGCCGAAGTCGTTTTCACCCGCAAGCCCGAAACTCTCGACGTGAAACTCCTGCAAAGTCTCGCGGGCACTTACCTCACGCCCAGCAAAGTGAAATTCCAAGTCACCTACCAGCCCGGCGCGGGCCCTTCCCTCGAATTTCCCGGCGGACCTCCACAGAAGCTCATGCCCGTCAAAGGTCTCCAGTTCCGCACCCCGCGCTTCGCCGACGTCATCTATGAATTCGTCCTCGAAAGCGGCCAGGTCAAAGCCCTAAAGGAGCGCGACCCCTCCGGCGAATTCACCTATACCCGCCAGTGACGCCGACGTGGCGATTCGCGCTATTCTTGAATGATCTCAAGCAGCTCCTGTGGCCGATAGGTACGGAGGCAAGACGCCACTCCCGGCGATGTGTGATGAAGACCGCCAACGCCGGAAGGGGGTTGATGGCCAAGCTTCGCGAGTAGAATGGCGGTCCGCAGCTATGGTCGCGGGCCGGTACAGAGGAATCTTCGGCTGCAAAAATGCCAGGGTTCACCGCATTGCGCGTCCTTCGGGGTTCCATATTCTCAATTTTGAAGGGAGAAACGGGCCTCCTGGCTTTGCTTCCTTGCTGTTAAACCCTTTTAGAGCTGAACAGGAGGCCCGCCGAAATCGCCAGCTCCGGCATAAGCCGCTTGCTTTCTCTTTGGTTTCAGCCGCTGAGGAAATTGTCTTGCGGGCGGCGGGGTACCCCACCCTTAGCTTGTGAGCGGCTGCAATTCTTTGGGAGGTCGAGGCTTCCGCAGCAGCCGGATTCAACTCGCCGCCGCTGTCAGCAGCGCAAGCCACTCGTCACGGTCATTCAGGACGACGTTGTGATCGGCGCCGATGAGTTGGTCCCTGGATGGATTCAGCGCCACAATTTTGACCTGTGGATAGTTCGCTTTCAGCCATGCAACCATTTCTTTTCTGGTTTGTTCCGGTGCCAGATGGCCAACAATAAATAGGTCCACATCATGATACGACCTGAGCGCAATCTTGGCAGCTTCGTTGTTCGTCACCGAGATCACTTCATGGCCGAAACGCCGCAACAGTTCCGCCCGCGCGTTTATCCCTTTTTCGTCATAGCCGATCTGAAACAGGATTCGCTTCGTTTTCGGCCGAATGGAAATCCTCTCGCCGGTCTCTTGGTCGGCGATCACGTATTCGCCAGGCGAAGAGGTCCCCAGTATCTTCACCCGTGCCCTGGCACGTTCAAGGTTTTCCGCCGCTTCCATCCAGCGAGGGCCGTCGCTCTCCACCTTGAAAATGTTGAATCGTGGAATCATAAGTTAATAGGCAATCCACCGCGCGTATCAGACCACACTAGCTCCTTTATGTCTACCCAATGTATTCGTCCAGTATTAGTGACACTTTGCCTTTCGGAGATTTCGCTTCCAGCGGGTGATGAATTCCAGCCCGGTGAGGTAGGCCAGCGACTACTAAGGTGGGGCGCACGCAGTTGTAGGTTCTCTCCCAGCGCAGTAACTGGCGGTTCAGCACGGGTAGCTGATCGGACTCCGCCTGCACCTCGTAGAACTCCTCGTTGTCGGTGCGGTTCGAGCGCTCCACATGGGCGTGGAGCTTCGGTGATTTGGGCGGCAGCGCGAACAGCCGCAACAGTTTTTGCTGGATGGCGGCAGTGAGTTCGCCGCAGAGTTCTGCGACGCCGGCCAGTGCGCATTAGCGCTGCATGTTGTAAATCACTGTGATGAAGGTGTCGATCTCCACCGGCTCGCCATTCAGCACCGTCGGCCGGTAGCGCCACTGGCGCACCGCTTCCAGCGCCGACTGGTAGAACAGCGGATCGCCGCCCACAACTTGCAGCGACTGAATCGTCCCATCCGTGGCAATCACTGCCCGCAATTCGACGCGGCCTGCACGCCCGAGTTGCTTCGGCAGCGATGGGTACACCGGCTCCACGCGATGAATGAGCAGGGCCGGATCAAGATGCGTCCGGTGCACCATTCGCGGTGTCTGTGTGGATTCGACAACACGCGGAGGCTGCGGCCCCGCAGTTCTGCCGATATTGATGCACTCCGGGCAGAGAACGGGAATACCTTCACCCAGGTTCTGAGGCGCGCCGTCAATTTGACTCGACTCGGTTCGTGAATTCGACGTCAATGGCGCTGGCCTGGAAGAAAAACAAACAACGCAGATATGTCGCACCCCACCATCAGGAATCGGCCTTTGGGGAGTTGGTCCAGCGGCGCGTCGATACGGCGGCATGGGCGTCGTTATCGTCATGGTCAAGCGGGACGGCTTGGCGAACAAGGGCACTAGCACCAACGCTAGGAGGACTGCGCTTTGCAGCAGGACGGAAAGAACGAGCGCGCGGCGGCGGATCTTCCGCTCGTGGCGACGCTGCTCCGGATCGCCTTCCACAAGACACCCTTGCAGTGAACCTAAGCTTGGTTTGGAAACGGATTCATGCTCGAGAGACATCACACACCTCCACAAAAATCCTGCGAGCCCATAGCAGGAATTTTCTGCGGCGCCAGACCTGCCTGCTTCTTTGACAGGCCCGGCGCCGCGCTCGCAGGGATGTGAGGTTGCGCGCGTCCTCACTGCTTTGGACACCGCCACGAAAGACAAGTTCCCGCTCGAATTGGGAGTTAGCCCTGCTGGAAAAACCGCGACTTCGCGGCGCGGACCAATAAAGAGCCTTACTGAATCAGGTTTTTGCCGTCAGCGGAAGAGAAGGGAAGATGAACGTGGACGGCATGCGAGGGAGTATTTTGCGCGGCTGCGGCAACAAAGAAAATTGCCGCTAGCGCGACCAACATGGCCAAAACAGCAGCGAGGGGGAAACTCTTGCTGAATCGCGGGGTTGTTTTCATGGCGCCGAAAGGATACCTCAGTGACGTATTAGAATCTCGTGCACCCTCCACGAAACACTGTACCTTACCGTGCCCGGAATGATGTAATGTCTACTCCCAACGAGCAGCGTGCTGGTGGACGCGCTGCATCTTACAGACTTGCGGGCTTCGCGAGTGTCAACGCGGAGTTCTGCGCCAAAAAGGCAGGGCACATTTGAGCACTTATCCCGCAGGGGCAGACTCGTCTCCGCACCAGACCAACTCGTGCCACTCCTCCATCGCGGCCACCGCCACCGCCCTGCCCCCGCACACCATCACCCGCGACGACGTGAAGTACTACATGGGCCGCGTTTTCGACATTCCCGACCGCAAGCTCGAAGCCATGATGAGCATCGTTGATAACGCCCGGGTCCACAAACGTCATGCCATCTTTCCCATCGATTACACCGTCGAGCCTCGCGCGTTGTACCAGACCAATCAGGAATACATCGAGCACGCGGTGAAGCTCGGCCAGGAAGCCGCCGAAAAGTGTCTACAGCGCGCCGATGTGCGGCCCGACGAAGTGGATCTCATCATTACCGTCTCCTGCACCGGCTTCATGATTCCATCGCTGGACGCCCATCTCATTAATATTATGGGCTTCCGCTCGAATGTTCGCCGCATGCCCTTTACCGAACTCGGCTGTGCCGCCGGAGCGATGGCCTTGGGACGCGCCGCCGATTTCCTCAAAGCCCATCCCGGCGGAAATGTGCTCGTTATCGCCGTCGAGCTTCCGTCTCTCACCTTTCAGCGCAAGGATATTTCCCAAGCCAATCTCATTTCTTCGATTCTCTTTGGCGACGGCGCGGCCGCCGCGCTCGTCAGCGGCAAAAACACGCGCGGTCCCAAGATTTTGGTCTCCGAGACTTACACCTTCCCGGATTCCCTCGGCGCCATGGGCTTCGACCTCCGCGATTCGGGATTCCACATCCTACTCGCCAAAGACGTTCCGGAAATGATCGGCGCAAAAATCCGCGACCTAGTCGACGATTTTCTTCAGCGCCAAGGCAAAACGCAGCAAGACATCAAGGGCTGGATTCTGCATCCCGGTGGCGCGCGCCTGCTCGGCAATGTGGAGATTGCTCTCGGCTTGACGAAGTGCCAGACCCAGCCGTCCTGGGACATCCTCGCGAACGTCGGCAACCTTTCTAGCGCCACCATCCTCTTCATCCTCCAGGAGTGGCTGGAGAAGCGCCCCTTGAACCCTGGCGAGTACGCGCTTGCCGCCGCCTTCGGGCCCGGGTTTAGCGCGGAGTTTTTGCTCCTCCAATGGACCTGAGCCTGATCGCTTTTCTCTTGCTGCTCGCTGCGGTCGCAGCGTTGCGATTGCTGGAGCTGCGCATTTCGCGAAGCCATCAGCGGCAGCTTGTCGCGCGCGGCGCCGCCAAAGTCGATGAACCTCGCTTTCGCTGGATGGTGCTCTTGCACGCTGCCGTTTTGATTGGCGCCGCACTCGAAGTCATCTTTTTGAAGCGGCCTTTCCTTCCCCTCCTCGCCGCCATGATGTTCGCCGTCTTTCTTGCCGCCAACGCCGTGCGTTGGTGGGTCATCCGCACTCTGGGCGATCACTGGAACGTGCAGGTCATGGATTCGACGCGTCTCGGCGTGATCACCTCCGGTCCTTTCCGGTTTGTCCGGCATCCAAACTACGCCGCGGTGTTTGCAGAGATGCTCTCGCTTCCGCTGATTCACACCGCGTGGATCACCGCATTGGCCGGGTCGCTGGCGCACGTCGCGATACTCGGCCAGCGCCTTTCCACCGAAGAACGTGTGCTTTTTGCGAATCCGGAATATCGGACCGCTATGGGCGGCAAACCCAGGTTCTTGCCGGGCTTGTTCTGATCGGGGAAGAAAATGCACACTCGCTCTTACTTGCTGCTTTTCGCGCTCTCCATTCTTCCTGCCACAAGTCTTGCTCAGGACGTCTCGGAGCCAGTGGCATCGGCCCCGGACCCCGAGCCAAAAACCCCGGCGTTCACCACCGTTCCTGAACTGACCGCTGCCTTCAATCTTCTTTACGAGCAGAAATTTTCTGAGGCGCGCACCGCCTTTGAAAGCTGGGAAGCCGATAACCCGCATGAACCGTTTGGAGAAGTCGCCGTCGCCGCCACTTATCTATATGAGGAGTTGTACCGGCAAGGCGTGCTGACCAGCGACTTCTTCCTCAACGAAAAGAAATTTCTGCACGGCATCGATGGCAAGCCCGACCCCAAACGCATGGTGCATTTCCGCGAAGCGCTAGTGCGTACCCGCGAACTCGCCCGCGGCAGGCAAGAAACAAATCCGAAAGATCCCGAGGCGCTCTTCGCCCTGACCCTGGCTGCGGGCATGGAATCCGACGCCGATTCCATTCTCGAGAAAAAGCAACTTGAAGCTCTCAAGCGCATGAAAGAAGCCAACGAACACGCCAAGCAGTTGCTGGCGCGGCATCCCGACGCGACCGATGCCTATATCGCACTGGGAATCGCAAATTACATCATCGGCTCCCTGAATCCCGGCTTTCGGTTTGCGCTGTGGTTCGGAGGAATTCACGGGGACAAGAAGCTGGGCATGGCGCAAGTCGCCAAAGCTGCGGACAATGGCCGATATCTGCGGCCCTTTGCCAAGATCATGCTGGCTCTCGCCGCACGGCGCGAAAAACAAAATGCCTTGGCGCAGAAGCTTTTGCGCGAGCTGAGTGAGGAATTTCCGTCCAACGACCTCTTCTCTTCCGAGTATGCGAAAGCCATGGGCCGTCCCGTTCCCGCCATCATCGAGCGGTAACCGCTCATAGTTCTCAGGATATCCCTTCCTTGCGCTGGTCTGGATTCTTCCAAAATTTGCTCCTATCGCTCCCCCGATAGACTAGAATCCCGCTGCACTTCGAGCCATCGATTCATTCCAGGCGGTGACGCATGTTCCAGCAAGACATGCTGAAGGGTCGAGCGATTTTTCTCAGTGGCGGCGGTACCGGCCTCGGGCGCTCGATGGCGCTGCATTTTGCCATGCTCGGCGCGCGCATGTTTCTAGTCGGTCGGCGTGACCAGCCGCTGCGCGAAGTCTGCGACGAAATTCACCGCGGGGGAGGCTCTGCGGCGTTCGCTCCCTGCGACGTGCGCGACTACGGCGCCGTCGAGGGCGCCGCAAATTCTGCCTACGAACAATTCGGCCGCATCGACACGGTCATCAACAACGCTGCCGGCAATTTCATGGCGCGCACCGAAAAGCTGAGCCCCAACGCCTTCAACGCCATCGTCGGCATCGTCCTCAACGGCTCGTTCAACTGCACCCAAGTCTTTGCGAGAAAGTGGATCGCGGAAAAGCTCGGCGGCAACGTGCTGAACATTGTCACCACCTACGCTGCCGCCAACTGTGGTTCTGCGTTTGTCGTGCCGTCGGCTTGCGCCAAGGCCGGCGTGCTCGCCATGACCACTTCGTTAGCCGTAGAATGGGCGAAGTATCATATCCGCATCAACGCCATCGCGCCGGGCCCGTTTCCCACCGAAGGCGCGTGGTCGCGGCTGATGCCTTCCAAACAGTACGAGCAACACGCCAAGGACACCCACCCCATGAAGCGCTTCGGCCGCCACGAAGAGCTGACCAGTCTCGCGGCCTTCTTGCTCAGCGACATGGCCGAATACATCAACGGCGAATGCGTGGTGATCGACGGCGGCGATTGGCTGCGCGGCGCCGGCGAATTTAACGACCTCCTGCTGCTTCCCGACTCAGCCTGGGAAGGCATGGAAGCCGCCCGCGCTAAAAAGCCTTAGTTGCAATCACGCCCCACCCGTATACCAACTGTACGTGCGCGAACCCGCGCCACAAGCGAATTACCGGGTGTCACCTTACTGTAATCGCAGCCGCAGGTCACAAATCCAGAAACACCTGCGCGCACCAGCCCGATCCGCTCTCCTTCACCTGCAACTGATGAAAAGTCACCGCCTTGATGTGCGTTCCGCTGTGATGCCGGCGGTGATCAAACGGCTCGCCGTACGCCGTTCCTCGCACGCAATCCGCGTCGGCAAACGTGACAACCGCCCTCCGGAACACGATCCGCTCCCCCTCGGAAATCGCCAGTAATTCCGCCAGCCACGCATACAGCAACGTTTCCAGATCCGTCCCTGTTCCCGTCACCTGAATCACTCGCGGCTCCCGCTCTTCGACTGCCGCCAGTTCGCAACCCAACGAAAACAGCGCCAACGCCGCATTCTCGAACAGCTCATCCAGCGTCCGCCCCCACGCGCGAAACCCGATGTCCGCCGGATGCTCCAGAATCTCGAAACGTGTCTCCACAGGACAAAGAGTGTACGCCTGACACTCAGCGCCACGAAGTCAGGCCGCATTTAATAGCGAATAGCGATTTGCCGTCGACCCGCCTCCTCCTTGACCCTGCACCCCCGCGCCGATAAGCTTTACTCTTCCACATGGATCCGATTCACATCACTTTGCCGGACGGCAAGGTCCAGGAAGTGCCCAAGGGCACCACGCCCGCGGACATCGCCAAGCAAATCTCCCCGCGCCTGGCGGACGCCGCGCTAGTCGCTCGGGTAGCCGCGCCCAACGACGGCGCCGGCGAATTGATCGATCTGCGCCGGCCGCTCGACCACGACGTCCAGCTCCAGATCCTCACCGAAAAGGATCCCGACGCGCTCTTCGTCTTCCGCCATTCCGCTGCACATCTTCTCGCCGCCGCGGTCATGGAGCTGTATCCCAACGTAAAACTCGGCATCGGTCCGCCCATCGAAACCGGTTTCTTCTACGAATTTCTTCGCGACGAGCCATTCACTCCCGACGACCTCGCCAAAATCGAAGCCAAGATGCACGAGCTCGCCGCTCAGGACCTGCCCAACGAGCGCAAGCTCATCCCCAAGCCCGAAGCCCTGGAGCTCTACAAAAAATCCAATCAAGTTTTCAAGTGCGAGCTCGTCCAGGAAAAAGCCGTAGAACCCATCGTCTCTTTCTACACCACTGGCAAGTTCATCGACTTCTGCCGCGGCCCGCACATTCCGTCCACCAAGCGCATCCAGGCCTTCAAGCTTATGAACGTCGCCGGAGCTTACTGGAAAGGACAGGAAGGAAACCCGCAGCTCCAACGCATTTACGCCGCTTGCTTCTTCACCAAAAAAGAGTTGGACGAATACCTCCATCGCCTGGAAGAAGCCAAGCGCCGCGATCATCGCAAGCTCGGCACCGAGCTCGATCTCTTCAGCATCCAGGACGAAGCCGGCCCTGGCCTCATCTTCTGGCATCCCAAGGGCGGCCTGATTCGCAAAATCATCGAAGACTGGTTGCGCGACGAGTTGCTCAACCGCGGCTACGATCTCGTCTACACCCCGCACATCATGCGTCTTGACCTCTGGAAGACCAGCGGCCACACCAATTTCTACAAGGACAGCATGTTCGGTCCGGTCGAAGTCGAAAAAGCCGATTACCAGCTCAAACCCATGAACTGCCCCGGCCACATCCTCATCTACAAATCCAAGCTCCACAGCTATCGCGATCTGCCCGTGCGCCTCGCCGAACTTGGCACCGTCTATCGCTACGAGCGCAGCGGCGTCCTCCACGGCTTGCTCCGGGTTCGCGGCTTCACCCAAGACGACGCGCACATTTTCTGCACCCCCTCGCAAATTGAAAAAGAAGTGGAAGCCTGCGTCGATTTTGCCTTCGCCGTGATGAAAAACTTCGGTTTCGACAAATTTGAAGTCGAACTCTCCGATTGGGACGCCTCGCATCCGGAAAATTACGAGGGCAAGGCCGAAGACTGGCACCGCGCCTCCGCCGGCTTGGCCAACACCTTGAAGCGGCTCAATATCCCTTACAAGACGATTCAAGGCGAAGGCGCTTTTTACGGCCCAAAGATCGATATCAAACTCATCGACGCCATCGGCCGTCCCTGGCAGCTCACCACCGTGCAGTTCGATTTCAATCTTCCCGCGCGTTTCGGCCTCGAATACGTCGCGGAAGACGGCGCTCGCCACCAGCCGCTCATGGTCCATCGCGCTCTGCTCGGCTCCGTCGAGCGTTTCTTCGGCATCCTGGTCGAGCATTACGCCGGAGCCTTTCCGCTCTGGCTCGCCCCCGTGCAAGTTGAAATCTGTCCCGTCAGCGAAAAAGTTTCCGACTACGCCAAGCACGTCGCCGAAACTCTTAAGCGCCACAACATCCGCGTCCATCTCGACGACCGCAACGAAAAACTGCCCGCCAAGATCCGCGACGCCCAGATGCAAAAAATTCCCTACATGTTCGTCGTCGGCGCCAAAGAAGCCGAGGCCGGCACTGTCTCCGTCCGCCACCGCAGCAAAGGCGACCTCGGTCCCAAGCCACTCGCCGAAGCCGTCGCCTCCCTCCGCGAGGAAGCCGACTCGCGGGCCATGGCCTGAAACAGGAATGACTAACTGGCTCGACGCCGGACTCTTTTCGTCTGCTGTCCAGGAACTATCGCGACGCGACAAGGATCTGGCCCGCGTCGTCGCGACCTACGGCCAACCCCCGCTCTGGGTCCGCGAACCCGGTTTCCCCAGCCTCGTCTACATCATCCTTGAGCAGCAGGTCTCTCTCGCCTCCGCCCGCGCATTGTATCTACGCCTGCAAGATGCAGTTAAGCCCTTCACACCCGGCCGCTTTCTCAAGCTCACGGAACCCGATATGCGCCGCCTCGGCCTAACCCGCCAAAAGACCCATTACACCCGCCTCCTCGCCGAAGCAATCCACCGCAAGCAATTCGCTCTGCACAAGCTCCACGAACTCGAAGACCAAATCGCTCGCGAGCAACTCACAGCTCTAAAGGGAATCGGTCCGTGGACCGCGGACATCTACCTTCTCAGCGCCCTGCGCCGCCCAGACATCTGGCCCGTCGGCGATCTCGCGCTCGCCACCGCCGTCCAGGAAGTAAAGCGCCTCCGCAAGCGCCCCTCGCCGGAAAAACTCGAAACAATGAGCACGCCCTGGCGTCCTTGGCGCGCCGTAGCCGCTCGCCTCTTCTGGCACGCTTACCTTTGCAAACGCGGACAGCGCTCTGCCACCATCAGTCAGTAGCGCAGGTTGGCGATGGATCCCAAGAAGCTTGCTGATTTTCAGTTCAGTTACGATCTGCTCGCGGAAGAATACGCCGCGAGGATTTACGACGAGCTGAAGGGCAAGCCCCTCGATCGCGAACGCCTCGACCGCTTCGCTGCCCGACTACAAGGAGGCGGCAAGGTTTGCGACCTGGGCTGCGGCCCGGGTCATGTCGCTCGCTACCTCCACGACCGCGGCGTCGACGTATTCGGCCTCGATCTGTCTCCAAAAATGGTCGAGCAAGCTCGCAAACTCAATCCCGGAATTGAATTCCGCCAGGGAAATATGCTCGTGCTCGACGTTGCAGACGCCGTCTGGGCGGGCGCGCTAGCTTTTTATTCCATCATCCACATTCCGAGGGTCGAAGTCCCCCGAGTTCTCCTTGAGATTCGGCGCGTCCTGAAGCCAGCTGGTTTACTATTTCTCGCTTTCCATCTCGGCAAAGAAGTTGTGCACGAACAGGAGTTATGGGGCAAGAAAGTGTCTCTCGATTATGAATTTTTTGAGAAAACTGAGGTGGAACGCTACCTTCTTGACGCCGGCTACACGATCGAAGAGTCACTGGAGCGCGACTCCTACCCCGACGTCGAAGTTCAGACTCGCCGTGCTTACATCCTCGCGAAGAAAACGCACACTGCCGCCTCCCATCCCCGCTGATTTTCGAGGATTCCACCTGACATGGCTTTCCGATAGGATGTCTTGAGTCTCCGCGATGGCGGAAATACGGATTCCCTAGTGCGAGCAACCGGAATGTCCGAAAGAATCTCCCGTCGCCTCTTTCTCATGCTGGCCGGGGGCTCTGCCCTAGTCCCTTCGATCGCTTGGGCCGGCAGCGATTTTCCGGCTCTGCTCGATCACTTCATTCTCGGCTGCGACGATCTCGATCGCGGCATCGACTTCGTTGAGAAACACACCGGTGTGCGCGCCGCATTCGGCGGCGTTCATCCCGGCCGCGGCACACGCAACGCCCTGCTTTCCCTCGGTGAACGAAAATACCTGGAAATCATGGCGCCCGATCCCGCCCAGCACGTCACCCCGCAAATTCCCCGCTTGCGCGAATTGAAGGAACCGCGCATTGTCGGTTGGGCCGTTCACCCCGCTGACGTGACTCAACTCGCCGCGCGTCTTCGCGAAGCCGGCGTCGCCTTCAAAGATCCGCAGCCCGGCTCGCGCCGGCGTCCCGACGGCAAAGTTCTCCACTGGAAGAGCCTCACCCTCAACGACGATCACCACGGCCTGCTCCCTTTTTTCATCGAGTGGAGCGCCGATTCGCTTCAC
>WNEZ01004305.1_pt1 | contig 12352 bp, 9 predicted proteins | sample 5400521 | NCBI WGS metagenome assembly WNEZ01 (sample SAMN13153339, study PRJNA577476) | soil metagenome | isolation source: 120 cm saprolite under Douglas fir tree site 2 hole 1 replicate 1 | place: USA:California | collected 2015-04-18
GCTCCAAGCACGCCGCCCCAGACGTAACCGGCGCCGCCGACCACCGCGATGAAGAGATATTCGATGCCGGCCTGCGCGCCGAACGGCGTTGGATTGGCCGCACGCTGGAAATGCGCATAGAGCCAGCCGGACAGGCCGGCGAGCACCGCCGCATAGATGAAGACCAGGAGCTTGGCGCGCGGCGTCTGCACGCCAAACGCTTCGGCGGCGACGTGTCCACGCCGCAGCGCGCGGATCGCGCGGCCGGTGCGCGAGTCCAGAAGGTTCATGGTGAGCAGTGCTGCGATCAGCACCGCGATCCAGATCGCGAAATAGATCGTTCCGGGGTCGAGCATCTTCAACGGGCCGATCGTCAGTGGCGGGATACCGGAGATGCCGTCATTGCGACCGAGGAACTCGAGCTTGCTGAACAGATAGAACAGGCCGATGCCCCAGGCGATGGTGCCGAGCGGCAGATAGTGACCCGATAGCCGTACCGTGACGAGGCCAAGCACGACCGCGGCGATGCCTGAGACCAGCAGCGAAGCCGGCAGTGTCAGCCACGGCGATACGCCATAGGCAGTGGTGAGCACCGCCGTCGTATAGGCGCCGAAACCGCAAAACGCCGCCTGGCCGAATGAGGTGAGACCGCCGACGCCGGTCAGGAGCACAAGCCCCATCGCCACCAGCGCGGCGAGGCCGATATTGTCCAGCAGCACGATCCAGAACGGCGGCATGCCGGGGATGAACGGAATCGCCGCCATGACCAGCGCAAACACGATGATGGGTAGCCGCTGCATCATCGCGATCAATCCTTCTCTTCCTCGACCGCGGGCGCCGCCAGCGACCGCAGCACGAGAACCGGAAGGATCAATGTGAAGACGATGACTTCCTTGAAATTGCTGGCATAGAACGAGGAGAAGGCCTCGACCGAGCCGACCACCAGTGCGGCGATCGCGGTCAAGGGGTAGCTGACGAGGCCGCCGATGATGGCGGCGATGAAACCCTTGAGGCCGATCAGGAAACCGGTGTCATAGTACAGCGTCGTGATCGGCACGATCAGGATTCCCGAAATCGCCCCGATCACCGAGGCCAGCAAGAATGCGATCTGTCCCGACAGCGTGGTCCGGATGCCGACAAGGCGCGCGCCCAGCCGGTTGACGGCGGTGGCGCGAAGCGCCTTGCCGTAGAGCGTAAAGCCGAAGAACAGCCACAGCCCGATAATGAAGGCGACGGTGATGGCATAGACGGCGATGCTCTGGCCGCTGAAGCGCAGCGGGCCGACGGTGAAGGCGGCATCCGATAGGGTCGGGCCGCGCTGGCCTTCGGCGCCGAAAAACACCAGTCCAAAGCCCTGCAGCGCGAGATGGCAGCCCACCGAGGCGATCAGGAGCACCAGCACCGAGGTGTGTGCGATGGGTTGAAACGCGATGCGGTAGAGAAACAGTCCGATCGCCGCGACGATCAAGAGCGACAGCGCGATGTTGATGGCGATCGGGGTCTGCCGGCCGGCCAGCCAGGAGGTCAGGGCCAGGATGACGACGGGCAGGATGATGTTGACCGCGAACGCGCGTCCGACGAGCCTGGAATGCAGCGACCTGCGGCCGGCGAACAGGTCGAGGCCAAACGCCACCACGCCCATCGCCACCGCCAGCCGCGCGGTGCCGGGCACCTGGCCGGCCGACAGCGTGGCGTAGGTCAAAGCGCCGTAGGTGACGAACTCGCCTTGCGGAATCAGGATGACGCGCGTGACGGCGAACACCAGCACCAACGCAAGGCCGAGCAGCGCATAGATCGCGCCGTTGGTAATGCCGTCCTGCACCAGGAACAGCATAATCGTCGTGTTCAAAACCGGGCGCTCCCCCTCAGGCGTCGGCCCGGTCGTGCCCCAAAAAGGGCCCCCGGACCGCCGATAACAGCAGTTGAAAAAAGCTGTCACTATTTGATATGGTGGATAACAATTATCAAATATAATCTCAAGCCCGGACCGCCCCCGCCGGGCTTTGGCAAGCCTAGCGGGATTGCGAGCTCCGAGCGATGACTGTTTCCAAGAATGCCGCCATGAATCTCGCCAAGGCGCCCCGCCGCAAAGAGCCTGTCGAGGGTGCTGCGGAAAGCACCGCGCTGCAGATGGGCGAATTGTCCGACTTGCTGGGCTATTCGCTCAAGCGCGCGCAGCTGAAAGTCTTCGAGGATTTTCTGCGCTGCGTGGCACCTTTGCAACTGACCCCGGCGCAATTCTCGGTTTTGCTGCTGCTCGACAAGAATCCGGGACGTAACCAGACCGAAATCGCCAATACGCTCGGCATCCTCAGGCCGAATTTCGTGGCGATGCTCGATGGCCTGGAGAGCCGCGATTTGTGCACGCGGGTGCGGTCGACCAACGATCGCCGCTCCCACATCCTGATGCTGACCGACAAGGGACGGGCGGTGCTGGCGCGCGCCAAGAAGCTGGTCGCCTCCAAGCACGAAGCGCGTCTCAACGAGTTGCTGGGGCCCGCCAGCCGCGCCGCGCTGCTGACGATGCTGGCGAAGATTGCGCAGGAGTTTTAGATTGCGATCAGGCCGCGACGACGCGGCCGGGAGGCTTTTGCGCCTCGCGCCCGGAAAGGAACAACCGCTCGATTTCATGCGCGGGGAGCGGCTGACTGAACAGGAATCCCTGCATCTCGGTACATCCTTCGGATGTAATCCTGTCGAGCTGTTCCCTGGTTTCCACGCCTTCGGCAGTGGCCGTCATGCCCATTCCGTTCGCGAGCGCCGCGACCGCCCGCACGATATTGAGCGAGCCTGTGTTTTCCGCAATATCCTTTACGAACGACCGGTCAATCTTGATCTTGTCGAACGGAAAACACTGAAGATAGGTAAGCGAGGAATATCCGGTGCCAAAATCGTCCATTGCGATCCGAACGCCGAGCGCTCGCAATTGGTGAAGGACGTCGAGTGTCGTTTCCTTATTCTCCAGCAGGACGGTTTCGGTAATTTCGATCTCCAGCCGGGTCGGATCCAAGCCCGAGTTGGCGAGTGCGCCAACGATGACTTGCATAAGGCCAGCGTTACGGAATTGAACCGCCGAGATATTGACGGCAACCCGAAGGTCTCCTGGCCATCGTGCTGCGGCGGCGCATGCCTGCCGGATGACCCACTCCCCCAGCGGGACAATAAAGCCGATCTCTTCCGCCAGCGGAATGAATGTTACCGGAGCGATCATTCCTTGCGTTGGATGGTTCCAGCGAAGCAGGGCCTCGAATCCGCTGATTTCATTGTTCACCAGATTGACGACCGGCTGGTAGTAGAGTTCGAACTCGCCAGCAGGCAGCGCCTTGCGCAGGTCCTGTTCCATGATGCGGCGGGTTTGCATTTGAAAATCCATCGCGGGCTCAAAAAAGCGGAATGTGCCGCGTCCGTCGCCTTTCGCCCGGTATAGCGCGAGATCCGCATTCCGCAGCAGCTTATCCGCACTCGATCCGTCGCCGGGACCGACCGCAATACCGATGCTGGCGCCGATGACGGCCTGCTGGCCGTCAAGGTCGTAGGGCTCGCTCATCAGTCTGATGACGCGTTGCGCAAGAGAGGTGGCGTCGGCGGGGTCTGCGATGGCGGACTGGACGATGACGAATTCATCTCCGCCCATCCGGGCGATCGTATCGGTCTCACGGACCAGTCCACGCAACCGGTCCGCGACTATTTTCAGGAGCTTGTCACCGGCGGGATGGCCAAACGTATCGTTCACGGCCTTGAACTGGTCGAGGTCAAGGTGATGAACCGCCACCATCTGTTCAGGATCGGTCCTGTCTAACGCGTGTTCGAGCCGCTCGTTCAACAACACCCGATTCGCGAGGTCGGTAAGCGAGTCGTGGTGCGCCATGTATTCGATCTTGACCTCGGATCGTCGCTGCTCGGTGATGTCTTCATGGGTGGCAACCCAGCCGAAGTCGGGCATCGGCCGATGACGAATCTTGAAGGTGCGCCCGTTGCGCAGTTCGACGATGCTCTCCGTGGGTTTGGCAGATATCGCAACGTTGGCGCGCCAGTGGAGGTACTCGTCCCTGGACATCGCGGGAAAGCTCCCCGCTTCAAAACGCATGTCGACAATTTCGGTCAGGGAGGTGCCGGGACCAACGCGGTCGGGCGGAAGATCGTACATCTCGATGTAGCGGTCGTTGCACACGATCAGCCGGTGTGCCGCGTCGAAGAAGCATAGCCCCTGCGACATGTTGTTGATCGCGGTGTCGAATTGCAGGTTTCGTATCCGCAGGTTTTCTTCCTGCGCTTTGCCAAGGTCGTATTGCGTTTTCAGACGAGCGCTCATTTCCTCGCGCCCGGTGACGTCCTCATGAGTGGCCATCCCGCCACCGTCCGGCATCGGATAAACGGTATAGATAATGATCCGGCCATCCGTGAATTCCTGGATGATGGTGGCTGGAACGGCGGCATTTCCAACGCGCTCCCGGATGTATTCGTCGGGCTTTGAAAGCACCTTGAGTCCCAAATTCAGTCGGTGCTGGATCAGATTGCTGATGGGAGTCCCGGGCTTTGCTTGCTCGGATGTCAGTCCATAGATTTCCAAATACCGCGTGTTGCAGAATACGACTTCACGCTTCTTGTCGAAGATGATGAGTCCGAGCGACAGATTGTTGATAGCCTGCTCGAGAAGCCGGCTCGGGTGAGCCGGCTCCGGATCGATGGCGCCCTCGATTGAATTCACCATTCGGCGTTTCCCCCGCCGCGGTTTTGCAGCGTTCCGACAATAGGATCGCTCCATTAGAGGCCGAAGCGGGTGAAATGCATCGTAGAGACACGCGTAGTTCTCGCAGGTTTTTCGGAATTCGCTCAACAAAAGGTTAATTCTTTCCGCCGCTCGCGATCGCGAGCACGGACCCATAAAGACGACCAACTGTGCCGTTCGCCGATCTGCAATTGCAGATCTGTGGGCGCATCCCGCTCCGGATTAGCGTCGCGGCTTTTGAACGGCTACACCCCATCCACCAGTATCACCCTGATATCGTTGACGTTGGTGAGGGTCGGGCCGGTCAGCAGCAGATCGCCGGTGGCGGCGAAGAACGCCGTGGCGTCGTTGTTGTCGAGATAGGCGCCTGCGTCGAGGCCGAGCGATGCCATCTTCGCGAAGGTGTTGTGGTCGATCATCGCGCCTGCCGGATCGGTCGCGCTGCCCGCGCCGCCGTCGGCGCCGTCGGTATCACCGGCCAATGCCGAAATGCCGGAGGTGTTCTTCAGAAGGCCGGCCAGCGCCAAGGCATATTCCTGGTTGGGGCCGCCGCGCCCGTTGCCGCGCACGGTCACGGTGAGTTCGCCGCCCGACAGGATCGCGACACGCTTGCCTTCGGCGCGCGCCTGCAACGCGAGTTGGGCGTGATCGGCCGCGACGCTGCGCGCCTCGCCTTCGAGGTCGGCGCCGAGATCGACGATCGCGTAGCCGGCGTCGCGTGCCAGCTTGATCGCGGCTTCCAGTGACGCCTTCGGCCACGCGATCAGTTCGAAATGCGCGCGCGCAAAAGCAGGATCGCCAGGCTTGCAGCTCTCGTTGGCGGGCTCAATGAGCGCGCGGCGAACGGCATCGTCGACTTGAAGGCCATATTTTGCGACGATGGCGCGCGCGTCGGCGAGCGTGGTCGGATCCGGCACCGTCGGTCCCGATGCGATCGCGGACGGATCGTCGCGCGGAACGTCTGATATCGCCAGCGTCACGATCTCGGCCCGCTTCCCGGCGCGCGCGAGCCGGCCGCCCTTGATCCGTGACAGGTGCTTGCGAACAGTATTGACCTCGCCGATCGGTGCGCCCGAGCGCAACAGCGCCCGGGTCACCTGCTGCTTCTGCGCGAACGACACCCCGTCGGCCGGCGCGATCCAGTTCGCGGAGCCGCCGCCCGACAGCAGCACCAGCAGGAGATCGTCGACATCGGCCTCCTGCGCCAGTTGCAAGCTGTCGTCCGCGCCCTTCAGTCCAGCCGCGTCGGGCACCGGATGGCCGGCTTCGATCACCCTGATCCGCCGCGTCGGCACGCCATGGCCGTGGCGGGTGGTTGCGATGCCGGTTAGCCGCGATGGCGCAAGGCCAAGTTCGTCGAGATAGTGCCGCTCCGCGGCCGCGGCCATCGCGGCCGCAGCCTTGCCGGCGGCCAGACAGATCACCCGGCCTTTCGGCACGGGGCGCAGATGCGCGGCAAGCGCGATGTCGGGGTGCGCGGCGGCGACGGCGGCATCGAAGATCGCGCGGAGGAGGGGGCGTCTGTCAGTCATCGTCTGGCTTCATGGGATTTGAGATGGAAACATGCGACGCCGGTTATCCATCCGATTCAGGCAAAAGAAAACCCCCGCAGCGCGCTGCGGGGGTTCTTGCGTGAGCCCCGAAGGGCCGCAACAAGAGACGGGGAGGCGTCAGCCGCCGACGTCGCCGCTGATGACCTCGCCGAACAGATCCCATTTCTCTCCCTTGAATTTCATCAATTGAAGCTGGGAGATCGGAGCGAAGTCTTCGGGACCGGTGTTGACCTTGACGCCCGGCAGCAGGCTGCTGATTTCCAGATTCTTGATGTTGGCCGCCTGATTCATAACGTTCTCGCGGGTCAGGTTGTCGCCGCACTGCTTCAGCACCTGCACGAGGCCCTGCGCGACGGTGTAGCCGTACATCACCGAGCTATCGACCCTGTTGCCCTCGGGGAAGTACTTGGCCAGGAACTCGTCGAAGGCTTTCATGCCGGCATCGTCCTTCCACTGCGGATCGGACGTATCCTTGAGATAATTGGACGAGATGATGTTCTGAGCATTCTCAAAACCGGCCGGCTTCATGACGCTGCCGATCGAGGAAGAAACGTTGTTGATAATGTGCAGCGGCTTCCATTCGATTTCCGCCATCTTCTTGATGGCCTGCGCGGCGAATTTCGGCGTGGTGACGTTGAAGAAGACATCGGCGTTCGTCGACTTCAGCTTGACGATGCTCGAATCGATGGTCGGTTGCGTGGTTTCGTAGCTTTCCTCGGCAACGATCATCGAGGTTGCCTTGGCGCCGAGGCCATCTTTCAGGCCTTTCACATAGTCTTTGCCGTAATCATCGTTCTGATAGAGGATAGCGATCTTGGCGTTCGGCATCTCCTTCAGAATATACTTCGCGTAGATTCGGGACTCGCTCTGGTAATTGGGCTGCCAGCCCATGGTCCAGGGGAATTCCTTGGGATCGTTCCACTTGGTGGCGCCGGTGGCGACGAACAGCTGCGGCACCTTTTTCGAATTCATGTATTTCTGGATTGCCGTGTTCGGCGGCGTGCCCAGCGAATTGAAGATGAACAGAACCTCGTCGCTCTCCACCAGCTTGCGCGCCTGCTCGACCGTCTTCGGCGGGCTGTAGCCGTCGTCGTAGCTGACGAAATTGATCTTGCGGCCGTTGATGCCGCCTTCGGCGTTGATCTTCTTGAAGTAGGCATCCTCGGTCTTGCCGATCACGCCGTAGGCGGAGGCTGGTCCGCTGTAGGGCATGATGTTGCCGATCTTGATTTCGGTGTCGGTGGCGCCGGTGTCGTATTTCTTCTGCGCGAGCGCGCCGCTGCTGGTGGCAGCGAGCAGTGCGATGGCGGCCGAAAAGGCCCCCAATCGCAATTGGATGAAAGGCATTTTGATCTCCCTGGATCTCGGTTGAGTGTGTCGTCTCTTGATTGGAAGCGCTTCCCGGCTCTTGCGCGCATTGAATACCTTCTCTGGGTGCCCATCAAGAAAAAGCCCCCTGCGATGAGGTCGCAGGGGGCTTTATTTAGTCGAATAGGCTTCGGCTTAAGTATGTTGCGGTTAACCGTATTCCACCGAGAGGAAAATGCTCGTTGTTTGGGCCCCCTGGAACAGAGCCTTAGTGGCTGAGTTCGCCGCTGATGATGTCGCCGAACAGTTCCCATTTCTCACCCTTGAACCGCATCATCTGCAATTGCTCGATGGGGGCGAAGTCGGTGGCCGAGGTGTTGATCTTCACCCCGGGCAGCAAGGTGTCGGGCGCAAAGTCCTTCAGGCTCGCCGCCTGCTTCATGACGTTCGCGCGGGTCAGGTCGTCACCGCACATTTCCAGCACCTTCTCCAGGGTCTGGGCCGCGCCGTAGCCGTATACGACGGAGAGGTCGAGCTTGTTGCCTTCGGGGAAGTACTTCTCGAGGAATGCATAGAATTTCTTCATGCCGGGATCGGTGTCCCACTGCGCGTCGGCGCCGTCCTTGGCATAGGCGGCCGAGAGAATGCCTTGCGAATTTTCAAAGCCCGCCGGCTTGATCACGCTGCCGACGGAGGCCGAGACGTTGGAGACGATATGCAGCGGCTTCCACTCGATTTCAGCAAGTTTCTTGATCGCCTGCGCCGCGAATTTCGGCGTGGTGATGCTGATGAAGACGTCGGCGCCGGTGGCTTTCAGCTTGACAATGTGGTTATCGATCGTCGGCTCTGAGGTTTCGTAGCTTTCCTCGGCTGTTATCATCGACGCCTTGGCGCCGAGGCCGTCCTTCAGGCCCTTCAGGTAGTCTTTGCCGAAATCATCGTTCTGATAAAAGATCGCGATCCTGGCGGTCGGCTTTTCCTTCATCAGATACTTCGCGTAGATCCGCGCTTCGCTCTGGTAGCTGGGCTGCCAGCCCATGGTCCAGGGAAAATCCTTCGGATCGTTCCATTTGGTGGCGCCGGTGGCCACGAACAGCTGCGGCACCTTCTTCGAATTCATGTATTTCTGGATCGCGGTGTTGTTCGCGGTTCCCAGCGAATTGAACACCAGCAAGGCTTCATCGCTTTCGACCAGCTTGCGCGCCTGCTCGACGGCTTTCGGCGGGCTGTAGCCATCGTCATAGGTGACGAAATTGATCTTGCGGCCGTTGATGCCGCCCTCGGCATTGATCTTCTTGAAATAGGCCTCTTCGGTCTTGCCGATCACGCCGTAGGCGGAGGCGGGCCCGCTATAGGGCATGATGTTGCCGATCTTGATTTCGGTGTCGGTGGCGCCGGTGTCGTATTTCTTCTGGGCGAGCGCGCTGCCGGCGGTGGCAGCGAAAGCGATGACCGCCGTCGAAAACACGGCGATTCGCAGTTGTTGTCTAGAAAGCATAGTCTCTCCTTAGTTCTTTTTGAGTTTGCCGATCAGTTGCTGGGCAACAATGGCGACCTGCCTTGCGCCGTGCGGCACCAGGAAGATGACGAGGAACAGAAGCACGCCGAACACCGCGCCCGAGAGACCCTTTGAAATTCCCTCGGCGATGTTCGGCACGAAGATGATGAAGGCTGAGCCGACGATCGATCCGGGCAACCATCCCACGCCGCCGACCACCATGCCGAGAAACAGCGAGATCGCAAGCGTGATGGTGTAGCCGTCCGGTGCCACGAACTGCACGGCGATCGCGCCGAGGCCGCCGGCAACGCCGGTGATGCCGGCGCTGACCCCGAACGCCAGCGTCTTGTACAGCGCGACGTCGATGCCCATGGCGGATGCCGCGATCTCGTTGTCGCGGATCGCCATGAAGGCGCGGCCGGAGCGCGACTTCAAGAGATTGACCGAGAAAATATAGATCGCGATCGTGACCGCGAGCGTGAAATAATACAGCCACATGTCCTGCGACATCGGCAGGCCGAACGGCGCATCGGGCTTGGTCACCACCAGGCCCTGCACGCCGCCGGTCCAGTGCTCGAACACCCCGAGCTTCAAGAGCTGCGGCATCGCCGTCGCCAGTGCAAAGGTCGCCAGCGCCAGATAGACGCCGCTCAAGCGCAATGCTGGCTGTCCGAACAGAAAGCCGAAAGCGAAGCAGATGATGCCGGCGACCGGCAGCGTCAGCGCGTAGTTGATATTGGCGTGTTCCATCAGGATCGCCGAGGTGTAGGCACCGACCGCGTAAAACGCGCTCTGGCCCAGCGAAAACTGGCCGCTGCCGCCGGTCAAAATGTTCAGCGCCAGAATGGCGAGGGCATAGATCAACAACATCGTCAGTTGGAAGATGATGAAGTTTTTCACGAACAAGGGCACGGCGATGAGCAGCAGCAGCATCACCAATGACGTGCCGTAGCCGAGCGTCATGGCCTTCTTGGGAACGGCCTCGACCGCCGGTGCTTCGGTGACGACTTCCTGAATTGCGCTCATGATCAAACTCGCTTCACGATGGGCCGGCCAAACAGGCCGGCGGGTTTGACAACCAGGACGGTGACAATCAGCGCCAGCGCGATCGGCAGTTTCAGTTCATTGCCGACGCCGGGGATATAGGTCCCGACTAGATTTTCGAAGACACCGACCAGGAAGCCTCCGACCACCGCACCGAGCGGACTGGTCAGCCCGCCGAGCACGGCGGCGGCAAATCCGTAGATCAGCACACCCAACATCATGTTCGGCTCCAGAAACACCACCGGTGCGATCAACATACCGGCAATAGCGCCGATCGCGGCCGCCATGCCCCAGCCGAGTGCGATCATCCAGCTGGTGTTGATGCCGACCAATCGCGCCGATTCCGGCAACGAGGCGGCCGCGCGCATTGCCAGGCCCATTCGCGTAAACCGAAAGAAAAAGAAAAGCAGAAGGAGCAACATCAGCGTGACGCCGATCATGCCGGCCTGATGGGTCGAGATGAGCTGGCTGCCAAGAAACGGTGACGATCCAAACGGCGTCGGGAATTGCTTGATGGTGAAGTCCCAGATCAAGCCGGCGACGCTGTTGATGATCGCGTACAACGCGATGAAGCCAGCGACGTTGGTCAGGATCGGCGCCTTCGCCAAAGGCTTGAACAGCAGCCGCTCGATGACGATACCGCCGGCGAACGAAAATATCAGCGTGATCAGGAACGCCCCCCAATAGGGCACACCCCATTGCATCAGCTGCCAGCAAACAAAGGTCGAGAACATCGCCATTTCGCCCTGGGCAAAATTGAGATGATCGATCGCCTGGTAGATCATGACCACCGCAAGCGCCATGCAGGCATAGATCGCGCCGGTGGCGATGCCGGCCAGGACTTGATTGGTAAAAAGCTCCATGGCCGCGCTCCTCAATAACCCAGATAGGATTTACGGACGTCTTCGTTGTTCGCGATTTCGGCGGCACTTCCCGACATCACGATCCGTCCGGTTTCGATCACATAGGCCTTGTCGGCGAGCTCCAGCGCCAGCTGCGCGTTCTGCTCGACCACCAGAATGGTGACCTTGTCCTCGCGATTGATCTTGCCGAGGATCTTGAACAGGTCACGCACGATCAGCGGCGCCAGGCCGAACGACGGCTCGTCCAGCAGCATCAGTCTCGGGCGCAGCATCAAGGCGCGGGCGACCGCCAGCATCTGCTGTTCGCCGCCCGAAAGCGTGCCCGCCTGCTGCGTATGCCGCTGCTTCAGGACTGGAAAGTGATCGTACATGCGCTCGATGTCGGAAACCACGCCGGCCTTGTCTTTTCGTGTGATGGCGCCGAGCTGAAGATTTTCTTCCACGGTCATGGTCGTGAACGTGCCGCGGCCTTGCGGCACATGGGCGATGCCGAGACGGACGATGTTTTCGGTCGAGCGGCCGGCGAGCGGGGCGCCGTCGAATTCGATCGCGCCGGTCGAGCGCACCATGTTGCAGATCGCGCGCAGCGTGGTGGTCTTGCCGGCGCCGTTGGCGCCGAGCAGCGTGGTCACGCTTCCCTGATTGAGGGCAAACTCAAGGCCGTGAAGCGCCTGGACCTGGCCGTAATAGGCCCTGAGATCCTTGATATTGAGCATCGCGGTCATTGGTCCTTGCTCCCGAGATAGGCCTTGATGACATCCGGGTCGGACTGCACCGCGGCCGGGGTTCCCTCGGCGAGCTTGCGGCCGAAATTCAGCGCAACCACATGGTCGGCGATCGACATCACCAGGCCCATGTGATGTTCGACCAGCAGGATGGTGACATTGCGCTCGTCGCGAATGCGGCGGATCAGATCGCCGAGCACGTGGACTTCCTCGTGGTTGAGGCCGCCGGCGGGCTCGTCGAGCAGCAGGATCTTCGGTTCGGCAGCCAGCGCCCGCGCCAGCTCCACGCGTTTCTGGGTGCCGAACGGCAGGCCGGAAACGATGGCATGGGCGACGTCGTCGAGGTCGAGATAGCTGACGATTTGGTGGACGCGCTCGTTGAGTTCGGCCTCGCCGCGGCGGACCCAGGCCAGTCTCAGCGAGTCGCTGATAATGTCGCTGTTGGTGCGGGAATGCGTGCCGACCCGAACATTGTCGAGCACCGACAGATTGGGAAACAGCGCGACGTTCTGAAAGGTGCGGCCGATGCCGATTTCCGCGATCCGGTGCGGCGGGCGGCTCAGGATGCTGTGGCCCTCCATGAGAATGTCGCCCGCGCTCGGCTGGTAGAGCCGGCTCAGGCAATTGAACAGCGTGGTCTTGCCGGCGCCGTT
>WNEZ01008710.1_pt1 | contig 12351 bp, 13 predicted proteins | sample 5400521 | NCBI WGS metagenome assembly WNEZ01 (sample SAMN13153339, study PRJNA577476) | soil metagenome | isolation source: 120 cm saprolite under Douglas fir tree site 2 hole 1 replicate 1 | place: USA:California | collected 2015-04-18
TATTTTGCAGTCGCGATCGCGCTAATCGTTGCTTTGATTGTTACGCCAAGTTCGATTCTTCTCACGCTTTACTGGCGCTGTGTTCGAAGGACTTTGCTCTTCGTTGGATTGATCACGGTATGTTTGTCGATCGTTGCCATTACAGCGGCCGGGTTCGGACTTTGGTACATGAGGCAGCCGCATATCCTTAATGCGAATGGGCCGACGCCGTTGCTCGAATTTGAAGTCAAACCACCGGACGGCCAGTCCATTAAAAGTCTAGCCGACGTTGAAGCGTAACTTGATACCGACCGCAACGTCATGCCCGGATACTGGCACAAGGATGCGACTGAAAAGGCGGGCGTGCGCGCCGGCTATGTCGAAGTTTATTACCGCACGTCGCAACGTCTCTTCGTGTTGAAGTTTCCGGAACACGTGGACCGAATCTTCCAGCTCCAATTGCCGGCCAATCCGATGAACGCAAAATATCGCACCTGGTCCGACTGGAAAAAACCGGACTTTGTGGCGAAGGCTGGCGAGCAACCTTCGCGCCCCTCCGGCGGAAGCGACTATCAGATTCGGTACAAGCTGGACTATCAGGATCGATAAGTCGCAGCGCCCGGTTTACGTGTGCCGCGCCGCGGGTAAGCTTCATGTATGTCGGTTTCCGAGGAACAGGTGAAGAACGCCTTGAAGTCAGTGAAATATCCCGGCTTCACTCGCGATATCGTTTCGTTTGGCCTGGTCAAGTCGGTCAACATCGACAATGGCGAAGTCAAAGTGCAGCTCGCGCTGGCGACCAACGACCCGAATGTTCCAGCGGCAATCAAAAACGATGCAGAAAAAGCACTGCGAACCATTGAGGGTGTTCGGAGCGCAAAAGTCTTAATCGACATCCAGGCGCCACCGACCGGCGCGGGGGCTGGCGTGGGCGCCGCGCGAATTCCGGGAATCAGGCACGTCATTGCGGTGGCAAGCGGCAAAGGCGGTGTCGGCAAATCAACTGTTGCTGCCAATCTCGCGGTCGCGCTCGGGCAAGCCGGCGCCCGTATCGGCTTGTGCGACTGCGACATTTACGGCCCGAGCATTTCGCTCATGTTCGGCACACGCGAACGGCCGACGGCAACGGAAGAAAACAAAATCGTCCCGATCGAGCAATACGGATTGCGGCTCATGTCGATGGGATTTCTGCTCGACGACACTTCGCCGGCCATCTTGCGCGGGCCGATGGTCACGCGTTACACCCAGCAATTCTTGCGGCAGGTCGAATGGGGTGAACTCGATTATCTGGTGCTCGATCTTCCGCCCGGTACCGGCGACATCCAGCTCACGATCGTGCAGACCGTCGCGCTTGCCGGAGCCATCATTGTAACCACACCTCAGGAGGTTGCGCTCATCGATGCCCGAAAGGCCGCAACCATGTTCGACAAAGTCAACGTGCCGGTGCTCGGCCTCGTGGAAAACATGAGTTACTTCGTCTCTCCTTCCGATGGTAAACGCTACGATATTTTCGGAAGCGGCGGCGGAGAGCGTGAAGCCAAGCGAATACGCGTCCCGTTGCTCGGCCAGATCCCAATCGATATCGCCACGCGCGAGGCGGGCGACCGCGGTATGCCGATCGTGGGCGAAGATCGACAATCACCGGTGACGGCCGAGTTCAAAAAGATCGCCGAAAATCTTCGTAAGACTTTGCCTTTGTGAGGCATCCGAAACCGTAAACGCGCACGAATCTAAATAAATTGTCAGGTTACCCCGTCGAATCCCGGTGATTCGATTGTGTTGACTTATTGTAAATTTTATGAAAGAGAATCGAGAGATGCCGTCTTCAGAAGAGGACCAATCTCAGTTCGTTAAGAATTCTGTCCTTTACAAGGAATTCCTCGCAGAGCGCGCGGAAATCTTGAAACATAAGTGGATCGAGAGCGAAAAAGCCGGCAAGGACATCGGCTTTGAAAAGGCACTGCTCGATTGGATTATGAAGCATCGCTCCAATTGGCGGGAAAAGCGGATGCGCGAAGCCAAATCCGGAGTAAAATGAGCGACTGATCCATAATCGTATCCTTTAAAGCGATCCTGCGAGGTCGCCAAGGAAACGCATGAAACAAACAAAACAGAATTCATCTACCGCCGTCCCGATCATGGACGCGGAGGCGATTCGTCGCGCGCTTCAGCGGATTGCGCACGAAATCATCGAGCGCAACCCGCAGCTTGAAAAGGTCGTGCTTGCGGGAATTCCTTCGCGCGGCGTGGAGATCGCGCGGCGCATCGCCGGATTTATCCGTACTATCGAAAAGATCGACATCGAGACGGGCGCCATTGACGTGGCGATGCACCGTGACGACGTCGGAACGCGCCCGGAACTGCCCGTCGTGCGTGCGTCAAAACTTCCGCTGCCGCTGGAAGGACGCACTGTCATTATTGTGGATGACGTTCTCCATACCGGGCGCACTGTTCGCGCGGCCCTGGACGCAATCAATTCATTCGGACGACCGGCTCGAATCCAGCTCGCAGCGCTGATCGATCGCGGCCATCGCGAGCTACCGATTCGCGCTGATTACGTCGGAAAAAATTTGCCGACCGCAGGGAATGAAAAGGTGCGACTGCGAATCGGAAGCGCCAGTGAACCCGACGCAGTGTGGTTATTGAAGGAATGAAAATACCAATGCGATTTCTGGGTGGCGCACGCGTCCCGCGTGTTGGTTTCGGCGTCGCGCCGAAACATGCTTTTCAATTGTGCATCATCAAGACGATTGACCCTCCTTTTTCGGAAAGTCCGCGACAGCGGGATGTTTTCGCGAACACGCGGGGCGCGTGCGCTACCCAATCATGACGACGCGCTGGAACCGTAAAGATCTGCTCGGGCTCCGCGAACTCTCGGCCGCGGAAATTAATTTCGTTCTCGAAACCACCGACGCGTTCAAACAAGTCGGCACGCGCGAGATCAAGAAGGTTCCAGCCTTGCGCGGAAAAACGCTGGTGAATTTTTTTGTCGAACCGAGTACGCGGACGCGAACATCGTTTGAGCTAGCCGCGTTTCGATTGAGCGCCGATGTGATCAACATCTCGGCAAGCACTTCCAGCCTGACGAAAGGCGAAACACTCAAAGACACCGCGCGCAATCTCGAGGCGCTCCACGCCGATATTCTCGTGCTGCGTCACAGTTCCGCCGGCGCACCGCAGTTTCTCGCGCAGCGGCTCAAAGCCAGCCTGATCAACGCCGGCGATGGCGCGCACGAGCATCCGACGCAAGCGCTTCTCGATCTTTACACGATTCGCGAAAAGAGGGGGAAAATCGCTGGGCTGCACGTGGCGATCATTGGCGACATTTTGTTCAGTCGCGTCGCGCGTTCGAACATTTTCGGCTTGGTCAAGCTCGGCGCGCGCGTCACGCTCGTCGGGCCAAGCACGCTCGTGCCGCGCGAGTTTGAGAAACTGGGTGTCGAAGTTTCACGCAAAGAATATTTTCCGGGGATTGGAGAATACACTCGCTTTTTCGGCCTAACGAAAGAGCGCGCGAAACTTTTGAAACCGGATTGCCTGATCATGCATCCTGGCCCGATCAACCGCGGCGTCGAGATCGACAGCGACATTGCCGACGGATTGCAAAGCGTCATTCTCGATCAAGTCACCAACGGCCTCGCTGTGCGCATGGCCGTCCTTTATCTCTGCGGAGGAATCTCCACATGAGCGCGACAATCATTCGTAACGGTCGCGTGATCGATCCGGCGAATAAACGCGACGAGGTAGCCGATCTTTTGATTGTCGATGGGGAAATTGCGCCGCTCTCTCAACTCTCAACTCTCAACTCTCAACCCGATGAGATTGATGCAGGCAATCTCATCGTCTGCCCCGGCTTAATCGACATGCATGTGCATCTGCGTGAGCCAGGATTCAGTCACAAGGAAACGATCGAGTCTGGAGCGTGCGCCGCGGCGGCTGGTGGATTTACAACGGTTGTTTGCATGCCCAACACTTCGCCAGCAGCGGACAACCCGAGCACGATCGCGTGGATCAAAGATCGCGCCGCCCACGCCGCGTGCGTGAATGTTTTGCCGACCGGCGCGATCTCAAAGGGTCTTGCAGGCGAAGAACTCGCACCGATCGGCTCCCTCGCGCAGGCGGGCATTGTCGCGATCACGGACGACGGTCATTGTGTTCAGAATCACGAGGTGATGCGACGCGCGATCGAGTATTCCCGCATGGTCGGTGTGCCCGTGCTCGATCACTGCCAGGATTACAATTTAGTCGGCAATGGAGTCGTGCACGAAGGTTATTGGAGCACCCTGCTCGGCTTACCGGGCTGGCCGGCGGCGGGCGAGGAGGCGATCGTGATGCGCAACATTTTGCTCGCGGAGCTTTGCGATCATCCCATTCATTGCCAGCACGTCACCACGGCGGGAAGTGTGCGATTGCTGCGCGAAGCTCGGTCACGCGGAGTAAAAATCAGCGGAGAAATTTGTCCGCATCACATAGCGCTGACCGATGAGGCGATTCAAAACTTCGACACGAACTACAAAATGAATCCACCCTTGCGGTCTCAAGCAGATGTCGATGCACTCTTCGAAGGAGTCGCCGATCGCACCGTGTCGATCCTGGCGTCGGATCATGCGCCGCACGCGGAGTTCGAGAAAGAAGTTGAATTCGATGCCGCGCCATTCGGCATTATCGGGCTGGAGACTGAGCTCGGCTTATTTCTCGATCTGCTCGTGCACAAACACCGCATGATCGACATCGTGCGTCTGATCGAGATGTATACGGTCGAACCCAGGCGTTTGTTGAAGATTGATGCCGCCACATTATCGATTGGCGCAGCTGCCGATGTAACGCTGATCGACCCGGATTTGGAATGGACGGTCAGGGTCGATAGGTTCGAATCAGCATCACGCAATTCGCCATTCGATGGCTGGAAACTGAAAGGTCGAGCAGTACGGACGATTGTCGGCGGGAAAACAGTTTGGGAACTGTAGCCGCGATCGGTGATCGCGGCCCGGGCATCAGCGATGCCAGCTATCGCTACCCCGTATATCCGCCGTGGATATAGCTCTCGAGATGCGCGATGGCGGCGCTTTGGCACGAGATCACCCATTTCACCAAATCGCCGATGGAGATTACGCCTACAACTTTATCGCCATCGAGCACAGGCAAATGGCGAATGTGTTTGTCGGTCATGAGACGCAGGCATTTTTCAACCGGCTCGCGCGGATGCGTGACGGTCGGATTCGCTGACATGATTTCGGCGACCTTCGTTTCCCGGGAACGCTTGCCCCGCAGGAAAACTTTGCGGGTGTAGTCGCGCTCAGAAATAATCCCAATCAATCGGCTCTGTTGCATCACCAACAGCGCACCAACGTTTTTGTTATCCATCATCTCGATCGCTTCAAAAACCATGGCGTCCGGCGCGATGGAAAAAACTTCGTCGCTCTTATGATTCAGAATTGCGCTGATGGTGCCGCTGACGTCCATATCATGCAGAAAGTTTAGCCGCCAAAACTGGAGAAATTTTAGAATAAGCCAATACCGCCCTGCGATGCAAAACAATTCTGGGGATCGCAGGCGTACGTCGCCGTTGCAGAGGCTGCATCAGCTGTGATTGTCACTTTGACGAAGTTCGCAGATAGCCGAACACCCAGATGTGTTTCATGAGCAGCAGGATCGCTCCTCTCTGGTGACATTTCGCCAACCTATTCGACTCTGAACGACGAGATCATCCAGCGAGTCATCAGTTATCTCACAAACTTAAAGGTAATCTTTCTGGCACGTGATCCCGTTGGCCGAGCTTGGTCGCAGTTATCCATGGGGGTATGTCTCGAAATGATTAGCCCGTTTGACGTCACTGATATCGACGAAGTGATTCGGAATCTGCTGAACCCAGGAGTGCTCTCGCTTTCGCATCCGAGCAAGATCGTTGCGCGATGGAAACGCTATGTTCATCCAGACCGGTTTCGCATTTATTTCTTTGACGACTTGGAAAGAAATCCCACCGAGCTGCGACGGTCCATTCTCCATTTCTTAGGTTCCGACCCGGAAAAGCCAAGCGGCCGACTGAAGGCCGACTACAATAGCGAGGCACGGAGCGAAAAGCTTCGGCTGACCGATAAGGTGCGGGGCCATGTCGCTAAGTTTTTCCAGGACGAGCTGCAGGCCTGCGCGGCGGAACTGCGCGGGCCAGCCAGAAACTGGCCGGCACGATATGGTTTTTCATTGCCATGTTTTTTCGCCGAGCTGGTCGACAATTTTGATCTCCTTTTCTGGTGTGACTGGGTCGCCTGAACCCCTGGCTAACGGAAGCTGTCCATCGGTATAACAAGGGAGCGGCGCTTACCCAACGCTGCAACTGCGCCAGGCGTTCCTCCTATTCCGCGCGCAAGCGCATCGAAAGATTGACAACCTGTAGCCGGGTCGTCGAGCCCTCGAAAGATATCAATTTAATTCTGAACGTTCGCCTTTGCTCGCGCGCGATTTGCTTCGAGTTCCGCCAAATGTTTTTCCGACCATCGACAAAGCGCGTGCAGCGGCTCGATCAGAGTTCGTCCCAACTTTGTCAGAGAGTATTCCACTTTCGGCGGCACAACCGGATGCACTTTGCGCTGCACCAAACCGTCGCGCTCCAGGCTGCGCAAGGTTTGGGTTAGCATTTTTTGTGAAATCCCGCCGATCTCGCGCTGAAGCCCAGCGTAACGCTTCGTGCCGTGAGCCAGCACCTGGATGATTAGCGCCGTCCACTTGTCCGCGATGCGATCGAGCACAAGCCGTGACGGACACTGCGCGTCCATGACTGAGCCGACCGAGGAAGATTTTTGCACGGCTCCTTCTAAAGCGTCACCAACTCGGGTGCAAGAAGAGAGTAGCAATCTAAAAGAAGTGTATGGAAGGAATTCACTGTAGTTGACGACGAGTAACGGCCTGTCGATCTTTTGCTAGCCTATGAATAGAGATTTCTTGGTGTTTGAGGAAGATGAGCCAGCTGCGGTGCCCTTGTTGAACGAGTCGCTCCAGCCGCGAAACGGCTCTGGATTTGGAGACGGAAGCGATGTTCCTAGTGACTATTCGTTGCTTGACGAATATTCGCGCACGGTAGTGAGCGCAGCCGAGCGGGTCGCGCCGGCCGTCGTGAACATCGAAATTCAACAGAGGAGCAAGAATCGGCCGCGCGACATCGCGGGAAGCGGATCGGGATTCATCATCACGCCCGACGGCTTTATTTTGACCAATAGCCATGTCGTCCACGGCGCTACCCGAATTGTCGTTAACCTTTCCGACGGCCGCGATTGTCCGGCACAGCTCATCGGTGACGATCCCGAGACGGATCTCGCCGTGATTCGGATCGCTGCGCCCCAGCTTGTTCATGTGCGTCTTGCCGATTCCGAAGCTTTGCGTGTCGGACAGGTGGCGATCGCGATCGGCAATCCGCTCGGGTTCCAGGCAAGCGTAACAGCGGGCGTGATCAGTGCGCTTGGTCGCTCGATGTATTCGCAATCGGGTCGTTTGATCGATAATATCATTCAGACCGACGCGGCGCTAAATCCCGGCAATTCCGGTGGACCACTCGTCAACTCAGCCGGGGAAGTCATTGGTGTGAACACCGCGATGATTCGACCAGCGCAAGGCATCTGCTTTGCGATCGCCAGCAACACCGCCAAGCTCGTTGCCGGATGGCTGATTCGCGATGGAAGAATTCGGCGAAGCTACATCGGCGTCGCCGGGCAAAATGTACCGCTACATCGCCGCGTGATCCGGTTTTATAATTTGCCACTCGAAACCGGGGTGCTCGTTGTATCTGTAGAAAAGGACAGCCCGGCACAGCACGCAGGTCTCCGGGAGGGAGACATCATTGTTGGTTTTGGTGAGCGGCCGATCGGCTCGATTCACGACCTGCACAAGATGCTGGTGGCTGAGCAAATCGGCGTTCCCGCGAAGTTACTGATCATTCGGCACACCGAAAAATTGGAATTGTCGATCTTACCTGCCGAATCACGCGTCAGCGAACGATAGCTGTAGTGGCAGGGCCTGCCTGAGCGAAGTCGAATAGGCGTGTGTCGGCTGTAAATCTAAAAGTTTCTCGCAGCCGGCACGGCTGCCTCTACAGTCAAACTAATCGTGATGAAAATTCTTGTCATTGGGAGCGGCGGCCGCGAACACGCGCTCGCATGGAAACTGAAGCAGTCGCCGTATGCAGATCGCATTTTTTGCGCGCCGGGGAACGCCGGCACCGCGGAAATCGGTGAGAACGTCGCGATTTCCGCGAGGGACCTCGGGGAACTCGTTCGGTTCGCTAAGGAAAATTGTGTCGATCTAACCGTGGTCGGTCCAGACGACCCACTTGCAGCCGGGATCGCCGATCTTTTTGCTGCGGAAGGTTTGCGCATTTTTGGGCCAGCGAAAGCCGCGGCACGAATCGAGTCCTCAAAAATTTTTGCGAAAGAACTGATGCGTGAACAAGGAATTCCAACGGCAGAGGCGGGTACGTTTGAAAGAAGCGATGATGCGCTTCGGTTTTGTGATCGGCTACGATTTCCGATCGTCATTAAGGCCGACGGGCTTGCCCTTGGCAAAGGTGTGGTCATTGCGCCCGATTCTGGTGCCGCAAAATCGACGATCGACGCGATGATGAATCAAGGCCGTTTCGGCGAGTCTGGCCGGCGTATCGTGGTCGAGGAATTCTTACGCGGCACGGAATGTTCGCTGCACGCGTTGGTCGATGGCGCGAACTATCGGTTGCTGCAAACGGCGCGCGATCACAAGCGCGCGTTTGACAAGGATACCGGACCGAACACGGGCGGAATGGGAGCGTTCAGTCCAGCAAACAATTGGAATGCTGAGTTAGAAGACCAATTTCACAAGAAAATCATGCGCCCGCTGCTCCGCGCCTTGCAGGAAAAGAAGATTACATTTCGCGGCTTACTTTATCCCGGTCTGATGATCAGTGCGGACGGTGTGCACGTGCTCGAGTTCAACTGCCGCTTTGGCGATCCGGAGACGCAAGCCATTTTGCCGCGAATGAAATCCGATTTGTTGCCGTTGTTGGAGGCGACGATCGACGGAAACATCGACACTGGCACAATCGAGTGGGACCCGCGCCCGGCGGTTACGGTTGTGCTGGCCTCAGTCGGTTACCCTAACAAATACGAAACCGGCAAAACTATCTCCGGGCTCGACGCAGCGGCGAGACTTGATGACGTGCAAATTTTTCATGCCGGAACGAAGCGCGTGAATGATGAAATTGTGACTGCTGGCGGTCGCGTCCTGGCGGCTACGGCACTTGGATCCACCATCGAAGCCGCGCGCGCGCGCGCGTACGAGGCCGTCTCCCGCATTCAGTTCGAGAACTGTCATTACCGGCACGATATTGCTCTCAGTGCCATTACGGATAACATCGAGAAATTAGTGTGATGTCTCGATTTTTGCCGGCGACTTTTGCGATCTCGATCTTAGCGACGAATCTCCTCGCACAAGCGCCAACATCGACATCGCCCGCACCGACGTCATCGGGAAGACCTCCACTAATTCCGTCAAAATCGCCTGCACTGCCGTCGCCTTCCCCGTCGGGGACACCCACGATGCAAGAATTGGTTGATTCGTTAGGCCCGGCAGATTTGCAGGCAGTCATCACGTTGTTGAAAAGCAATTTCACAAACCCGGATGCAATTACCGATACGGAATTGAATCGGGCGACTGTTGAGGGTCTGATGATTCGACTGCCGCATGGCTTGGTGCTTTTGCCCAACAAGGAGAGCGCGCCGATGGAAGCGCCTAGCGCGCTTTACAGCGAGGTGCTGGGAGGTCACATCGGGTATCTGCGCCTCGGGTCGCTGAACAGCGCAAATCTTCAGGCGATGGATAAAAGTCTCAGCAACTTTCCCGGGAAAAAGGTGGACGCGCTGATTGTCGATCTCCGCTCCAGTCAGGGAACGAATGATTTTGCAATGGCGACGGAATTTGCGAAACGGTTTTGTCCGAAGGGCAAGCCACTCTTTACATTGCGCAAACCGGCCGCGCGTCAGGATCGAGTGTTTAATTCTGACCGCGATCCGGCTTTTCACGGCCTGGTGATGGTGCTCGCCGATGGCGACACCGCCGGCCCCGCCGAAGCACTCGCTGCGGCACTACGGCTTTATGACAAAGCCCTGATCATTGGGCAACCGACTGCCGGTCGCGCAGCAGAATATTCCGATTTGTCATTGCCTGGCGGCAAAATTCTGCGTGTTGCAGTGGCGGAAATTGTTTCGCTGGAGGGTCGTTCGTTGTTTCCGGACGGAGTAAAACCGGACTTGCCCGTTGAGATGCGAATGGCAGACAAGCAGCAAATTTTTCAATTAAGCGACGAAAAAGGAATGGGGCCGTTTGTTTACGAAACGGGGCGTCCCCACATGAATGAGGCGGCGCTGTTGGCGGGAACAAATCCTGAGGTTGAGGCGGCGGAGGCCGCGCAGCAAAGACGTGGACGTCTGTCGGAGAAGGTGCCGGCACACGACCCGGTCTTGCAGCGCGCTCTGGATGTTGTCACCTCGCTCGAGATTTATCAAAAGCGGTAAGTGACGTCGATTAACCGCTGAAATCCCATCTGTATTTGAAATTCGGTCTGCGGGATTTTGTAGAGAGCTCGATTTCTAAGGTCTTTCTGCCTAGAAACCGAACCCGCTCCACACCAACAGTGTCCCGAAACTGGCGTTGATCATGCAGGCTACACACGTCAGCGCGATAGGTATGGCAGCATCTTCATTCGTCCAACCACCTGCGGGTGTGTGAGCGCTCGCACATACGACTCCAACATTTCAACGGCAGAGTTATTCGACAAGTAAAAGCGAAGCCGTTCGTGAAGCGCCGTTGTCGTTTACCGAGTTGAGAGATTCTTCGACTTCGCTCAGAATGACAAACAAGTGAGTCCGCTCGAGGAACGTATCGGTTACAAGTTCCGCAATGCGCTTTTGCTGGCGGAGGCGTTGACGCATCCTAGTCTGAGCCACGAGACGCAGCGCTATCATTTTGATAATCAGCGTTTGGAATTTCTCGGTGACGCCGTCCTCCAGCTTGTCATCACCGAACATCTCTTTCGCCATTTTGGCGCCGAAGCCGAGGGGCAACTGACAAAATTGCGTTCACGGCTCGTCTCCCGCGAAACATTGAAAATGCACGCTGCGGCGCTGGATTTGGGACGTTACCTTTTGATGGGCCGCGGCGAAGAAGCCAGTGGCGGCCGGGAGCGAACCTCGACATTAGCGGATGCGTTTGAAGCTCTCATCGGCGCGATCTATCTCGATGGCGGTCTTGATACCGCAAGAACGTTCATTCTCGCGCAGGCGCGCGCCGATCTCGAACAACTCGCGGAGAAGCCAGTGGACATCAATCCCAAGGGCCATCTTCAGGAAGTGCTGCAAAGCATTTCGCCGCGCAGCCCAGTTTACGAATTGATTTCGCAAAGTGGACGGGAGCACGAAAAGACATTTGTCGTGCAAGCTGTTTGGGAGGGAATTGTTCTTGGCCACGGCAGCGGCCGCAGCAAAAAACAGGCGGAAACCGCGGCTGCGCTGGAGGCGATGAGGTTAAGGCGCTGGGAGGAAGCGAAACCGGTCACGTGAGATCGACAAGGTTTTCGCCACGTCCATCTAAGACGGCACAGAGTGCCGCGGCTACAGCGAGTGATTGAGCGCGTCGAGCTGCTTGCCAGAGCTCGACGTCCACCGAAAACGCCGCGCGATGGACGCCGTCACAAATTCTTTCGCCCGGCGGATTGCGTCTTTGAGTGATACGCCTGAGGCGAGACCAGCGGTAATCGCCGCAGAGTAAGTACAACCCGTACCGTGGGTCGCAACGCCGTGGACAAATGGCGCCGAGAACTCGCTAATCTTGTCACCGGCAAAGAGCAGATCGACGGCGTTGTTGCCGGTAAGGTGTCCGCCCTTGAGCAAAATCGACACGCCATATTTTTTTTGCATTTTGCGTCCGGCTCTGCGCATTCCCTTCAGATCACGAATTGGCTCGCCCACCAGTCTTTCCGCTTCGCCCAAGTTGGGCGTCAACAGCGTCGCCAGCGGAAATAACTCCTTTTCATAACGCTCGATCGCTCTAGGTTCGAGAAGTTGATCACCGCTCGTCGCAACGATGACGGGATCGATCACGAGCGGCAAGCGTTTAGCAGAATTGGCTGAAAGATCGACAACTGCTCGTGCAACTGCTTCGACGATTTCCGCCGAACAGAGCAATCCCGTCTTCGCCGCCGCAATTGGGAAATTTCTGGAGAGCACCGCGATTTGTTCGCGGACGATCTCAGCGCTGACCGGTTCAATGCGCGAGACTCTTCCGGGAATTTCTGCAACGACGCACGTTATCGCGGTTAATCCATAAACACCGAGCGCCGAAAAAGTTTTAAGATCT
>WNEZ01015657.1_pt1 | contig 12351 bp, 7 predicted proteins | sample 5400521 | NCBI WGS metagenome assembly WNEZ01 (sample SAMN13153339, study PRJNA577476) | soil metagenome | isolation source: 120 cm saprolite under Douglas fir tree site 2 hole 1 replicate 1 | place: USA:California | collected 2015-04-18
TGCAACTATGTTCGCTGGTCCCCCGAACACGACGTCTTTTGCAGCCTCGATGGTTCGCACAAATCCTATTGCACGCCCGAAGCGTATCGCGGCGACACCTGCTGGCTCTTCCGCAATCGCGGCAACGGAACCTTCGAAGACGTCACCGCCACCAGTGGCATCTTCGACAGCAGCTCGAAATCCCTCGGCGTCGCCATGTTCGACTACGACCAGGACGGCTGGCCCGACCTTCTGGTAGCCAATGACACTCAACCCAACAAGCTCTACCGCAACCTCCACAACGGCAAATTCAAGGATGTCGCGGTCGAAGCCGGCCTAGCGTTCAGCACCGAAGGCAAAGCCCGTGCCGGAATGGGTGTCGACACCGGAGACTTCGACGGCTCCGGCAAACCCGGCGTGGCCATCACCAACTTCGACAACGAAATGATCGGCCTCTATCGCTCCACCGCCCCCGGAATTTTCGATGACCTCTCTATTCCCTCCGGCATCGGGGCTGCTTCGCGCAACTCGCTCGGCTTTGGATGCTCCTTCCTCGACGTTGATCTCGATGGCTCTCTGGACCTGGCCGTTGCCAATGGTCACATTGACGAAACCGTTCGAAACATCCGCGGTAACGTCGGCTACGCTCAACCTCCGCAGCTTTTCCTGAATCTAGGCGGCGGAAAATTCCGAGATGTCGCGGATGCAGCCGGGGGCGCCTTTGAATCTCCAAAGGTTGGCCGCGGCCTCGCCTTCGCAGACTTCGACCGCGACGGCGACCTGGACATCCTGATGACCACCAACAATGGCCCAGCCTATTTATACCGCAACGACCAGACAGCCAATTTTCATAGCATTCGTTTCAACCTCAAAGGCACAAAATCGAATCGCGATGCCGTCGGCGCCTCCGTACGCATTTTCCACGACGGTCAATCGCAATCGCGGCTCGTCCGCGGCGGCTCCAGCTATCTTTCGCAATCAGAATTGCCCGTAACATTTGGCCTCGGCTCTCGCGATAAAATCGATCGACTGGTCATTGATTGGCCCAGCGGCCGCACCGAAGAGTACAAAGATCTGCGCGCCGGAAGAACCTACAACTGCCTGGAAACAAAGGGGATAGATGCTCAATCCAGCTTCTAATGCTTTTACATTATTGCCAACCTCGCGCCTGGTCCTTATAACTAAGCCCACAAGCGTTATCGCCTCCGGCTTCGCCATCACACGGCTCGCTTCGGGGCACCCCAAACTGAATTGCGGCCGGATGTTACCTAGACATCCGGCCGCTCTTTTGATAACCGCAAACCGCGCTCGCAGGTGGAGATGATGCAAATGGATGTTGTAAAGCGGTGGTTATCACGAATCCTGATAGCGCTGGCGGTCAGCGCCGTCTACCTCTACGCTTATCCCTCGGCCACGATTTCTTACTTTGTTGTGGATTTGTTCCACGTCGCGATCGGAATCGTCCTAACGATTCTTCTCCTCTTTTATCTTCTCCGCCTGCTCCGCCCAGAATCTCTCCTGACCCGTCTGGGCTGGCTCTCGTTGGCTGCGGGAGCGCTCCTCGGAATCGTGTTGATTAAAATCGGCACGCCCCTTCGGCTGAAGCCCTGGCTGTACGCGCACATCGCGCTCTGCATCCTTGGCATGCTTTTCCTCGCAACGTCCTGGCTTTTTTCAAAAGGCTGGTTGGGTGAAAGCGCCCTCCGTCGCGGTTTCGGATTTGCCGCCCTGGCTCTTCTGGCCGTCGGCGTCGTCGCAGGCGCCTTGTGGACGCGCGAGGTCGCCTGGAAGAACGCCAATCGCATCTTCAATCCCCTCATGCCGCCCGAAACCATGGACGGCGAAGGCGACGGCCCTCAGGGAAAATTCTTCCCCAGCTCCGCTCAAACCAAACAAGGCATCAACATCCCGTCCAAATACTTCATGAAGTCCGATGCCTGCCAGCGCTGCCACGCTGACATCTATAAACAGTGGGACAGCTCCATGCACCATTTCTCTTCCTTCAACAACCAGTGGTACCGCAAGAGCATCGAGTACATGCAGGAAGTCGCCGGCGTGCGCTCCTCTAAATGGTGCGCCGGCTGCCACGATCCCGCTCTGCTCTACAGCGGCCTCTTCGACACGCCCATCAAGCAGATCGTTGACCGCCCGGAAGCCCGCGCCGGCCTCGGCTGTCTGATGTGCCACAGCATCGTCCAAGTGAAAAGCACCATGGGCCAGGGCGATTTCTTCCTGGAGTATCCGAAGCTCCATGAACTCGCCGCCAGCGATAATCCCCTTGTCCGCAAGCTGCACGACTTCGTGGTTCGCCTCAACCCCGAACCTCACCGCCGCACGTTCCTGAAGCCCTTCATGCGCGCGAATACCGCCGAGTTCTGTTCTTCCTGCCACAAGGTTCATCTCGATGTCCCGGTGAATCATTACCGCTGGATTCGCGGCTTCAATGAGTACGACAACTGGCAAGCGAGCGGCGTTTCCGGGCAGGGCGCCCGCGCCTTCTACTATCCAAAGTCGCCCATGAATTGCGCCGATTGCCACATGCCAACTGTACCTTCGTCCGACGACGGCAACGTCAATGGGCTAGTTCATTCGCATCGTTTCCCTGGAGCGAACACCGCCGTTCCCACAGCGAACCAAGATCAAGCTCAATTCGAATTCGCCAAAAAATTCCTTCAGGACAAGCAACTGAGCGTCGATATATTCGCGATTTCCCCGGCAGGCAAAGAAACGAGTGCCCCAGCGCGCAGCGAAATGGGAAAGCCCGAGCTTTCGACCACCTTCGCCGTAGGCGAAGAGTCGGACACTTCCCTCCCGAAGGGCCCGGCCGGCGAAGTCCGCCCCATCACCGCTCCCATCGATCGTACCGATGCAGCGGTACGCCGCAGTGATGACGTTCGCGTGGATGTAGTCGTCCGCACACGCAAGGTCGGCCACTTCTTCCCCGGCGGTACCGTGGACGCCTTCGACGTCTGGCTCGAGCTGCAAGCCACCGATGAAAAAGGCCAAACCATTTTCTGGAGCGGCAAAGTCGAGGATGACGGAAAGGGACCAGTAGAGCCGGGAGCGCACTTCTATCGTTCCCTCCAGATCGATGGTCACGGCAATCCCGTCAACAAGCGAAACGCCTGGGCCACTCGCTCAGTTGTTTACGTCCATCTCATTCCGCCAGGCGCCGCGGACACCGCGCATTTTCGTCTTCACATTCCTGAAAATGCGGGCGACAAGATTACGCTGCATGCCAAGCTGAACTATCGCAAGTTCACCTGGTTCAACACGCACTTCTCCTTCGCGGGAGTTGAAGCGCGGCCGCATAACTTCATGCTCGGCACTATCGCCGGCAAGACGCCGGATTACGACGATCGCCAGTGGGCATTCGACGGCGACACCTCGCATGTCTCCGGCAATCTCAAGGCGATTCCCGATTTGCCTATCACGATCGTTGCAGAGGACACCAAAACGCTCCGTGTTCTTCCTCACGGCGCTATTCTTCCGCAACCCAAAACCGTCAGCATCAGGGATGATTGGACTCGCTGGAACGACTACGGCATCGGCCTCTTTCTGCAAGGCGATCTGAAAATGGCCGCCGCAGCCTTCGAGAAAATCACCGAAGCCGACCCCCAGAATCCTGACGGCTGGACCAACATCGGCCGCGCCCTCCTTCAGGAGGGAGACACCGCCGGCGCCCGTAAGGTCCTTGAGAAATCTCTCGCTATCAACCCGCAACTAGGGCGCACCAATTATTTCTACGCCCGCGCCCTCAAGGAAGACGGCGATTACGACGGCGCTCTGACTCATTTGCAAATCGTGCTCGCGCAATTCCCACGCGACCGTGTCGTGCGCAACGAGCTCGGCCGCGTCCTCTTTCTTGAAAAGCGTTACGCCGACGCTGTGAAAGAATTCGAGCAAACGCTCTCCATCGATCCCGAAGACCTCCAGGCCCACTACAACCTCATGCTCTGCTACAACGGCCTCGGCGATGACGCCAAAGCCAACGAACACAAAGCCCGCTACCTGCGTTTCAAAGCCGATGAATCCGCCCAGTCCATCACCGGCCCCTACCGCCAGACTCACCCCGAAGACAACAACGAGCGCCAGGCCATCCACGAACACGTTAGCATCGCGCTAGCGCCCGGCAAGTCGGCAGGCCAGAAGCCCAAACCATCCGCGGCCCGTTCAACGCTGCCGTCAGCGCCGCCCAGCGGCAAAGATTAAGGTGATTGTCGCCGCCACATCGTGCCACGTTCTTTGCAGGGGCGCAGCATCGCTGCGCCCTTTTCACCCAGACCCATCCCAATCCAAGGAGCCTTCCTCGTGACCTGGATCAAAACCGTTCGAATGGATGAAGATCCCCGCGTCAAGAACGCCATGGAAGCCCAGCGCAAACTCTATCCCATCGAGTACGCCACTCCCGTCCATCCCGTGAACGACGGCGAAACGTCCGGCATCGTCGCAAGCCACACGCTTCTCCCCGACGTGCTCTTCCATGCCTTCAGCACCTTTGGCGCGCTCATGTCCCCGGACTTGCCTCTCAAGCGCCAGCAGCACGAAATGATCGCCACCATGGTTTCGGTCACCAATCGCTGCCATTATTGAATCGAATCACACGCAGAGTTTCTGCGTAGGGTCACGCTGAATGAACCCATGGTCAAAGCGCTGCAAGCCAACTATCGCACAGCGCCCATCAGCGAACAGGATCGCACCATGCTCGACTACGTAGTGAAGCTGACGAAAGACGCGACCGCGTGCGGCCCGCAGGATCACGAAAAGCTTCGCGCCGCGGGCTTCGATGATCGCGGCATTCTGCAGATTACGTTGATCGCATCCTGGTTTAACTACATCAATCGCGCCGCCGATGCTCTCGGCGTTGGCCGCGACTGAAACTTGGGGGAATGGTGAAGCGTTCGCTCGCAACAATTCTGGTTCTTGCCTTTGCAATATTTCTCGTCGGAAAAACAGGAATCGGAGCAACGCCGGAGTCCTCCACGATTCAGTTCCGTGATATCACGCAATCCGCTGGAATCCATTTCGTCCACAACAACGCTGCCTTCGGAAAAAAGTTCCTGCCGGAAACCATGGGACCGGGTGTCGCTTTCATTGACTACGACAACGATGGCTGGCCAGACATTTTTCTCGTGAACGGCATGGACTGGCCCGGCCACTTCCAGAAACATTCCACGCCCAAGCTCTATCACAACAATCACGACAGCACCTTTACCGACGTAACACACAAAGCCGGACTTGACGTCGAGATGATGGGCATGGGTGTAGCCGTAGGTGATTACGACAATGACGGCTCCGACGATCTTTTCGTCACTGCCTACGGCCAGAGCCACCTCTTTCACAACAACGGCAACGGCACCTTCACCGAGGTCACGCAAAAAGCCGGTCTGCAAGGCCCCAAGGAATTCAGCACCAGCGCCGCTTGGGTGGACTACGACAAGGACGGCCACCTCGATCTCGTCGTCGGCAATTATGTCCAGTGGGCGCCCGAAACCGATCTATATTGTACGCTCGACGGCAAAAGCAAATCCTACTGCACGCCGGAATCCTACAAGGGCACTTCCGTCCGCCTCTGGCACAATCGCGGCAACGGCACCTTTGAAGACGTCACCCAAAAAGCCGGCCTGGGCGAACCCACATCGAAAACTCTTGGTGTCGCTGTCCTCGATTTCGACAATGACGGCTGGCCCGATCTCTTGTTTTCGAATGACACCCAACCAAACAAGCTCTATCGCAATAACGGCAATGGCACCTTCACCGAAAAAGCTGTCGTCGCCGGAATCGCTTTCAGTGAAGACGGCGTAGCCCGCGCCGGCATGGGCGTGGATGCCTCCGACTACGATCACTCTGGCTTCCCCAGCCTTCTGATCACCAATTTCTCAAACCAGATGCTCTCGCTCTACCACAACGAAGGAAAAGGACTTTTCGTCGATGAAGCCCCGCGCTCGGAAATCGGCCGCGCTTCCCTTCTCACTCTAGGCTTCGGCTGCTTTTTCTTCGATTACGATCTCGACGGCTGGCCCGACGTCCTCGTCGCCAACGGCCACATTGATGCCGATATCCAGCGTGTGCAGGCCAACGTAAAATACGCCATGCCGCCGCATCTCTTCCGCAATATCGGCAAAGGGAAATTCGAAGAAGTTACCAAGTCACTCGGGCCAGCCTTCGCCGCTCCCCGCGTAGGCCGCGGCGCTGCCTACTCCGATATCAACAACGATGGCCGGCTGGATTTGCTGCTCTCCACCAACGGCGGCCCAACGTTCTTATTTCGCAACGAAGCCCAAGGCGCCGCCGCATCGAACCATAGCCTGCGCATCAAACTTATCGGCACGAAATCCAACCGCGACGGCATCGGCGCGACCATCAAACTCACCGCGGGCGGCGAAACGCAAACGCAAATGCTCCGCAGCGGCTCCAGCTATCTCTCCGCCAGCGAGCTCATTTTGACCTTCGGCCTCGCGCACAATGAAAAAGCCGATACCCTCGAGATTCGCTGGCCCAGCGGCCAAATCGATCGCCTTTCGAACGCCCCCGCCGGCCAAACCATCACTATAACCGAAGGCAAAGGAATCACCGCCTCCCGCCCCTTCAGCAAAAATAAGTAAACTGGATTTCTCGTCCGGGCTAGCCGTCCCCCGTCGTGGCAAGCAAACGGCCACGCCGAAGATGTGCTCTTTGAAGGGCAATACCGGAAGGCCAAAGCAAAAGGGGAGTGCCCCAACACGAAAGCCGCCGTTCTCATTGACGGCAAGAGTGCTGGCAGCATCTTCTATCTCTGCCAGACCGAGAAATGCGCCGTTCACAACAGCGTGACCCGCTACCAGCCGACGCCACAGGAGCAAGCCCAACGCAAGAAGGAAGAAGATTGCCGGGGCTGCTATTCAAGCCATGAAAGCCGCCGATCTTAACTGCTTCCTCGTTGTCTGCGCTCTCGTGTCCGACCTATATTGTCCCGGCTACAACCCGGGATAGACTCTTGCGAAAGATTCCAACCTCGCACGCACCGCAGCGCGGTACAAGGTCGATTCCACAAAGATAGCGACAATCGTTCGGGCCGACCTGTCGAGCAAAATGCAAATCCACCGAAGCAAACCACACCCAGGAAAACGGTCACATGATGCTAGCCCCTCACGTCGGAAGGGGCTGACAGGGACGCGACGGAAATAGAACTCCAAAATCGCGAATCACGGTGGGGGCTGCGCTTTAAGCGTAGCCCCATATTTTTCTTTTCTCGTCGAAAACTTCGACACTTCCTATTCAACTAACAAATTGGAAAGCGGCACTTCAGTAGCTCTTATTGTTGGAACGATGCTGCTCATCAAACTCACTGAACATAGGACCACAAAGGCCACGGTCACCGATAGGAAATCAATCCCTTGCAGACCGTATAGGAGGCGGTCGTAAACAGGGGCCGTGCCCAGTACGAAGGGAAGGCTCAACATTCCACCCAAAAGAATTGCGCTCATTTCACCCTGCGTGATCAGTCGGAGGACCGTCTTGCGTTGGGCGCCAAGCGCCATTCGAATTCCTATCTCGCGCCTACGCTGCGCAATGGAATCCGATACCAATCCGTAGACACCAACGAAGGCGAGGAAACAGGCAAACACCCCAAACACTGAGAAGAGCAACATTGTGAAGCGGGGTCCAGTCTTGGCGTCTCCGACAAGCTCTCCCAATGTGCGAGTCTTCGAAACTGCCAGAGTCTTGTCTAGTGCTGCAACCTCCTGCCTCAATATTGGAAGAGCGGATTCCGCGCTTATCCTGGTCCGTATAGCTACATACCGAACAGGAACATTTGTCTGAAGAAAAGGTACGAAAATTTCGCCCTGGGTAATGCCTAGTTTTCGGTATTGGGCGTCCTCTACGACGCCAATGATTGTCCACCATTCAGTCTTTTCGTTCGGTGCGTCGGCCCGACCGAGACTAATCTGCTGGCCGATAGACCGTCGAACATTCCCAAATGCTCGACGGGCCAAAGACTCACTCACGATCATTACTTTCTGATTTCCATCCTTGTCATCAAACGTAAAATCCCGGCCAGACAGCAGTGGCGTGCCGACCGCCTGAAAGTAACCCGGGGTGATTGCTTCGAAATTGGAGACTGGGTTTCTTTTTGCCTCGTATATATCCTGGCCCTTGGCTTGGTACGCGACATCCCAGCCGACAGTCCCCTCGAACGGTCTCAGCAGAACGCCACCGGCTGCGCTCACCTCTGGATGCGATTGAAGCCGTCCTAGTAGTTGAGCGAAGAATGCGTTTCTCCGAGACGCATCGACATTCGTTAGTCGGATCTGTGCGGTGAGCACATTGTCAGGAACGAATCCAAGCCGTACCCGCTGCAGGTTATAGAAATTGTGAACAACCATCCCGGCACACGCTAAGAGCAACATGGTGACAGTGGTCTCTGCCACCAACAAGCTTTTGCGGAAGAATGCGCTTCGCCGGCCTCCTCCAGTTCGGGCTCCGCCCTCGCTAAGGGCGTCCCGAACATCCCGTTTGTTCATCAAAAACGCTGGCACTAGTCCAAAGCCGAAGGCGATAACAATGCTAATGAAGCAGGCAAACAAGAGTGAGAACGCATTCAGGCTGATGGATGAAAGCCTAGGAATTCCATGTGGTGCCAGGGCAATTACCAGCACGATGAGAATTCGTGCGACAGCACAACCCGCAATGGCACCGGCAGACGATAATACTAGCCCCTCGGCAAGAAACTGTTGAACCAAATGCTCCCATGTAGCGCCGAGTGCGAGTCTCACCGCCACCTCTTTCTCTCTCACGAAGGCGCGCGCCAGCAGGAGACTCGTGATGTTTATGCACGCAATCGTCAGCAGCAGGAGCGATGCGGCCCAGAGCAGGACAATCGCTGGCTTGTTGTTTCCAAAAACATAGTCAGCCAACGGTGTGACAATCGCGAATTCGCCGGGTTCGGAATATTGAGGATACTGGTGGGCCAGCAGCGTCATAGCTCCCGCGATGTCATCTCTTGATTGTTGCAGCGAAACGCCAGCCTTCAGCCTTCCGATGACCTGGAGGAAAGTGGCGTCGCGGTTCACCCACTGGGCATTCAATCCAAGTGGTGTCCACACTTGCGCACCTGCTGGAAAATCAAAATCAGGAGACATGATGCCGATAACCGTATATCCCTGTCCGCTCAAGCTGACAGTTTTTCCGATTACTGACGGATCAGAATGGAACTGATTCTTCCAAACGGAATGGTGCAAAACGACTGTTGCTTCAGTCCCAGGACGATCATCAGATTCCTGAAATGTGCGGCCCATTATTGCTTGTGCGCCGAGCGACGAAAAGAACGCAGCACTAACGGGGGTCCTTTCGAGTTCGACAGGCTCTCCATAACCCATGAGAGTGACCCCATAGCCGTACACTGTTGTAGGCATGGCCGCCATCTTCGAGAATGCTTTGGATTGGCGCTGCCAGTCTTGGAATTCTGGATAAGATAGCTCGCCAATGTGCGCGACGTCCTTGGGATCTCCTTTCCAGGCGACTACAACATGGTCTTGCTCTTGGACTGGCAGGGGCTTGAGTAATACTCCGTACATGACGCTGAAAAGGGCGGTACTCATCCCGATACCGAGGGAAAGCACAGTAATAAGAAAGAATCTTGGATGTCGAACGATTATTTTGGTGGCTTGCGAACATTTCCGCGCAAATTCGGAGATGGTATCTTTCATTCGGCCTCGCACTAACCACCATGCGTTTCTACAAGTGTAGAACAATTAAGGGCAAACTCTCGCCCGTTTTCCCGCTGTCGTTGATGACGCGAGTCCGCACCTTTAGCCAATTCTCACTGAGTCGCGTAAGTGACCTTTTTCTGCCGCTCCTTTTCCTGGGCACTGCTTCGGGCCAATTCCTGCGCCCGGCGGCTTCGCGGCTTCTGCTTTCCCGGTTCCTCCCAAACCTGTGACTTGAACCATCGTTTGGCCATTTCGCAAGCATCGGTTGGCCGTTCATCGGCCTGTAAGTCCTGTAAATCCGAACTCCGTCAGAGTGCCCCTTCGGATGTTTGGAGCATCGGTTGGCCGGAAATAAAGCATAAGTTGGCCGCGAATATCGGTCGCGTTGCTGTTGACCTGGGGGAATGCAGCTTGGGAAAGGTGTGGAGCGTAATTTGGGCGGCATCTATCCGGTGCTAATCCGCGCGGTTATCTGCCGCCGGACCTCCTGCAGCGCTGAGCGCCCCTCTTCCATATTGAGATAATCAGAGCTGGTCAATAACGGACGCAAGTGCTGGCGCGTGAGTCTTATACCTTTGGCATGCAGTTCCCAGGCAATTCGTCTCACCTCTTCAGCGGCTTTTTGCTTCCTTGCCATGGCGCGCCTCACCCGGTATTCCGCGTAGTGCCGCGCGATCGTGCGGCAGAGTCTCGCGACGGGCGGCAACCCTACTATGCCGTTGAGTCCGTGGTAGGTTTATGGGGAATCCTATGGAAGTTCAAGAAATCCTCTCGCACCTTGAGCGGAACGAGGGCCACTTTGCCAGGTCCGCCGTTCGGGAAGCGGTCGCTCATCGCGACGAGATCATCCCTCCGCTTCTAGAGGTTCTTGAGTCTGCGGCCCGGGACCCTCAATCATTCGCACGCGATCCGAACCGCATGATTCACCTCCATGCCATGTATCTGCTGGCCCAGTTTCGCGAAACACGGGCTTACCCCCTCCTGGTTCAAATGTTCTCCGCTCCTGGCGAGTTGCCTTTCGACTTGGCAGGCGACACCGTGACCGAAGGCTTGGACAGCATTCTTGCTTCGGTTTCGGACGGGGACATGACCGGCATGGCCTCGCTCGTGGAAAACGAGCGGGCAAACGAATATGTCCGCTCAGCGGCCCTCAAGGGTCTCGTGACACTGGTGGCCTGCGGCAAGCGAAGCCGGGACGAAGTGATGGCCTACTTCAAAGGTTTGTTCCGCACGCTCGAACGGACTTATAGCCTTATTTGGGATAGCTTGGCCAGTCGTTGCACGGATCTGTGCCCAGAAGAAGTGAGAGAAGATCTTCGCCGGGTCCACGAGCAGGGGCTAATTGATCCATTCTACATCCGGTGGGAGGACATCGAAGGCGCGCTCGGCGTCGGCAAAGAAGCCGCCATGAAAGCGCTACAGGAGCGGTATCGATTGATCGATGATGCGGAAAAAGAGATGAGTTGGTGGGCGTGCTTTGAAGAGAACAAACACCGCAAGGTCAAGCTTGGCTGGGACACCCCAATTCGGAAAGCCCCTAAGGTGGGACGGAATGAGCCCTGTCCTTGTGGGAGCGGAAAGAAATTCAAAAAATGCTGCGGACGATAGGGAGCTTAGCGTCCATATCCACCTTGCATGAACGCGGGCCCCTTCAACGCATTTAAGGTCGCTCAATGTCGCACTCGTGGCCAACTCATGCTTTATTTCCGGCCAACTCATGCCTTAAGTGACATGTTTCCGGCCAACCGATGCTTCCGAAATGGCCAAACGACGGTTCAAGTCACAAAACCACACAGGTCCCTCCCATAAAGCATCCGCTCGCCTTGGGAGCAGTGGCCTCTCGCTTCTGGGTGCCCCAGGAAAATGGGGCAAGAAAAAGGAGAAAAATTCATGTCTTACCTCAACTCAGTGACGATCATCGGCTTCGTCGGCGCAGACCCGGAGCAGCGTCAAGCGCGGAACAACAACGGCTCGAAGTTCACCCTTCTTTCCGTCGCCACGCAGCGGTGGTGGAAGAACACCGACGACGAATGGGCGTCGAAGACCGAATGGCATCGCGTCTGCGTGTTCCGCCCCCGGCTGTCCGAATACGCCGCGACGACGATCAAGAAAGGTTCGCGCGTGCTCGTCGAGGGCAGCCTCGTCAGCACCACGTACGAGCGTGCAAACGGCAAAGGCAAGAAAGCTAGGGCGAACAAGCAGACGTTCTTGCCAGGGTCGCTTTGTTTCGCTCTAGAAAACAATTTCTAGAACAAATTCCACAGGAACTGGTTGTAGACCTCGTGGTGATACTGGACTTCAGGCGCTTTCACGACGGTGCCGAGCGAGCGCGGGCATCGGTCGGCGGCAGCGCGTTTGAGATCCGCGTAGCGAGCCTTGACATCAGCTCCGAAGATCGTGGTGATCCATTCCGCCTTCTCGAAATTTTCCATGGCGGTGTAGATATTGTCCGGGAGGTAGCGCTGGGCGGAGCGCAGATTCTTGATCTTGGCGATCTCGCCGTCGAGGCCGGTCTTGAAGATGGAATACATCACCATGTACGGGTTGGAGTCGGGAGCAACGGCGCGCACTTCCGTGCGCATGCTCTTCTCGTTGCCGATGGGGATGCGCACCATCGCCCCACGGTTCACCGCTGAAGCGTTGAGCTGATTGGGCGCCTCGAAGTGCGGGTCCAGCCGGC
>WNEZ01004310.1_pt1 | contig 12345 bp, 10 predicted proteins | sample 5400521 | NCBI WGS metagenome assembly WNEZ01 (sample SAMN13153339, study PRJNA577476) | soil metagenome | isolation source: 120 cm saprolite under Douglas fir tree site 2 hole 1 replicate 1 | place: USA:California | collected 2015-04-18
TCACGCCGGTGTCTGATCGACCCGCCCAAGGACCGCACCGAGTTCACGGTGCGCTTCAAGGTCCCGGGCGGCGAGATCAAGTTCACGGACATGATCCGCGGCGAGATGACGTTCGACGCCGGCCTCATCGGCGACTTCATCCTCGTCAAGTCGGACGGTTTCCCCACGTATCAGTTCGCGAGCCCTGTCGATGACGCGACCATGAAGATCAGTCACGTGATACGTGGCGAAGAACACCTGTCGAACACGCCCTACCAGTTGATGATCATCGACGCACTCGGCTACGAGCGCCCCGAGGCGTTCGCGCATATGCCGCTGATCCTGGCCAAGGACGGCGCCAAGCTGTCCAAGCGCAAGCACCCAGAGACGAACCTGATGCTGTACCGCGAGCAGGGCTACTTGCCCGAGGCGCTGATCAACTACCTCGCTCTGCTCGGCTGGAACCCCGGCACGGCGCAGGAGATCTTCACGTTCGACGAGCTCGTGCGCGTCTTCTCGTTCGATCGGGTGCAGCACGCGGGCGCGCGCTTCGACTGGGAAAAGCTCAACTGGATCAACGGCGAGTGGATCCGCGCGATGGATGATGCTGAGCTCGCCAAACGGCTCGCGCCATTATTGCCCAGCCTCGACAAGGCCACGATCATGCGCGCTGTCCCCGCGCTGAAGACGCGCATGACCAAGCTCGCCGACGCCACCGAATACCTCGACTACCTCGACCAGGACCCGGAGCCGCCGGCCATGGATCCCGACTCGATCGAACGCCTGAAATTGGCCGCGGAGGCGATCAAGGATGTGACCTGGCAGCCGGAGCCGATCGAGCGTGCCCTTGAAGAGGTCGTAACGAGAACCGGTATCAGCAAGAACAAGCTCTACACGCCCATACGCCTGGCCCTGACCGGCAAGAAGGTCTCGCTGCCCATCCACTACACCCTTGCGCTGCTGCCGAAAGAGGTGGCGATCGCGCGGATCACCAAAGCCATTGGCTCGTGATGTTCCTGACCATCGTCATCAACATCGATCCGAATCTGCTTCAGATCGGACCGCTGCTCATCACGTGGCATGGCGTGTTCTCCGTGCTCGGCATCCTGGCCGCAGCTCGGCTTGGCCTATGGCTGCTGGCCAAGGACAAGATCGACGTCAGCCGCGGCGCGGACGGCGTGACGTGGATGGTGCTGCTCGGCCTGGTCGGCGCGCGGGCCCTCTACGTGTGGGAGAACTTCAAGATTTTCTCCCGGCAGCTGCTTCACATCCTCTACCTCACCGAAGGCGGCATCAGCCAGTGGGGCGGGTTGTTCGGTGCGATCCTCGGCGCGTACATCTGGGCGCGGCGCGCAGGTTTCTCGTTCTGGAAGGTCATCGATGCCGGCGGGCCGGCGGCGATGATCGGCCTGGCCGTAGGCCGCATCGGCGACGTGATCAACGGCGAGCATCACGGGACGCCCACTAACCAGCCGTGGGGAGTCGAGTACGTGAACCCGAACACGCTCGGCCAGCCTGGCGAAGTGGTTCACCCAGAAGTTGCCTACGAGATGATCCTCACGCTGGGCCTACTGGCGCTGCTGCTACCGTTCCACCAGCGGCTCAAAGCGAGGCTACCCGACGGGGTCCCCGGATTGACCTATCTCGGCCTCTACGGCCTCGGCCGGTTCTGGCTGAGCTATTACCGAACCGATCCTGCGATCGTATTCGGCCTGCGGCAGGCGCAGCTCGCCTCGCTGTTGATGTTCGTCGTCGCCGCCGCCGCCATCCCGATCCTGATCCAACGGGCTCGGGCTCGAAAGCCGGCGGTGGAGGCGACGCCGATGGACGCGACCCGGCGGGAAGTGTTGGCGGTCTCGACCCAGCCGGCGGAGTTGCCGCAGCCGGCGGAGTTGCCGCAGCCGGCGGAGTTGCCGCAGCCGACGGACAGCGCCGGCCAACGGATCCGGCGACGCCGGCGACGCCGGAGGAGGGCCGCGGCGTCGACGAGAGCGATGGAGACGATGGTGCCGGCCGAAGCGTCCCACCCGGAGGAGGCGGAGGCTACCTGATCACGACCCGGCGATCGCGCGCTGCACGCGGAGAGCCAGCCGCGGAGCCTGCGGGTCGTGCTTGAAATACACATGGACCTCGTCATGCGAAGCGAGGGCGGCGCGCAGCGTATCGATCCACGACGCCAGCGTCCGGGACGTGTATCCGCGTCGCAGACGGAAATATGCAACTGGACCAAGTTCGATGAACGGCGCGCGCGGCCACTTCTCCTCGTCGGTGACAACCAGCGCCGCGCGGTGAGCTTTCAAAACCTCGTAGGTATCGTCATGGAACCAGGACTCGTGGCGAAACTCCACCGCGGCGGGTCGTCGAAGCGCGGATAAGAGCCGGTCGAGCAGGGCCAAGTTGCGCTGGCGCGTGGGCGGGAACTGCAGAAGGATCGGGCCGAGCCGATCGCCCAGCGAACCAAGCCGCTCGCCGACCAACTCCGCGAGCCCGACCCGGTCGAAGGCTTCACCCGAGTACGTGAGTCCCCGGTTTGCCTTCATGCAGAACCGGAAATCCTCCGGCGTTCCCTCGGCCCATTTGACCATCGTGGTCTCGGGCGGTGTGCGGTAGAAGCTGCCGTTCAGCTCGACCCCATGCAGCCGCTCGGCGTAGTAGGCGAGCATCCGCGAGCCCGAGAGCGTGGCCGGATAGAACTTTCCCTTCCAGCTCGCATAGCTGAAACCCGACGTTCCGGCGTACAGGCGGCCGATTACGCGGAGACTTTAGCCCCATTGTCAAGAAGTGCGCCCTGCGCGCGCCCGGCCGCCATTACGCGCTCGTGGAGTTGCCCGCACGCCGCATCTGCGTCGCGACCGCGCGTATCACGCACTGTGACTGTCAGGCCCTGCGCCTCCACCAAGTCCCGGAACCTGCGCACGGCGGCGCGATCGGGTGCGCGATAAGGGGTGTCTTCGACGGGGTTGAACGGAATCAGGTTGACGTGTGCGAGCTTGCCGCGCAGCAGCCGGCCCAGCTCCTTGGCGTCGCGCTCGGTGTCATTGACGCCGGCCAACAACACCCACTCGTAGCTCACGCGCCGGCTCGTCTTGTCGGCGTAGGCCTGCGCCGCGGCTACGAGGTCCGCGACCGGGTACTTGCGGTTGATCGGCACCAGCACGTCGCGCAGCTCGTTGCGGGCAGCATGGAGAGAGATCGCGAGCGTCACGGCCATCTTTTCCTCTCCAAGTTGCGTGATGCGTGGAATGAGACCGCTCGTGGAGACCACGACGCGCCGCGGGCTGATGCCCAGCAGCTCGGGATCGGAGAGGCGCCGCACCGACTCGACCACCGCCAGGTAGTTGGCCATCGGTTCGCCCATGCCCATGAAGACGACATGGGACAATCGCCTTCCTTCGGCGCTGAGGATCCGCACGGCGTCCAGCGCCTGCTCGACGATCTCACTGGCTTTGAGGTTGCGGCCGAACGGAAACTTGCCGGTCGCGCAAAACGGGCAGCCGATGGGACAGCCGGCCTGCGACGAGATGCACAACGTCGAGCGGCCCGAATACCGCATGACGACCGCTTCCACGGAATGCCCACCGTCCAGCTCGTAGAGGGTCTTGGTGGTGAGCCGGCGATCCGCCTCCGAGACGGCGACTTGTCGCAGGGAGGTGACGCGAAACTCGCGCTCGAGCTCCGATCGCAGTGGCTTGGGGATGTCGGCCATCTCATCGAACGACGCAGCGCCGCGCGCCAGCCAGCCCCACACCTGCTTGCGGCGGTAGGCGGGCGCGGCGTGCGAGGCGAGCCAGGCCTCGAGATCGGGGGCGGAGAGTGAGAGGATCGCCGGCCGGACGTCGGAATTCACGCGCCTACGATACGGACGTTGCGAAAACCTCTTCGCCGTTGACGGTATGCACGTGGACCGCCCCATCGTCGACCAGCTTCTTGAGGTGCGCGCGCAGCGTCATCTCCGCCGCGGCCATCAGCTCGTCGCCCAGGTCCGGTCCATAGACGCGGCGCGTCAGCTCCGGGCCAGTGCCTGACCCGCGGCCAACCTCGGCGAGCACCTGGGCTTCTCGGTCGAGCCTGTGCGCACGATATTCCGCCAGCTTCGCCATCGCGCCTGGCACCGGGTCCCAGTGGCCTGGAAAAAGAATCCGCGGCCCCATCGCCGCAAGGCGATCGAGCGAACGCAGATAGTCCGCAACATCGCCCTCGGGATATGTGACCATCGAGCTGCCGCGCCCCAGGACGAGATCACCCGTGAAGACCGCGCGGTCGCCCGCGAGCCAGAAGCTGAGGTGGTCGGCGCTGTGACCAGGGGTGTACAGAGCAGTCACGTTCAGGTTGCCCACACGCACGATGTCACCATCACCCAGCTCTGGGTACCGCTGCACCGCCGCGTGGTGCCGCTGCGCCAGACGTTCCGCCAGGGGCAGGTGATCGGGATGCGAGTGCGTCACCAGCACCACACCGACCGTGGTCGAGCCGAGGCGCTTGTCGATGGCGGCGAGGTGCTCGTCATCGTCGGGACCCGGATCGATGACAACCGCCACGGGCCCCGCGTCGACGATCCAGGTGTTGGTGCCCGGCCCGGTGTATGGACCGGGATTGGGCGCCACCACGCGGTGAACTAGAGGCACGGACGGAGACCTCGGCGAGGGATTCGGTGACCAGGTGGGCCAGATGCTAGGCGCGGCCGAGCACCGGAGCGCGCGCATTCGTGGATGCGCAAGCGAGGAGCGGATACCTCTGGGGCCCCCATGCCGAAGGCATGGGAGGCAGTGGGCCGCATGGGCGCCGAAGATCCGTCGAGGGGCTCCGGCCGCGCCTCGTTAGTCAACGGGCGGGTTGAGCGCGGAGATAGATGTCGGCGCTGTCGGGCCGGGCGGCGTCGAGCCAGCCTTCGAGTCGCGTGTCGACGATCAGCCGGATCAAGGGTTCGCCCATCTCAGGCACTGCCAACGGCCGCCGCTCGCCAACGGGTGTCACGGTGACTTTCCACCAGGAACCGAGCGGCTCGGCGGCGATCGCAATCCCCGGCCCGCCCATCCACTCCTGGATGCGGGTGAACGCCTCGACGAGGGCGGGCTCCGAGCCCAGCACCACAGCGCCGGCCGGCAGCTCACGAGAGGCGATGGGCAGGGCGAGGTTCAGGACCGCTCCGAGGACGACTCCGCGCGCTGAATCCTTGGGTTGGATCGCCGCCACCTCGACCGCCGCCGCCCGCCGCCCCACCTCCTGGGCCTGCTCGAAAACTGCCTCGAGCAGCTCCGGGCGCCCGAATGCCGCCTGGCGAGAGGACTCTTGCAGGGCGAGCACGGCCGAGCGGAGCTTGTGCCCGAGGCGTCCAAGCAAGTATGTCTGCTGGTCTTCCACCAGGGCCTGCCCGAGCTCGGCGCAGCGGCGCGCCTGCGCCAGCCCGCCGTGCTCGGCCCAACCGACGAGCTTCCCGTTCAGCAGCACGGGTTCCCATGGGCCGCCGGGCGGGGGGAATTGAGGATCAGCAGGTCCGTGCCGGGCGTGATCGGGCACGGATTCCATCCCACCGCCAACCCTCACCCACAAAGGCGCGGATGATGGCGCGCGCCGGCCTGCGGCCCCCGCCCGTGGTTTCAAAGACTACCTAGAGGTTGTGACGGATTCGCCGGCCCGAGTCTTGCCCGCCGGTACGGTAATCGCGGGCACCGTGAACTTGAAAGTTGTCCCGCCACGATCGCTCGAAGCCACCCAGATCCGGCCGCCGAAGCTGCGCTCGACGACGAGCCGGCATAGGTACAGGCCGAGTCCGAGGCCACCCTGAGACCGGTTCCGCCCGGCGGGACCCGTCTTCTCGAACAGCCCTTCAAGGCTTCCCGCCGGCAGGCCCGGTCCGTGGTCGGTGACGGTCACCTCGAGCCAGCCGCGCGAAGCGGCGCGGGCCTGCACGGACACCGCCGCCGAGGTGTACTCCAACGCGTTGCCGATGAGGTTGGTGAGCACCTGCGCAAGGTGAGCGGGCTCGCAGTAGGCCGGAGGCAGGTTTTCGCGAAGGTCGATCTCGACGGCCAACGTGCGCTCGGCGTAGCGGTGGCGGATGACACCGAGCACGCCGTCGAGTGCAGAGGCGAGGTCGACAGGCTCGGGACTCGGCTCGAAGTGACGCGTCTCGAGCTTGGCGATGATCAGCTGGCTCTCGACCAGGCTGAGCAGCCGGTCGGAGGATTCGTAAGCCTCCTGCAGCAGCTCGCGTCGCCCGGAGGCATCGATGGTGCTGTCCCACTGCATGATGCCGGCAAGCGTGTTCTTCATCGCCGCGGCGGGGCTTCGGACTTCGTGACCGATGGCGCGCAGCATGAGGTCCTTCGCCTCCAGGGCGAGCCGCTGCGCGGTGACGTCCTCATGGAGCGTGAGGATGCCGGCGGGCTCGCCTTCGAGACCTGGGATGACGACGCGCCGCACATGCACGATGCGCACCGGGTCGCCCATCCGTAGCTCCAGCGTGCCGTCGGCCTGGTCCTCGTCGCTGCGCTCCGCACCCGCCGCCGAATAAATATCGGAGAGTTTCTGGCCTGGCATATCCGCCGCCTGCATGCGGTAGATCGCCTCGACCTCTGGGTTCGCATAGACGATGCGGCCGGCCGCGTCTTCGAGCATCACGCCCACCGGTGAGTGCCGGAGGATGGCGTTCATCATCTGGCGCTCGCGCTCCAGCGCGTCCACCAGCTCGAGCTGGCCGATCAGCACCGCCGCCTGGCCCGCGAGCACAGTGGCTAGACGCCTCGTCTCGGAGGCGCCGGCAGTCATCCTCGCGACCAGCAGGCCGACCAGCCGGCCCTCGACCTGGATGGGCAAACCGAACGCGTCTGGTGAGGCGCCCAGCAGGTCGAGCAGCGCGCGCAGCCGCCGCTCACCGGTCGGAGACGTGATCGCCCGCAGCAGCTGGGCGGGTTCGTCGACCGGCACCTTCGGCGTGACTTCGCTGTCGGTCGCGCGGCGGACCAGGTGGCCGTCCTCGAGCAGCCAGAGCTCGCCGTGCGAGCTCGCCAGCGCGCGCCCCACAAGCCTGCCCATCTCGGAGCGCGAGCGATCGGGCTCGGTCGGCGTCAGCTCGGTGAATGCCGCCACCGCTTCGAGGGTGCGGATTCGGCCGCGGGTCTCAGCCACGAGCCGCGAGTTCTCGATGGCCACTGCGGCATGCCGCGCGAAGTCGAGCGCGGGCGGCTCGGCCAGCTGAGTCGCCGCGTGGACCGAGCCGATGGCGCCGACTAGGCGGTCCCCGTACCAGAGCGGGATCAGGCTCCAGGCCTGCCCGTTCGCGCTCCCTCCGAGCACCCCGGTCGGCGCCTCGCGCCAGCTGTCCTCGGAGTTGAGGCCGGCCCACGAGAGGACGGACTCCGCGGCCGGATCGCCGCTTCCGCGCGTGGCGCTGATGCGACCCTCGGTGTCGAAGGCCCAGCAGGCGACGCCGGCTGATTCCAGCATCGTGCGCGCCTGGTCGGCGATGTTCGACACAACGCTCATGAGCTCATGACCGGCCAGCGCCGCGAGCTCCTGGATGCGTACCGACTGGGCCAGCGCGAGCTCGTTGGCATGGTGGAGGCGCATCGTCCTCAAGGCGATGCCGACCACGGGCGCCGCGGCCTCCAGCAGCTTTAGATGCTCCGGTAGGAACTTGCCGCCATCGTCACGCAGCGCTGAGATGCCTGCGACGACGCGCTCGCCCTGCATGACCGGGACCCACACGACGTGGCTGGGCTGGCGGGAGAAGACGTAGTTACCGACGGGCCTGACCAGGTCGTCGTCGACCGGTTCGACCGAATCCATGACCTGTCCGCCGGCTGCCATCAAGCGCTTGAAGAAGGGCGCCTCGGCAATGGGCACCGGACCGAGCACTGCGGTCTTCCCGCCTCTCTCTCCCTTGAAGCCGACGACGTTGCCCGCGGCGTCGAGGTGGGCCAGTACTACGTGAGTCGCTTCGGTATAGTCGCTCACCGCGCCGAAGACGGCATCCGCGATCTGACTCTCGTCGGATGCACCCGCGACCCCCATCTCGAGGACGTGAAGCGCTTCCAGGCGCGCCCGCTCCGCCTGGGCCTCGGCAAAGTGATCCGCGTTGGCGAGGGCCAGGCTCACGTGCGCGGCCACGCCCTGCAGCATCTCGACGTGCCACTCGTCGAACGCGGATTCGCGGTATGACTGGAGCGAAAGCATGGCGGTGATGCGATCACCACTCAGCACCGGCACCCACACGAACGACCCCGAGATGAGTCGAGGATCGCCGGGAGGACCCGACGGGAAGATGGCCGCGCCCTTGGCGACGTTCCAGCGTTCCCTTTCCAGGCCTTTACTAGCGAAGGCTTGCGCCCATGGGTTCTTGCGCACCAGCACCGGCCGTCCCGTCTCGTACGCCTCGCGGGAAGGCCCGGTCACCGATAGAGCGACTGGCGGTACCACCTCTTCGACGCCGGCCACGTATTGGTAGCCCTCCGCGACAGGGCCGTCCTTGGACTGTGTGATCGTCGCGAGGATGAAGCCGTCGAAGTCGACGAAGGTGGAAAGCTCTTCGCGCAGGGTGCGCATGATCGACCAGCGGTCCAGGCTGGACGCAAGCCGGCGGCCGATGGAGTTGACCACCTCCAGGCGGCGCCGCTGGCCCTCGATCGCCTCATAGCTGCGCGCGTTGCGCAGGGCGAGGGTGACCTCGTCCGCGACCAGCTCGAGGAAGGCGGCGGTCGACGCTTCGTAGGCGTACGACCTCTTCGTCTTGATCCCGAGCGCGCCGCGTAGCGACCCGCCTTCTTTGATCGGCACCCACAACGCAGAGCCGGGCTCGTGGGTGAGAAGCGGCTTTGGGTCCTTGACGATGGCGCGCAGGGGAGCCGCCGAGGCTGACTTCATAGCCACCCAACGCGATGTCGGCGCCGCATCGGCCTCGACGTTCAGCAGGCGCACCTTATCGGGCTGCTCCGGATCCAGCGCCGCCATGTGCAGCACATCGACCGGCAGCAGCTGGCCGAGGGTGGCGTGCAAAGCAGTCAGCACGCTCGCCTCGTCGAGCGTCGACGCCATCGCCCTCGCGATGCTGTTCAGAGCGTCCAGGCGCCGCGCCTGGTTGCGCGTCAGCTCGTTGAGGTAGGCGTTGGCAAGCAGGACCCCGAGGCGGCGGTGGACCTCATCCAGGAAGGCGGTCTCGGTCGGCGGCACGCGCCGGCTGCGATACGACTGGTAGATGACGGCGCCGATCACCTCGCCCTGGTGCTCGATCGGGACCCAGATCGCGAACTTCGTCTCGCGCCCGGCGCCGGGACCCTTGCTGATCTCTTGCCGCTTGGGGTCGAGCGGGATGACCGTGGTGCGCGGGTGCGCGTACTGCTTGGCGAACACCGACCCGCTCAGCGGCCGGCGCCTCAGATCCTGGAGCACGCCCGAGTCCATCGGCAGCGAGTGGTACCAGCCCTCGCGGTCGAGGATGTGCAGGTTCACCACGTCGTAACCAAAGAGCGGCGCCAGCCCGCGGTACAGGACCTGGACTATGTCCGCCTCGGTGACGCAGCTTCCAAGCTCGTGCACGAGGGCGGCGGGCGTCGCCGCCACCGCCGCGGGATGGGAGCGATGCATCGGCGCTGCTTTCTCGGGCCCGGACCCGTTGGCGGTTGCGGCCTTGGGTCGGGACGGCCGGCGGCCCTTGAGCTTGCTGCGCGCGGAACTCGCCATGGCCACCGATATACTGCGCCAGATTCCCCGTGCCCTTCACTCCGCCTAAGCCGATTGCCCCCACGCCCGAAGATCTGCGCGGCTCCACAGTCCTGGTGGTGGATGACGAGCGCGCTTGGCGGGTGATCCTCGAGACCGACCTGCGGATGCTCGGCTACAAGGTTTCGATGGCCGAGGACGCCGACCAGGCGCTCGAGAAGGCGCAGTCGGACACGCCCGAGGTGGCGATCATCGACCTGATGCTGCCCGAGCCCATGGACGGCTGGGGGCTGCTGAACGAGCTGCGAGCGCGTGGACAGAAGCTACCGGTGATCTTCTACACGGCGTATCCGGTGTTCCCGTCGGGAACGGACGATCCTGACGTTGTGGGATACATGAGCAAGGCGGTCGACCGCGCGGATCTCTACGCGCTCCTTCCGCCGGCGATCCGGCGCTCACGCGAGCGCCGGGAGAGTCAAACCTAGTTGACTACGCGCCGAGCGACAGGTCGGTCAGGCCGTCGGCGTAATTCGCAGCCAGCGCCATGGCCAGCGCGGCCACGACTGCAAGCGCGAACACGATACGGATTACTTTGAGCTTCCAGGTCATCCCCATCTTACCCCTTGGTTTTACGAACTATGGCCAGACTCGGATGAGAGTATGCGCTGGGCCGGTTGAGATTGAATGTTCACACTCCGCCAATAATCGTTAAGAGTCATGTAGGCCAAGGCTTGGAAAACCCCAGTATTACGCGCCAGAGCAACAGAAACCGCGAGGTGCGGCTGCCCCCCTTGCCGCCGGGTCTCGAGGTCTACCGTCCGGCCGAGGTACTCGGCTCGGCAGTGCTGGTGGTGGAAGACGAGGCGGCGATGCAGCAGCAGCTTCGAATCGACCTCCACGACCTGGGCTACCGGCCCTCAACCGCCGCCTCGGCGCCCGAAGCGATGGAGCTGCTGTCGCGAGAGCGGGTGGCGGCCGTGCTTCTGGACCTGGTGCTCGACGAAGGCGAGGACTCCGGCTTCGAGCTGCTGACCTGGATCCGCGAACACCATCCCGGCCTCCCGGTGATCGTTCTTTCGGCAGCTCAGGTCAACTCGGCCGCGATCCGGCGGGCGTATGAGCTCGGGGCCAGCTCGTACTTCGTCAAGGGCAACGTGCCCATGGCTCACATCTACTCCGACCTCGCCGCCCGCCTGGTCGAGCGCGGCACGGGCCGGCCGGGCAGCTACAAGTTCGGTCGCCTGGAGTTCGACCCGACGCGTCGTTCGGTCAAGCTCGGCGAGCGCGAGATCCGCCTCACGCCACAGCAGACAGCGCTGGTGCTGCACCTGGCCCAGGGGTCGAAGCCCGCCACCGCGCGTGACCTCATCAAGGCCGGACTGTTCCGTACCGACGCCGCGCACTCGACCGTGCATTCGGCTCTGCTGACATTGAGACGGCGACTGGACGAGCTGGAACCGGGATTGGGACCGAGCTTCGTACGCGCGACGGCGCGCGGTTACAACCTGGTCGCAATTCCGTGAGCGACGACCGATCGACCAGCCCGCTCCCGAGCAGCTCCGTGATCGAGGAGGTGATCGAGCTCCGGCGCCACTTCCATCGTCACCCCGAGGTGAGCTTCAGCGAGCATGAGACGAGCAAGCAAATCGGCGAGCGGCTGCGCGAGCTGGGTCTGGAGCTGAAGCGCTGCCCCACCGAGACAGGTGTGGTCGCGCTCCTCGACACGGGCAAGCCGGGCAAGACCGTGATGCTGCGCGCGGACATCGACGCCCTGCCGATCCACGAGGAATCGGGAGTGAGCTTTACTTCGGGAACGGATGGTCGCATGCACGCGTGCGGGCACGACGCGCACATGGCGATCATGGTGGGCGTCGCGCGCACGCTGGTGGACCGCATCTGGGACGTGGGCGGCCGCTACTTGTTCGTCTTTCAGCCCGCAGAAGAGATCGTCAGCGGCGCCAAGGCGATGATCGCGGGCGGCCTGCTCGACGACCACCACCCCGATTCGGTGATCGGACTGCATATCGTCAGCTTCAATCCGTCCGGCACCGTGATCACCAGACCTGGCCTGATGTGGGCGGGGTCGGATGCGTACGAGATCAATTTTGCGGGGCCCGGCGGACACGGCGGCATGATGGGCCGGCGTGGCAATGTCCTCTCAGCGCAGGCCTTCCTGCTCGAACACCTGCACACCATCGTCGACGGCCTCGAGCACGACGGAGTGCAGTGCCACACGACGGTGGGCAACATCTCGAGCGATGGCGCCTGGAACATCGTCCCGCGCGGCGTCTCGGTCAAAGGAAGCCTGCGGACCTTCACGCCCGGTCTGCGCGAGGAGGCGTTGGGGCGGCTGCGCGACCTCCTGCTGGAGGTGGACGGCGAATTTGAGGTGCGATCGACGCTCGAGCTGGTACACGGGACCGTCCCGATCATGAACGAGCCCAACGTCACACGCACCGTGCTCGACGTGGCGAGCTCGTTGGTCGGCGACAAGGCCAGCGTGCTCGGGCGTCCGCTGACGGTCAGCGATGACTTCGCGGAGTTCCTGACGCGGATTCCCGGCTGCTACTTCATGCTCGGTGCCATGCCGCCGGGCGAAACGGCGCCCGCTCATCACTCCCCGGGATTCCGCATCGACGAGAACGCCTTCGAGGTTGGTGTGAAGGTGCTGGCCGGCGCGGCGTCGCGACTCGCGGCCGATTAGCGCAC
>WNEZ01004312.1_pt1 | contig 12344 bp, 8 predicted proteins | sample 5400521 | NCBI WGS metagenome assembly WNEZ01 (sample SAMN13153339, study PRJNA577476) | soil metagenome | isolation source: 120 cm saprolite under Douglas fir tree site 2 hole 1 replicate 1 | place: USA:California | collected 2015-04-18
GTGAAGCCGTCCGGTATACGCATCTCTTGGGCATGAGCAGGCAGCAGCCCCTCACCCGCAGCATCCGGCTCAGCTTGACGCGACACATCAGCCGCCTGCGTGCCAGGCTCTGGCCATTTGGCCTGGACATTGTCTGTCTTATCGGCTATGGCTACCTGCTGCTGTCCAGGCCAAACGAGCAGGCAGAGAACACGTAAGCCCTCAGCTTGTTGTGGCTCACGCGATGAGGAGCTGACCTCCACCTGGGTGTGCCTGGATGGATGGTCTGCCACTGCTTCCTGGCGTCGCTTTATCCTGCTGGCTCTCCTATCACTATCGCTGCCTTGTGGAGTGGAAGGAGGATCTCTATGGTTGCATCTCCTACCCAACCGTCGTCAAGAGCGCTAGAGAAGGTCCTGGCTCGCCTTAAAGGGGTACGCGCCTCACGGCGTGGTTGGACAGCCTGTTGCCCTGCGCACGGTGATCGCATCCCCAGCCTGAGCATCGGTCTGGGTGAGCACGGACAGGTCTTGCTCAAGTGCTTCGCCGGGTGTTCGCTAGCATGCATTGTGGAAGCCATGGGGCTCACGATGATCGATCTCTTTCCTGATGCGGCCTCAGCAGCTGATGGACGGAAGGTCCCGTCAGGGACGTCCCAGCGCAAGACCCTCTCCCTGCTTGACCTGGCGCTCGAGAAGCAGCTTCCCTGGCAGTTTTTGTGCAGTCTCGGTGTGATGGAACATCCCTCTGGCGGCCTCAAGATCCCCTATCATCTTGCAGATGGCACGTTGGCAGCACGTCATCGCATTCGAACGGCGCTGATCGCGAAAGAAGGATCGCGCTGGAGCAAAGGCGAAGGCAGTATTGTGGCGTATGGGCTGGAGCGGCTGGAGGAGGCCAGAAAAGCGGGGTACCTGGTGCTGGTGGAAGGGGAATCGGACTGCTGGACCCTCTGGTATCACCAGTTCCCGGCGTTGGGATTGCCTGGCGCTAAGATGACAGGGACATTGGAGGAATCCGTGCTTGCTGGGATTGACCGGCTGTACATTATGCAGGAACCGGATGCTGGGGGTGCGACATTCGTGACGCAGATCGCGCGTAAGTTGGCAGCCTGGCAGTGGCCGGGACAAGCGTGTGTGCTACGACTGTCCGGCGCGAAGGATCCGAATGCGTTGCATCAACAAGAGCGGCAAGGATTTCGCGCTGCCTTTCAGCGGGTGCTGGATCAGGCACAGCCGCTCTTGTTTCGCCGTTGCCAGCAAGCATCGGTGCCGCCCGCAGGCCAACCTGCCATTTTCGGCCTTGAGGATATGCTGTCCAGGGAGTTGCCTCCGGTGCGCTGGTCCATTCCGGAGATCTTGCCTGAGGGATTGACGCTCCTGGCCGGGAAACCCAGGCTGGGGAAAAGCTGGCTGGCACTCTCGCTCGCACTGTCCATTGCGGCAGGGGGTATGGCTCTGGGCACACAACCCGTCACCCAGGGCGATGTGCTCTACCTGGCGCTGGAGGAGAACGCACGCCACTTGCAAGCTCGTGCTCGACAACTGCTGGCCTCCATGACCGGCGTTCCGAGCGGCATGGAGTGTGCCCTGGACTGGCCGCGCCTGGGTGAAGGAGGGCTGGCCTCCCTGGAAGACTATCTCCAGGCCCATCCGAACACGCGGCTCGTGGTTATAGATACCTGGGCCAAACTTGCTCCGCCATCTGGGAAGCGCCGCTGTCCTCAGTATGAGGGCGACTATGAGGCGCTCACACCCCTCAAGCGGCTGGCGGACACCTATCACGTCTCGATCCTGGCGGTGCACCATCTGCGCAAGACCGCTTCCAGTGATGTGCTGGACGAAATCACTGGCTCGACCGGTATGACCGGAGCGGTAGATGGAACGCTGATCTTGAAACGCGAGCGCGGGCAGACGGAAGGGTCGCTTTTTGTCACCGGGCGTGATATCGAACATGAGCAACAGCTTGCTCTCAGCTTTGATGCCGCAACGGCGCAATGGACCCTGGTCGGCGACGCTGAAGAGGTCGGACGTACCAGAGCGCGGCAGGAGATTCTGGATTTGCTGCGTGAGCAGGGTCCTGATGGGATGAGTCCACGACAGATTGCTGAAGCCCTGGAGAAGAACTATCACACGACGCGCTCGCTGCTGCGGAAGATGGAGGACACCGGTGAGGTCAGGCGATCTGCTGGGCGATACGTCGCGCTTCCCATGGTTACTGGTCAGGATCGGAGTCGATCACCGGGCATTTCACATCGGCAACCGGATCTGGTCGATCAGGAGGATCGCATCAAGCAACAACAGCGACCAGGTAGTGGTGGTGTTGATGGCAGTGATGACACTGATTACGCTGATCACGCTGATCACGCTGATTACAGTGATGACGATGATGATACGGGTGTTTCATCGAATGGAGTGAACAGATATGAGAGAGCTCCTTCGCAGCGAATACCGGGATCGGACCCTCCACGCGAAGGAGTGGCCGAGATGCAGCAAGATGGTGAGCATGAAGAGGCGACCGTAATCAGTGTCATCAGCGTCATCAATCGTAATCAATCAGAGGCGCCAACACCAACGGAGGAGGTGCAGGGCAAGTACCCTGGTGAAGCAGACAGTACTACGCAAGCAGAACAGGCCGATAGCTGGAATAAACAGAAGAATCGCTGCCCGCATCATCTGCATGCACGTCAGGTACGTTTTGACCCTGCCGGTCAAGCCTGGTGCGACAGGTTGGATTGCTGGGATTGCTACCGGCTCATGAAGATAGGTGAGGTGCTGGGATATCGGTGTCTGACAGATCAGGGAGGCCAGCGTCTCATCAATCAAAGCATGCCAGCCTGGGCGGTCTTTGTCCGGTCACAACGGCCATTCATGGTGGTAGTGGCAACCCAGCAGGCGATTGCGCTGTGTCAAGCGCTACGTGTTGAGGTGCCAGACCTGTCGGGCGAGGTGACGAGGCTGGTGGGGGTGCCTCCGGCACCCTCTTGAGAAAACCATGTCCGAGCATTCATGAGCCGCTGTGGAGCCAGGGAACAGCAGCGTTCGCACAACACGTCACGCAAGAAAACAGCACATCTGACGGAAAAACTCGGTCAAAGTGATGGAAGAATTCGGTCAGGAAAACGAGTGTAGAGATACAATTGTATAGTATATTTGTTCTAGAAGCTATGCGTCATTGCTGGCTTGAAGAATGCTGTCCATTGCCAGGCAGAGGAAAGGAAGCAGGAGCCGTCAACTTGAAGCGAATACGTACGTTGTTTTGGCTTGCACAGAGACGGATGGTACCAAGTGGCATTATGCTTATGCACGGGTTGTCGCCTTGCTTCCTGGTTCCCGCAGGGCAGTGGTGATAGGTAATGAAACGCATGCAGGAGATCACACCGGCGAAGCGCAGACGCCTGCTCAGGACCTTTGGTTCGTATCCGGCGGGCTATACCCACGACGACCTGGAGCGGCTGCTCGATCTGCTCTATGGCATGTTCAGCGACGTCTACACGATGGCTGAACTGCGTCAGATCGTGGTGAGCAACCCGTTTGATCGCTCCGAACACCCGCGCCAGCTCAAACTCGTGGAGTTGACCGACTGGCTCGAAGCGCTGGTCGCCTGATCGCCCCCAGGCGCGGGGATAATCGCCCTTGCCCCGCTCTGCTCCGGGGGGGAGCGGCGAACCCCCTCCGCTCCGGCGAGCGGCGAAGGGGCCTCACCGTTTCCCCTGCACGATCAGGGCTCGCGCGTATCGCGGGGCTTACGCCGCTGCTCTTTCGTCCGGTAGCCTTTGCGCCTGATCTCCCGCGGCCCCGGCATGCGTGTGGGCAGGTGATCTCCCGGACTGAATTTGCGTTTCTGCTCCTGGATGGTCGTGTCGTTCATGTGCATGTAGATCTTCACTGTCGTCATGTCCTCGTGCCCCAGCAGTTCCTGCAAGCTGAACGGGTCATTGCCCAGCACCAGGTAGCGGACGGCGAAGGTGTGCCGCAAGATGTGCGGGCTGATGCGCTTGCCCGTGATCCCGGCACGCTTGCGAATACGGGAGAAGAGCATCTCCACCCCATTCTTGGTCAGGGGCGTACGCGTCTCCGCGAGAAACACGTGATCCTCTCCAGCGCTGCCCCACTCCGCAAGCTCCTCCTCGTTGGGACGGTGCCGGTCCAGGTAGTACAAGAGGTTGCGCAGGCAGTTGGCGCCCAGGGCAACGCGCCGCTCCTTCGAGCCTTTCCCCCTGACGGTAATCAAGCCGTGCCTGCGGTCGAAGTCGCCCAGGCGCAGCCCGCACAACTCGGAGACGCGAATCCCCGTGTCGTAGAGCAGCCAGAGGATGGCCCGGTTGCGCACGGCCGCGCGATCCGCCATTGGCCCAGACTCACCCGGCGGCGCACAGGCCAGCAGGAGCTGTTCGAACTCTTCGGGCTCAATGGTCTGAATCAGGGGTTTGCCGACCTTGGGAAACACGACCCGGTCAAACGGGTTGCGTTCGATGATCTCGCGGCGCACCAGCCAGTGAAAGAAGGCGCGCACCGAACGGGCGTAGGTCTGGATGGTCCGCTCGGCTCTCGGCCTGCCATGCTTTCCTGATGCCTTGCGCAGGTACGCAAACCAGGCGCTGATGTCGGAGGCTTCCACCTCTGCAACGAGCGTGATGCCGCGCTCTTTTTCCAGGAACGTCTGCAACAGGCCAAGCGCGGTGTGGTGCCACTCCAGCGTTTTCCGGCTCGAGTTGCCGCCCTCGTGGTCTTGCAGGTAATCGTCAATCGTGCGAGCCAAGGTAGTCGCCGCGCGACGCCTGGCCTGCGCAGACGAGTGTTCGGTCTGCTCATGTGATGCCCCGGACGAGGCTGCCTGGGACATTCGCTCATTGGCCTGCGTATCCAACTTGGCACGCTGCGCGCGGGAGCGGGCCTCGGTCACATCAGGCGGTCGTGTGCGTGCCTTGCGGCGTGGTGCTGGGGATGAGGAGCGCTCATCCGGTTCACGGAATACCATGTGCTGATTGTCCTTTCTTGCTGGACAGGGAGGCAAGCAGGCGGCGAGACAGGAGGCAGGTTGTCGCGTGTTGGTGAAGGCAGGTGTTCACGTCTGCGCTAAGGCAGGTTGTCACGTGAGGCGAGGCAGGTGTTTGCCTTCTCTCGAGGCAGGTTGTCACTGCACATGTTTGCGCCAAAAACAACAGCGTCTCCTTGCTTGCCGTAACGCCGCTTGCTTACCTTCAAACGGCTTGTAGACAGCCTGCAAAGAGACTTGGTGTGTCAAGAGAGCGGGAGACGGGACTCGAACCCGCGACAGCCTGCTTGGAAGGCAGGAACTCTACCAGACTGAGTTACTCCCGCTTGACATGCTTGTGGTCGGGGTGCGCGGACTCGAACCGCGGACCTCATGGTCCCAAACCATGCGCGCTACCAACTGCGCCACACCCCGCAAACGCGCTTTTTAACCATGCGCATGCAGGAGCAATATAGCATACTCATGGTAGCGTGTCAAGCACCGTCACTTCCGATCACGACGGTAGCGAAGCCGCAGCACGAGGAGATTCCAGCGCGACATCAGGCCATGGAACAGCCCACCACGTAAAGGGGTCACATTCCCGTAGCGAGTGGATTGCGTAGAGCGGTTTGCACTGAAGAAAGGTGAGAGCACGACCAGCAATAGACATAAAGCACCTACCGCTGCGACGATGCCTGTCACGATTGTGGCTCTCTCCTGTGCATAGGCATAGCCGCCAGCAATCAATGCTGCAACGATCGCAATTACCAGTAGCCACTCAGGTACACTGAGACTGAACGATGGCAGGCTACGCTTGGGAGTATTCGAGCGGTAGCCCGATTTTCGCCGCATTCGCCCGCTAAGTTTTTGACCTAGCGTCGGCTTGGGCTCTGTTTGTTCCATATTACGCAGAATCTCTTCGATCTCGCGCTGGTATTTGTTTGACATGATCGCTCAGCTTCCTTGAACTCGCCACAACTCTCTTGTTTTTAATGATACCAACTTCTAAGCTCAGAGACAAGTGTTTGACATCTGAATTTTGCCAATTGGTCACGGTATTGGTAAGAGTGCCTTGACTTTCTCAACCAGGTCGAGTGGATGAAATGGTTTTGTTATGTGATTAGCTGCTCCCAGGTCCACGCTGATGCGCTCGTAGATATGTTCGGCCCGTGCCGTCATAATGATTACCGGTATATTCTGAGTATGTGCATCATTCCGCAGAGAACTAAAAATCTGATAGCCGTTCTGCCCTGGCATCATGATATCCAGGATAATGAGATCGGGTGTCTGCGCAGTAAGTAATCGCTGGAGTTGCTGGCCGTTACTGGCTGCAGCCACTTCAAAGCCATTGCAGTTGAGTGCAACGGTGACGATCTCTCTTATTTCTTTGTCATCATCCACAACGATAATACGCTTTGCCATGTGCCGCTCCCAAATTTCTCTCTATTCGTCGTGCTTTCCGATCTTTGATTGACTCAACACGTAACCTCTGCTATCATAGTGCTATAGAGATAATCGATATAGGTTTTAAAGAGGGTGTTCGTATGAGTTCGTCCTCGTCCTGGAAGTCTATATTACAACGTATCATCAAGATCTCAATGGAACGCCAGCGTTTATCAGAGGCTCTAGGAGTTACTACGATGACGCTTAATCGCTGGGTGCATGGGGATTCTCAACCTCAGCGATCTCATCTCCTGCGATTGCTGCAAGTGGTTCAACCGCAGCATCGTGTAGAACTGCTCGAAGCCCTGGAAGAAAGCTATCCTGATATTCAATCCTGGCTGAAAGAGGACCTTCCTGCACAGGTTCCCTCCGCATTCTTCGCCCGGGTACTCAGGATGCGCTCCACTATTATTGAATCCTTACGCTTTTGGCACATCAGTGATATGGTTTTAACGCAGGCACTTCTTCAGCTTGATCCTCATCAGCAGGGAATGGCTCTCACCGTAGCGCAATGTATGCCTCCTTCTCATGACGGCAAAATCTGTAGCCTTCGTGAGCGGGTCGGCAAGGGAACATACCCTTGGACAGAAGATCTAGAACACCTCGCTATTTTTCTTGGAATGGAGTCTCTGGCAGGCTATGTTGTAGAGACACGTCATGTTGCAAGCGTTGCAGACCTGCGGAAACAGACTCAGCTCCTCCCTGCCTATCGAACGGAGCATGAAGTAAGTGCCGCCGCCCAGCCTATCTGGCTTGGAGGAGGTATTGCTGGATGCTTACTGGCTTCTAGCACGCAACCAGGTCACTTCACCCAGCAGCGACTTACCTTGCTGGGCGTATTCAGCGATATTTTAGCTCTGTCTTTCGACAGAGATGATTTCTATCCACCGAAGCTGATAGAACTGCGAGTAATGCCGGATCTCGACTTGCAGCGGTCCTATATATCCTCCTTCCAACAGCGCGTCAGGCGGGCTGTTAGCCAGGCAGCATCTAGCCCGGAGAGACACTTACATAATTTTGAGATCGAGCAAAAAGTATGGCAAGAAATAGAGCATGAACTGCTCGTCCTACCAGTTTAATACCTTACTCAATGCCATACTTGCGCATCAGGTAACGTAACTGGTCGACTTTCGCCAGACCCAGTAATTGAGCCGCGCGAGTGCGATTGTGTTTTGTGGTCTCCAGGGCCCAACGGATAAAATGCTGCTCTACACGTGTATGTACCTCCTCTAGTGATACTGGGAGCATTGGCCGCACATCTAACCACTGCTTCCACGGATCAATACGATTGACGTTATTCCCATTTACATATCCTACGATCTCGCGCGGGAAGTGCATCGGCAAGAGCTCATCGCTGTTACTCAAAATCATTGCGCGCTCGATCACGTTTTTTAGTTCACGCACGTTCCCAGGCCAGTTATAGGCGAGTAAAAGCTTCTGCGCTTCCGGAGCAATTTGCCTCACATTTCGCCCCAGCGACTTGTTGAAATCTTCTATAAAGCGCGAGGCAAAGAGCAGGACATCCCCAGGACGCTCGCGTAAGGGCGGCAGAGCTATTTGCAGTATTGCCAGGCGATAGAACAAATCGGAACGGAATGAGCCGTCCTTCAAGGCCTGTTCAAGGTCACGGTTGGTTGCCGCCAGCACCTGCACATTGATTTTGACTTCTTTATTCCCACCAAGGCGAAAGAACGACCGCGTCTCTAACACACGCAGCAATTTTGCCTGCATGTCAAAAGGCATTTCGCCTATCTCGTCGAGAAAAAGTGTGCCTCCATCTGCAAGTTCGAGCAGGCCGCGCTTCTGCCTTTTTGCATCAGTGAAAGCGTATTGCTCATAGCCAAACAACTCGCTTTCCAGCAGGGTGCTGGCAATTGCCGCGCAGTTGAGTGGATGGAATGGCCCCGCAGCTCGTGGACCCTGGTCGTGGATAGCGCGCGCTACTACTTCTTTGCCAGTTCCACTCTCACCGGTGATCAGTACTGAGGCAGTATCTCTACGCGCCACGCGTGCCACAAGATCGAAAACCTCTCGCATGCGCTCGCTGTGGCCTATAATGTAATTAAAGTGGTAGTTATCACTGCGCTCACGTCTCAGTTGGCGCAGTTCGCGATACATAGCGCTTGTCTCCAGGGCGCGTTGTACTACCAGTAATAGCTCATCGAGATCAAAGCCTTTGAGTAAATAGTCTGAAGCCCCAAGCTTCATTGCATCGACAGCACTTTGCACATCACCGTATGCAGTGAGTATGATGATTGGTAGTTCTTGATCGAATTGACGTATCTGCTTTAATACCTCAAGGCCTCCTATCTTTGGCAAGCGTAAGTCCAGGAGTACCAGGTCAAAATTGTTCCTGTGCAGCTCCTGCAATCCCCTTTCACCATCAGAAGCTGTAGATGCCTCGTAACCATGCTTTCTGAGATAGCGCGCAATTTGGTGCGGCAAATGCGGCTCATCGTCGATGATCAGGATACTTAAATTCACTATTCCAAGCCTCTCCTCTACAAACCCTTCGTGGAGCCTGCCTGTCCCCGGGACAGCCCACCACTCCTGTACCTACAACAAAGTTGGGTCATCTTCCTTCAAAGGCAATCTCACCAGAACGCGGCGAGATGCCCCTGGATGTATCCATGGGGAGGAAAGCCGCACTGTCCGCGAGATGCGAGAAAATCCTTGCATGATTGTTCCTTTCCCCCTTGCGGGGAGCCGTTTTGTCGGAACGGCTAAACCTAGCCCGTAAGGGCCTTGTGACGCAGGACTTTCGTCCTGGCTCCCCTCGACAAGGTTATCCGGCGGTTTGTTTGCCAACGACACTGGGTCGAACCCCGTCTCCCTGTTTCATCGCTGGCCGCATTGCTTCAGATTGAGGAAGCGTCTAAAGGTGCCTATGGTTGTATTCGCCGGTAACGTAGCCCGATAGCCTGGTTGATTGTATCCAACCAATAAGCTCTGGCTGAGTCTGGACAGGTCCGAGCTTGCAAGAGACGGGCAGAAGTCACCCCTGCTCACAAGCCCCCGGCTTTAGCCGTGGGGTACCTGACTGTGATAGTAGTGCCGTAGCCGAATTGGCTCTCTACAAACATGTATCCGTGGTGGTCTTCAACCAGGCGTCGACTAATCGGCAGCCCTAGTCCAATGCCGTGTGCCTTGGTCGTGAAGAAGGGTTGAAAAATATGCTCAAGTTGGTCTGGAGAAATTCCTACCCCGGTATCACTTACGATTATCTCTATCCAATCGGGTATCTCCTGGCAGCTTATGGATAAAACGCCTCCATCTGGCATTGCCTGCACTGCATTCAGGTAGAGATTCATCAGTACCTGCTCTATCTGCGCCACGTCTACGCGCAACGTTGGCACCGGTTGATAGCTCCTATTCACGACTATACCGGCTTCTTCATACTGCGTTTGTATCATTCGCAGCACGCGATCGCTAAGTTCTAACAGATTACAGGGAGTACGATAGAGCTGGCGCGGCTTTGCAAACATTAACAGCTCGCGCACAATTGCATCCAGGCGTTCAACCTCTTTGAGCACAATTGATACCGACTCCTGTGCTTCGACCCTGCTCTCTTCATCGTTGAAGATGGCAGGATTGTTACTACTCTTTGCCAGATCATCTAACAATAGCTGTACAGAGGTTTTAATCGAAGCTAGAGGGTTGCGAACTTCGTGAGCGACGTTTGCAGCCATTTCGCCAAGTGCCGCAAGGCGGTCCAGGCGGCGCTTCTCCTCTTCCAGACGATGTACGGAGGTGACATCATTAAAGGTTATCAGCGCGCCCATGTGCATACCACGATCATCACGTAGCGGTGACACGGCCACATCGAGTACTACTTCTCGCCCATAATGATCGGAGGTTACCAGGCTAGAGTGATGCTCCTCCTTCTCAATGAGCGATAGACTGAAAGGGCCTAGATCAAGAATTTTCTGTACAGGCTGTCCCAGCACCTCGACGGGACGGTATCTGAGTACTGACTCTGCGGCACTGTTGAAGGTAGTAATATATCCATTCAGATCTACTGTAATCAATCCACTGGGGATACTCTCCAGAATGAGTTCCTTCAGACGCTGATCATCTAACACTTGACGCAATAGTTTACGGGCCTCGGTACGCGCCTCAGTCACCTCCGCCATGAGATACATGTTTTCCAATATTGCACCGGCCTGGCTTGACAGTACCTGCAACAGAACAAGTTCTTCATGGCGCAGCTTCCACGGGCGATAGTAAGCCCCTACCAACACTCCCAGCACCTTTTGCCCGGCTGGGTCTCGCCTGGCCAGTACTTCGCCCACCCCTGCACGTTTACTGCCTCCACCTGTGTTGCTACTGACTAGGGGAATGGCGAAAAAAGTCTTAATGTTCGCTGGCAGTTGACGTAAATACTCGCTGTGTGGAGTTATATGAAGGATTGTATGGGCAGAGGTAGGGAGCGTTCTGCCTGAAACGGCAATAGTTGTCCCCTCTAGTACCTGTTCGCCAAGGGTCAGTCGCTCGATGACAAGTGGTAATGAACCAGGCTCCTGCACTCCATTTTTAGAATGGAAAAGCATCTCGCGTAGCGCTGGCGTGATCCAGGAGATGGTGCCTTCCGGGGTGGAAGGTAGGATGAGTTCGCAAAGATCGGCTGCAGAGATTTCTCGCGTCCGCTGCACAACAATGCTGTGTATACGATTTAATTCGTACATTGAGCTATGAAGTTGACCACTAATACTATTGAGCAACGAAAGTTCGTGAATACGCTCTCGATCACGTTCTAATAAACGGGTGTTCTCCAGTAACATGGCGGTAACGCCCGCCACCACTTCCACTACTTCTACTTCCTCCCGTTTCCAGTAATCGAGGTAGCCTTCTTCCCCGCGACCGGCTCTACTACGAATAGCTACAAGGACTCCGATCGCGTGCTGGCGATAAATCAAAGGAACAGCTACAAGAGTGGGGATAGAACTTTCGACAGGCGCAGTAACGACGCTGCGCAAGCGCCATGCTCTCGCTTCCGGAGTATCGCCCTTTATGTCGATAGGGTTGATGTGAACAAACTCCAGGAGGGAGGATGACCACCCGGGCTGTTCATCGAAGGTGCCCGATGCAAACTGTAGTGTCTCACCGATGCGCTGGTAGAGTAATACACGCCTGCACTTCAACAAGCTAGACAGTCGTCTCGGCAAGCTATCTCTCAAAGTACGATAATCAGTAACCGCGCTGAATTCGTCGAGCACGCTTTTCAATACTGCTGGTGTACCCAGGTCTACGATTTGTTGTTTCACTTGCGTCGTCATCTACTTCCCCCTACGCCTGGATAAAAAGACAGAACTTGTTGCGCCTGGTTTACTATTATCTCTATTATAATATCTTACGTTTCTAATGTATAGAAAGATGTATTTATGAACAAATTGTAATGAATAAGCGATAAGTTCTCACCTTGTGCTCGTCCAGAGGATAGATTAAAATATGGTGAGCGACAAGGACCTGTTTCTCTTTATAGATGGTAGGCTTAACTCTCACGAAACCGGTGAATGAAATACAGCCAGCAACCCCTGCTAATGGGAAAGAAGTACCTACAGCGATTATGCTTCAGGCAAAAATGGCTCCGCGTTGGGCTGCAATCATGACAAGCGATACGTCACCTCTTTTCCTGCGTCATCTCCACTGCGCCTGACCATGCTTCGCCCCGGTGTCGAATACGCCACTTCGCGCCCTTCCTTGAAAACATGCAGTCGCACCGGAACCAGCCGCAGCGCCTCAAACGCTGAAGGCGCATCCACTACGAGAAAGTTCGCCGGTTTCCCTTCTTCGATGCCATAGCAGTCCTGGATGCGGAGAGCCCTGGCTGCGTTGCTGGTGATCAGGTCGAGGACATCGTCGATCTCTTCATAGCCGCTCATATGACAGAGATAAAGTGCCAGTTGCGCGGCCGCGAGCATATCGCCCTTGCCGAGCGGGAACCA
>WNEZ01004313.1_pt1 | contig 12343 bp, 9 predicted proteins | sample 5400521 | NCBI WGS metagenome assembly WNEZ01 (sample SAMN13153339, study PRJNA577476) | soil metagenome | isolation source: 120 cm saprolite under Douglas fir tree site 2 hole 1 replicate 1 | place: USA:California | collected 2015-04-18
CCGCCGCCGTTCGCCATCATAACGGTGCTATCGCTGTGCCCCGCCACAATGGTTTTCAGACCCATCGCTCCGGCCAACACGAGCATGGCGAGGAGCAGTGCCGTGAGTTTACGTGACATTAGGTGCCTCCGGGGCGACAATGCCCCGGATGCACTCTATATCTAACTACGCCAATGTCAAGCAGCTCGCGGGACGAGCCTGTTCCAAAAAGTACACGTCCACCTGCTTCACCTTTTCGCCAGGCATTCGCCTGGAGCCGGTGACTCAGGTGCGTCGTGCAACTGCATGCTAAGTTTTAGGACGTGTAGCGTCAACAGTACCGTAGTACTAGGAGTAGCCCCTCTCCTCTGGTCCAATGCGGGCCAACGCCTTGACACTTTCCTCCCCCACTACGTAGCATGGAAAATCGCCTGACGCCGGCGTAGCTCAGTGGCAGAGCGAGGGTCTCATAATCCCTAGGCCGTGGGTTCGATTCCCCCCGCCGGCACCACCTTTTTTGACCGTCTGCGCCCAGAGACATGATCTCCATTCTGGCACGCTGACTAAACCGCGCACCGCGCACTCGCGGTGCGCAACGCAGAGGCGCAATTAAGAGCAGTGGCGGAGCGCGAAAATTGTCATCCGGAGCAGCGCGAGGGACCTAATCGTCCGCGCCAGCACCGCACAATGCCACCCTCCCTGCCTCATCGCCTCTCCTGGGCGTTAATCGCACCCCACACCTTCGCGCAAGCCAACACGAAAACTGTCATCCTGAGGGCATCCGATCAGGACGCCCGAAGGACCTCGACGCAATGTGTCGCCGCCAACCTTAATTACGCCGCCCCTCCTGAAAGTTCCCGGCCCGTGCCCATCCCGCAACCCAAGAAGAACTGTGAGCAACGAACTGAGTCGCCACGACCTTCCGTGTAAGCAGCCTGTCATTTCTTTTGATTGACACCGCGCGAGATCGATTGCAGCATGCCCAACCCAATGGTCGATCTATCCTCCGTCTCGCGCGAAACCCCCGCGGTCGCTTTCGTAAATCCATATGCCGGCGGCGGACGCGCGCCAACGTATCTGCCGCAAATTAAAGAAATATTTTCAGCGCGCCAGTTTCACGTCGAGTTCGTTTTCTCTTCAAGCATGGAAGAATTGGAGTCGCGGACCCGCGCCGCGGTCGCCGCCGGACGCCGCGTGCTCCTGGCCATGGGCGGCGACGGCACGTTCCAGGGACTGGTAAATGCCGCCTATAGCAGCGACGCGCTGCTCGGCGTACTTCCCACTGGCGGCGGAAACGATTTTGCCGCCGCGCTCGGCATTCCGAAGAATCCGCTGGCGGCCGCCCACGCAATTTTGGCCGGCAAGCCCCGCGCTGTGGATTTGCTGCGTGCTCGCACGACCGATGGTCGCGAGCGGCTCTACGTCGGTGGCGGCGGACTTGGCCTCGATGCGGAAGCCGCGCGCCACGCCATCGCATACCGTCGCGTGCCCGGCCGGTTGCGCTATGTCGCCGCAGCGTTACGCGCCCTCAGCGAATTCACGCCGCTCACTGTCCGTGCAGAATTCCCCGGCAACGAATCCCCGCCCATGGAAGCGAGGGTTTTGCTAGCGGCTGTATTGAACACCCCAACTTATGGTGCGGGAATCCGCCTCGCTGCCGGAGCGCAAATCGATGACGGCTTCCTGAGCATAGTATTCGTGAAGGATTTGAGCGCGTTGCAGGTGCTTGCCCGTGTGCCGCGCTTGGTGACGCGCGGCGACCTGCCCGATTCCCTGCTGAAGCGCGTGAGCGCAGAACGCGTGCGGCTAACCGCCGGTCGTCCTTGCCTTTTTCACGGTGACGGCGAAATTCTCGGACCTGTGCCCGTCGAGATCGAAGTGGTTCCCCGCGCGATTCGCATCCTCGCTCCAGCGTCGCGCTGAGAGTTAGACGCTGCCGTTCCAGCACACGTACTTCCGGTGCGCGCTCACGTCCTCGAGTCCATCGGCGATTGTGCCGGGCGGAGCACTGGAGGCGGTGCGGCGCGGCCCGCGAGCTTTTTGCGCAACCGTTTCTCCCGCCATAGCAGCACTGGCAGCATGCGCTTGCCCCGGCGAATCGCGCGGATCGCGGCGTGCGGATCGACTAGGTGCGTCCTAGGAATTTTCACTCCGGACTCTTTCATCACCAGACCAATCGGCAATTCCATCTGATCCTGCGCCACCATCAGGCGCGCCATCAGATCCATGCCCGGAGTGACCACCGGGCCGAAACCGTAGCGCAATTGCGAAGTCCCGATGATGTACAGGTTCCTGTAGTCCGGCAGCACGCATCCGCCATACACCTGCGCTGTGCTGCCTTTCACCTTCACCACGCCCGGCGGCAAAAACGGAAAGCTCACGTGGTAACCCGTGGCGCAAACCACTGTGTCGAACTCTTCGCTCGTGCCATCGACGAAATGCACGGTTTGGCCTTCAAAGCGTGCGATATCTTTTCGCGGCTGAATGCGCCCGTGCTTAATGTAATAGAGCAACTCACTATTGATCGTGGGGTGGGCCTCGAAGATTTTGTGGTCCGGCTCGGGCAAGCCGTAGTCCGTATACTTCCCGATCGCAATGCGCAGAATCACACGCAGAAAAAGCCGCTGCGCCCATACTGGAAACCACGGCTTGATCAATTCCGCCGAGGGAACCCCGAACAAGGTCTTCGGCAGAAACCAGTAGCCGCGCCGCAGACTGATCCGCGCCGTTTTTCCCACCCGCGCCGCTTCCGCCGCGATGTCGCAAGCGGAATTTCCTCCGCCAATCACCAGCACGCGCTTTCCCGCCAGCTGTGTCGGAGTTCGGTAATCCTTCGAGTGGATGAACTCGCCCTCGAATTTTCCTGGATAATTTGGAAAACGCCGGTCCCAGTGATGCCCGTTGCAGACAATCAGCCCTTTATAGACGCGCTTCTCGCCGCTCGCGAGCTCGAGCTCCCAGTGCCCGTCCGCAAGCGGCAATGCCATTACCACTCTGGTGTTGAATTGAATGTGCGGTGTGAGCTGAAATCTTTCCGCGTAAGCGCGCAAATAATCGAGCATCTGCTGGCGGCTGGGAAAATCAGGATAATCCGCAGGCATGGGATAGTCCGCGTATTCCGTGGTCTTGCGCGAGGAAATGATGTGCACGGTCTCGTACACGCCGTGAAGCCAATTCCCACCCAACTCACAGTCAGCTTCCAATTCTTCGTAAGGAATTTTGTGCTCGAGCAAAGCCTTGGCCATGCCGAGCCCCACCGGCCCCGCCCCAATCAACGCCATCACACCCGAGCGATCCGACATGGTTTTCGCCTTGTCCTAAGTCCGAGCGGTAATCTATACCTGGCTTAGCTGGCGGAGGTCACGGGCAACCAGTTTCTCGCCGATTGGATCCGCCATGAAGCCCAGCCCCTCAAGAGAGGTTGCACCGAGCACTGCCTCTTCGCCGTCTTCACCGAAGGCAACTTGCACGGGCGCTTTTCTTCCATTGATGGTCAGAAGCACGGCAGTCGTATCACGTTCCAGGCGGCGACCGTCTGCAAGCATAAAGGGCAACCGCGAAAAAGCTTTCACGCCTAACTTCTCGAGAATCGCTCGCGGAATCCACGACAAGGTGGCGCCAGTATCCACTAGTAGAGACACGTCTTCGGTCTGACTCGGCGCCGTCAGACTGGCGAGCTTTACGTTGACCTCAAACATGCCCATCGTGGACCTCTTCCAAACGCCGACCTGAAGACCTCAGGCACCGGCGGCTTTTACCTTGGCGAGCAGCTCGACAAATTTCTGTTTGCGCTCGGCTTGGTCCTGGCCGGATTCGGCTTCCGCCAATTGCGTTATGTTCATGGAGCAGAACTTCGGCCCGCACATGGAGCAGAACTTCGCTTCCTTGTAGAAGTCGTCGGGAAGGTTTTCATCATGCATGGCTTTCGCGGTTTCGGGATCGAGCGAAAGCTCGAACTGCTTGTTCCAGTCGAACAGGAAACGCGCATACGAAAGTGCATCATCGCGATCGCGCGCGCCGGGACGATGGCGCGCCACGTCCGCTGCATGTGCCGCAATTTTGTACGCGATCACGCCCTGCTTCACATCTTCGGGATTCGGCAGGCCCAGATGCTCCTTCGGCGTGACGTAGCACAACATCGATGCGCCATGCCAGCCAATCATGGCAGCGCCAATCGCGCTCGTGATGTGGTCGTAACCCGGAGCGATGTCAATGACCAACGGGCCGAGCGTGTAGAACGGTGCTTCGTGGCACCATTCCATTTCCTTTTCGACCTGCTCCTTGATCTTGTCCATGGGGATGTGCCCAGGGCCCTCAATCATCACCTGCACATCGTGCTCCCAGGCTTTCTTGGTGAGCTCGCCGAGAACTTGTAATTCCGCGAATTGCGCTTCGTCGCTGGCATCTGCAATGCAACCAGGCCGCAAACCATCGCCCAGCGAAAAACTCACGTCGTGCTTCTTAAAAACTTTGCAGATGTCGTCAAAGCGTTCGTACAAGAAATTCTGCTTTTTGTGATGCTCCATCCAGTGTGCCATCAGCGAACCGCCGCGGCTGACGATGCCGGTGATGCGCTTGCGCACAAACGGTACATGCTCGCGCATTACGCCGGCGTGAATAGTCATGTAGTCGACGCCCTGCTCGGCCTGTTCCTCAATGACTTCGAGCATTAACTCGAACGTTAAATCTTCGGGCCGGCGCACGCGCGAAATCGCTTCGTATACAGGCACGGTGCCCACCGGCACCGGTGACGCTTCGATGATGGCCTTGCGAATGACCGGGATGTCTCCGCCGGTGCTAAGGTCCATGACGGTGTCCGCGCCGTAGTGCACGGCGTGGTGCAGCTTCTTCAACTCTTCGTCAATATTTGAGCTGGTCGCCGAATTGCCGATGTTGGCGTTGATTTTGCATTTGGTGGCGATGCCAATGGCCATCGGCTCCAGGTTGCGGTGATGAATATTGGCAGGAATGATGCAGCGTCCGCGCGCCACTTCGCTGCGGATCAGCTCCGGTTCCAGCCGCTCGCGCCTCGCGACGTATTGCATTTCCTCGGTAATCAAACCCTGCCGCGCGAGGTGCATCTGCGACATGTTCCTGTTTCCGTTCGCAGTTGCCGCCGCCGCTTCTCTTTTTTCGATCCAGCTATCGCGCAAAGCCATGGTCATCCCCCGTGCTTCGTGTCCCGGGAACTGTAGCTCGTGCCGAAACACGCGTCCTCAGCTTGAAGCTGGATTATGGCACCGCCCTCTGCGCCCAGCAACCTGCCGCGCCGCACGGCCTGTCTTGGGCAAGCGTTGGACCCGGTGGCTGGCCTAGCCCTATTCGTAGGGCCGGAAGCCGCACCGTTTTTCCACAGGCGTCCACAAACGCCTTCGCCGATGCACAGCAATTGTACTTGACACATAGCGAAATAAAAGCGAAACTCCTCCAGCATTCAGGAGTATGCTGTGAGCGTCGTCGTCACCTTGCCTCGCGAGCCGATCGAAACTGCCATGCAGGGCGAAATTTCCTTCGCCGACACGCTTCGGCATTACTGGGGCTACGAAGCATTCCGGCCCGGGCAGGAGGCCATCGTGCGCAGCATTGCGGCGGGGCGCGATGCCTGCGTGGTGATGCCAACCGGTGGCGGAAAATCGCTTTGCTACCAGTTGCCGGCGGTCCTCGAATCCCAGCGAACCGCGGTGGTCATTTCTCCGCTGATCGCGCTGATGCAGGACCAAGTGGCGCAGCTCGAACAAATCGGTATTCCAGCCGCCTTCGTCAACAGCGCGCTGACCGGGCAGGATCGCAGCCGCACGCTGCAGCGCGCTGTCGAGGGCGAATACCGTCTCGTGTATCTTTCGCCAGAACGCGTGGCCCTGGGCGAAACGGCGGACTGGCTCAAACGCCTTCCGTTGGCGTTTTTCGCCATCGACGAAGCGCATTGCATTTCCGAGTGGGGTCACGAGTTCCGCCCGGAATACCGCCAGCTGAGCAAATTGCGTGAACTCTTCCCCGACCGCCCGATTGCGGCGTTCACGGCCAGCGCCACGCAGCGCGTCCGCCACGACATCATCGAACAGTTGCGCTTGCGCGATCCGCACAAACACATCGCCAGCTTTCGCCGGCCGAATCTGCACTACCTGGTGCGCGAGTGCAACTCGCGCACCCAGCGGGAGTTGGTGCTACGCGCGGTGCGCCGGATTTCTGAAGGCAACGTGATCGTCTATGCCCCGACGATCGCCCGCGTGGGAGACACGGTGGACCTGCTGGAGGAGAACGGCATTGCCGCCATCGGCTATCACGGGCAGATGGACGCAAAAAGCCGCCGCGAAAACCAGGAAAAATGGATGGCCGAAGAGGTCCGCGTGCTCGTCGGCACTTTGGCTTTCGGCCTTGGCATTAACAAAGCTTCGGTGCGCGCGGTGATTCACTTGTCGCTGCCCAAAAGCGTGGAACAGTATTACCAGGAAGCGGGCCGCGCCGGCCGCGATGGCTTGCCCGCGGATTGTCTGCTGTTATGGCAAAAGAAGGATCTCGGCCTGCACGCGTATTTTATCGGCCAAATTGCAGACAGCGCGGAGCGCGAGCGCGCCTGGCAGCGCTATCGCGAAATGGAAAGATTCGTGCAATCGAGGGACTGCCGCCAGCGCCACGTGTGCAGGCATTTCGGCGAGCAACCCAAATGGGAACGCTGCGAGCATTGCGACACCTGCGCCGGCGTGCCGCCATGGCTGGAAATCGAAGAGCCGAAATCGCAACGGCGGCGGCGCGTGGCAAAAAATCTCTCGCTGGACTTGCGCGGCGGAGCCGAAGTACGCCCCACGGTCACGCTTTCGGTACCGGAGGCGCAGCTTCGCGAGTATCTGCGCGAATGGCGGCGCAATCTCGCGCGAGATATGGGAGTAGCGGCGTTCGTTGTTCTGCACGACAGCGCGCTCGATGCGCTGTGCGCCGCGCAGCCTGTGACGCTCAGCGAGCTGCGCGGCGTCTCCGGCTTCGGCGACAAGAAAATCCAGAGTTACGGGAAAGAGATTCTCGCGGCGCTGCAGCGATTCAAAGAGGGCGCACGCGCCAGCACCGATTGGCACGCGAAAGCCTCGCGCCCGGCGGAGGAAACACTGCGGCTGCTCGAGGAAGGGCGCACCTTCGCGGAAATCGCGCAAATTCGCGGCAGAAAAGTGAGCAGCGTTGAGGCGCTGGTGGCGGATTTGATCGAGGCCGGAGATGCCGAGTTCCGGCCGGAATGGTTGCCAGCGGAGACGTATGCGCAAATTGCATCGGCCATTCAGCAATTTGGCAAACAGCGCCTGAAGCCGGTCAAGGACGCGCTGCCGGAAGAGATCAGTTATGGGCAGATTCGCTTGGTGGCGGCGCAGCTTCGTCGCAAACACTCCGGCAAGTAATCGCGATCGGCGCACCCAGTTGGCAGAGCATCAGCTTGCGCGGACGTTCGTCCGGAGATCAACACCGTATCTTAACCGTGTCAACTTGAGGTCCCGGCGCATTTCAGCCGGGCCGAAGCACCTCAACTACTCGCCAATCCAAGCTCAAAATATAGCCTCGCTGTAGCTCGCCGACCTAACTAAGCTCGTCCGCGCAACCTACAGCAAACCCCCACCGCGCCCTCCGCCGCCTCCTCCATTGACTCCCTTTCCATCCGTGTGTTACCCATTAGGCGCCCAACCGCGGGCTCGTTAGGCGCTGGTGACGCCTCCGCATGCCTCAGGACACGAAGCACCTCGAAGTCACTCTCGAGACGCAAGTCGACAGCGTCAACCTCGCCGAGGAAATGTGTTTGCGCGTGGCCCAAGCCGCCGGTTTCGGTGAAGACGACTGCTACCGCATCGGCATGTCCGTCCGCGAAGGGGTGATCAACGCTTTCCATTACGGCAATCAGGAGCGCCCCGACAAAAAAATCTATCTGGCGCTCGATCTCACTCCCGACAAAATGGTCATTCACGTTCTCGATGAAGGCAAAGGCTTTGATCTCAGGCGTGTCCCCGATCCCCTCGCCGAAGAAAATCTTTTGAGCACTTCCGGCCGCGGCATCTTCCTCATGCGCGCTTTCATGGATGAGTTCGCCGTCGTGCCCGGCCGCAATGGCGGCGCGGAAATTATTATGTCCAAGAAATTGCCCAGCGAGCGGAATCCCGGAAATAACGGCAAGGGTGGGCGCAACAGCGAGTCTGAGTCTAAGGGAGCCTGACCTGGCCGATGGCTCTGCGAGCTACATATCGCGAAGCGCAAGGAATCACCGTCGTCGACATCGGCGGTCGCATTACTCTTGGCGAAGGCAGCGCCCTCCTTCGCAAGACCATTCGCGACCTCCTCGAGGATAAACGCACCCTCATCCTTCTCAATCTCGCCGACGTCGACTACATCGATAGCTCCGGCATCGGCGAGCTTGTCAGCGCCTACACCGGAGTGAAAAACCGCGGCGGCTCCCTCAAGCTTCTCCACCTCACAAAGAAGGTCCACGACCTTCTCCAGCTCACTAAACTCTTCACTGTCTTCGACGTCTACTCCGACGAACGCACCGCCCTAACCAGCTTCCGCTAACCCGTAGGGGCGCAGCACCGCTGCGCCCCAGCTCGGCAACCTGTAAAATTGCGTGCACAGCTTCCGGATTTTGTGCTCGCCGTCCTTCTATGCGACATCAACCTGGCTGTAGCCAAGGACATGCAAATGCTCGCTTCCAGATGCGCTGAAACTTTGACCATTTTGCCCCGCAAGGCATTAAGATAGCTCCGTAGCGACCCTGTACTGGAAACGGTTCGCGTCCTTTTTAGGAGGACCGCCATGTCACTCTCCCGCAGAAATCTTCTTCGTAATCTTGGCGCCGGCGCCATCGTGGGAGCCGCCGCTCCGGCCCTGCGCGCATTCCCGCTCGCTCCAGCAACCGAAGCGGCGCTATGGGGAAACTCCGCGCCGGCGCCACAGCCCGGTGCCGCCACCGCCGCTGACCCCATCCTTCTGTACCGCAACGAGAATCCCTACGGCCCTTCCGAAAGAGTTCTCGCTGTCCTGCGCGATTCCGCCGCCAGCGGCAACCGCTACCCGCGCAGCGAATACGACACGCTCGTCGACCAACTCGCCGCGCTGCACAAAGTGAAGCGCGAGCAAATCGTCCTCGGCTGCGGCTCCGGCGAAATTCTCTGTATGGCCGCGATGGCGTTTCTGAAGCCCGGCAAAACGCTGGTCGAAGCCGCGCCCACCTTCCCCGCGCTTGGCAAACTCGCGCAAACCGCCGGCATCGAAGTTGCCGACGTTCCGCTCAACAAAATGTTCGAGCACGATCTCCCCACCATGCTCGACCGCGCGAATTCCTCAGCGGGGCTGGTGTACATCGTCAATCCCAACAATCCCACCGGCTCCCTCACCCCGCGCAAAGATATCGACGCCTTCCTCGCCAAGCTCCCCGCCAGCATTCCCGTGCTCGTCGACGAGGCCTATCATCACTTCGCCGCGCCGGGTGGCGCTTACGAATCTTTCCTCGACCGCCCCGTCAACGATCCGCGCCTCATCGTCGCGCGCACCTTCTCTAAAATTTATGGCCTCGCCGGCATGCGCATCGGCTACGCCGTGGCCACTCCGGAAATGGCCAAGCGTCTCGCCGCTGGCTTTCCCGGCTGGAGCGTCAGCATCGCTTCCGCGCGCGCCGCTTCCGCCGCGCTCGACGACGTCGACTACGTTCGTCTCGGCGTCAAGCGCAACTCGGGCGACCGCCAGGAATTTATGACCCAGGCCAACACACGCGGGCTCCGCCCCATCGAGTCGCAAGCCAACTTCCTCATGTTCAATCCGCTGCGCCCGACCGACCTGGTCATCGAGCACCTCAAGAAGCACAACATTCTCATTGGGCCCAAATACCCCGCGCTCGCCAACTACATCCGCGTTTCCCTAGGCACTCCGCCGGAGATGCAGGAATTCTGGCGCGTGTGGGATCTCCTGCCGCCCGCCGGCAAGACAGTGTGATCCGCAAGCTGGAAGCTCAAGACCAAAACTTGGAAGTATTCGAGCGGTGATATTCCCCGCTGGGGCTAGAGGCTTTCGCGTCGGAGCGACACGCGTCAGACTAAATCGTCGACCTTCGGCGCCGTCGCGCCCTTCCACGACGCGTCGAACTGCTTCCTCACGAAACTTGCGTCGTAGGCTTTGTCCTGCGCCTTGAGCGCTTGCTCCAGACCAAACAGCGAGCGCGGATTTCGCGGATTGCGCTCCAGGTCCGCGCGAAACACATCCTCGGCGCCGGCGTCGTCGCCAATCTTCAGCAACACCGCGCCCAGCGATTCCCGCACCGGATAAAACCAGTCCTGCGGCTCGGCATACTTTAGCGTGTCCTGAATCGCCACCGCCGCGCGAAGCTGGCTGACCGTTGCATCCATATCGTTTTTCGCCAGCGAAATCCTCGCGCCCAGCACATTCTCCGCGATCTTCAGGATGTCTTTGGTCTTGTTGTACACCGGCATCTGAAACAGCGCATCCTCCGGCGTCTTTTCTTCCGCTTCTGCCACGATTTTGTGTTCTGCTTCCGCGTCTTCAATTTTTCCAGTGGCTGCCAGCGCCAGGCCGTGCGCAAAGTGCCAGAACACGTTCGCAGTCTCCATCGACGCATCCGGCTGCGGCGTTTTCAAAATTTCGTTCCACTTGTGGAAGCGCACCTCCACGGCCAGCGGTACGGTCATGAACCCTCCGAGCCCCGGCATATCCTTCACATGCGGACCCACATTCGCCGCCAGCATCTGCGCCCCGCGCTTCGACTCCAGGTAATTCCCATTCATCGCCGCGCACATCGCGATGAAATGCAAATTGTGGCTGTAATACATCATCGGATAAATGCCCTGCGCCCCGCTCGCCGCCAAATACGCCTGGTCCGCCGCCGCCGCCTTCTGGTTCGTCTTCACCGCCGCTTCGAAGTCGCCGGTGCGGATATAAATGTGCGCCGGCATGTGCACGATATGTCCCGCCGCGGGCGCCATTTGCGCCAGCCGGTTCGCTCCTGCCAGCGCGCGCTCCGGCGAGTTGGAAGCCTCCACCGCATGGATGTAGTAATGAATCGCGCCTAGATGATTCGGCTCGCGCCGGATCACCGACTCCAGCGTCGCGACAATCTCCTCCGTCCCTTCTTCCGGCGTGCCGTCCACGTGCCACAGCCCCCAGGGATGCAGGTTCATTCCCGATTCCGCAAACAGCGTCGCCGCATCGAGATCATCCGGAAACTGCTTCACCAGTTCGCGCATCGCGTCGCGATACGCTTCCGCCGCAGCGCGCCGGTCGGCGTTCGCATCACCCGGAAACCGCTTCGCGAGCGCCGCGATATACGCCTGATCGCTCGCCGAAGCGTCCGCCCCCAGCTCCAGCGCCTTCTCAATCGCCGCGTGCGCCTGCGCGAACCGGTCGTCGCTGGCCGGATCGTTGTAGTTCGGCCCCACCGCTTCCGCCACGCCCCAATACGCCATGGCCAGCTTGGGATCGAGCTCCGCCGCGTGCTGGAACGACCGCGCCGCCTCATCATGATTGAACGCGTAGATCAGTCGCAGCCCCTGATCGAAAAACGCTTGCGCCTGCGCATTCGTCGTCGACACCGGATGGCGCCAATTCCCCAGCCCAGCCATCAGCGTGACCGCCTTGCCCTTCGCCGCAGCCGCATGCTCATGCTCCTGCGCCAACCCCGGCAAGCACAGCGCCACTCCCAGCGCACACAAAATCGTCAAGCGCCTAATCATCATCGTGAATCCTCCTCAATCGAGCTCAGAAATCCGGCAGGCCTAATTCGTAGTCCGTCCGCAACTTCCCCGCATTCTATACCAATCCAGTGGCACAGCCATTCCTGGCTGTGCGCCGCCAACCATCACCAAGTCCAGCCGAAAACTCGCAAAGGCTCCGCCCCAGCAACGCCCACGTCCGCGACAAAATCCGCCAACAACTCCAAGTCCTCCGCGATCTCAACTTCCTCCGTAAAACCTCCAACCTCTAACCTCCAACCTCTGTTTTTACCCCTTGATTAACGATCCCCATCTGATTAACGATCCCAATCCAGTGGCACAGCCATTCTTGGCTGTGCGCCTTGTCAAATGCCCAACACTCTCCCCGCTCCCGCCTTCGACGACCCAAAGCACCACCTCCGCCTCTACCAAGGCGATTGCCTCGACATCCTCGCCGCCATCCCCCCTTCCTCCGTCGACCTCGTCTTCGCCGACCCGCCCTACTTCCTCTCCAACGGCGGCATCACCTGCCACGCCGGCAAAATGGTTTCCGTCCACAAAGGCGATTGGGACAAATTACCCGGCCCCGACCTTGGCCCGGTAAGGGCCAGATATGACAAGGTTCACGAATTCAACACGGCCTGGCTCGCCGCCTGCCAGCGCATCCTAAAACCCAA
>WNEZ01035157.1_pt1 | contig 12343 bp, 15 predicted proteins | sample 5400521 | NCBI WGS metagenome assembly WNEZ01 (sample SAMN13153339, study PRJNA577476) | soil metagenome | isolation source: 120 cm saprolite under Douglas fir tree site 2 hole 1 replicate 1 | place: USA:California | collected 2015-04-18
GACCCCGTGGTCGAGGTCGCTTCGTATGACGCTGCGCCGATCAGCCAGCATGCCCGAACGGGTCAAGGAGATGACATGACAGGCGAGACAACCGCGATTGATCCGGTATGCGAGATGACGGTCGAGACTGCGACTGCCGAGTACCGCTCATTCCACGACGGCAAGGCCTACTACTTCTGCTCCGCCGGCTGCAAGGTGAGCTTCGACAAGAATCCGGGGAAGTTCATCGGCGCCGGCAACAAAGGCGAGCCCGCGAGCCACTAAGCCGTCGATAGCGACATCGGCAAACGGCCCTGGTGAGATGAGCCTCGGTGCTACCTTCACGGCATGACCGTACAGGTTCGACCGGCGCGGTCCATCCTCCAGCAAGCCCGCCTCGCCCAGTGGCTGACGGTCGGTTGGATGGTCATAGAGGGTGTCGTAGCCGTTGGAGCGGGTATCGCTGCGCATTCGGTGGCGCTCACCGCTTTCGGGGTGGACAGCGGCATCGAACTGTTCTCTTCGGTGGTCGTACTGCGCCGGCTTCTCCAGCGAACAGAGAGTGAGGAACGCGGCTCGATGACTGGGGGAGAGCGCGGCGCGACCAAACTCGTCGGCTTCGCCCTGTATGGCCTGATCGCCTACATCGTGCTCTCAGCGGGTGTGGCCCTGGTGTTCCGTTTCGAGCCGGCAGCTTCGCCGCTCGGAATCGGACTCACGATCGCCTCGCTTGTGATCATGACCGCTCTGTGGCGCTGGCGGCTTGCTCTTGCCGATCGCCTGGGAAGTCCCGCACTTCGAGGAGACGCGGCTTGCTCGATGGTCTGCCTTTATATGGCCGGCGTTGCGTTGGCTGGTCTACTGCTAAATCAGGTCTTCGGCCTCTGGTGGGCCGATCCGTTGGCAGGACTGGCATTGATTTGGTGGATCCGGGGTGAAGCCAATGAAGCCTTGGAGGCGAGCAAAGTGGAGAGCGAAGGCACGGTTGAATGAATGCGATAACGGTATTTGGCGTCGTGGCGCTGACTTTCATGATGGCGATGTATTCGCTCGAGGGGCGGCATCGCCGCTTCACGTTGGCTTTTGCATTCGGCTGTTTGTTGTCCAGTGTGTATGGCTTCGCGATCGGCGCATGGCCCTTTGGAATCGTCGAGATCATCTGGTGTGGGGTCGCGTTGCGGAAGTTTCAGATGCGGCGCGATCAGGAAACGGCCGCCTGAAGTATTTAGAACTGCAAGCGAGCTGCGCTCGGCATCGTCTCACGCATCCGAACTGCGACCACCAGCCCTGATAACCCCGTGAGGCAGGCGACGGTGATGATTGCAGCGGGAAAGCCTGCAGCGTCTGCGATCACGCCCGCCACGATCGCTCCGGCCGCGTATCCGCTATCGCGCCAGAACCGGTAGATGCCGACTGACGTTGCTCGCTCGGGGGTGCGCGCAGCGTCACCCACGACGGCGAGCAAGGTTGGATAGACCAGTGCTGTGCCGACGCCCAGCAAGACGGTCTCAGCAACCCACCAATAGAAACCGGGAAGGATCACGAATGTCGCAATCGCGAGCGACTGGAGCAGCATCCCCGCCACGATCAAGGATTTGCGACCGAGATGGTCGCTGATCCAGCCTGTGCCCAGCTGGCCGGCCCCCCAGATCGCTGGGTAGGTTGATGCCAACAGCCCGATCTCGCGTAGCCCGAGCCCATGGGCCGCGAAGAAGAGCGGCAACAGCGCCCAGGCCATGCCGTCGTTGAGGTTGTTGACGAGGCCTGCCTGACAGGCGCTCGACATCGTGCGGTCACGGAAGCTGACCTCAGTTGCCAGTTTGCGCAGCGATTGTGTCCGCCCTGCACCTGCGGACTCGAGCTCCATGTGCTGCGAGGTGTCGCGCGTAAACAGGGACAGCAGAAGGCCGCATGCGGCAAGGCCCTCCGCCAACAGATAGGGACCGGGTCGGATGCCGTAATTCGCGGCGAGGAATCCGGCAACCGCGGCCGTTGCCGATACAGCCAGGTAGCCGGACGCCTCGTTCAGGCCCAGGGCAAACCCTCGCCGCCGGGGTCCGACGAGGTCGATCTTCATGTTGACTGTGGTCGACCATGTGAGGCCCTGATTGAGGCCGAGGAGCACATTCGCGAACACGACCCAGGCCCACGAGGGCGCGAGGATGATCAGCAGAGGAACGGGCAAAGCCGCCACCCAACCCACGAGCAGGACGGTCCGGCGGCCGAAGCGGTCGGCGAGCCCGCCGGCGATGAAGTTGCTGGCGGCCTTGACCAAGCCGAAGCTGATCAGGAAGGAGAGGACCGCTGCGCTGCTGGCGAGGTGAAAGTCATTCTCGGCGAGGGGTGCCAGGGTCGACCGCTCGACTCCCACCACCCCGCCGACGAAGGCGTTGATCGCCACCAAGAGGGCGAACTGTCGCCAGTTCGCGCGCAGGCCGAGTTGGATCAACTGGGTTGCCTTCATCGGTCGGCTGCCCTAGGCGACAGCGCAGCGGTTGGCTCCCGCCTCCAACTCGCTTGGATCCTCGGGAAGTTCACCGCGCTCGTTGAGCTCAACGACGCGGGAGTGGTTCGGCGGATTTGGCGGGATCCGCCCCAAGACAGTGTCGACGAATGCTTCCGAATCAAGCGTGACGAGGCCAACCGTTTCGCGAATTTTTCCGAGGGTCGTCACCAGTAGACGGCCATCGAAGGGAACTGGCTCGGACACATGGCCGGGTAGCACCTGAGTCGCCTCAGGCAGCTCGAGAAGGTGGCGGATCGACCTATGAAGAAGACCCGCGCGCGACTCCAGTTCCTTGCGGGTGCCGCCCTCGAGGTCAGGTCTGCCGACGCTGTTGAGAAACAGCGTGTCGCCCGTGAACCCAGCGGCGCCGTCGAGCAGGTAGGTGGTGCTTTCCTCCGTATGACCCGGGGTGCGCATGGCAATCAGTGCCGTCGAGCCGAAGGGAGTCTGGTCGCCTTGAACAACAGCTCGGAAGGGAAAACGAGCGCGGTGCTGGGCGGGCAGCCAAACATCAACACCCACCTGTTGGGCCAGCAGCCTCGACCGCGAAAGATGATCGGCGTGGATGTGGGTATCGGCCACGGCCACGAGCCGCCATCCCCGCTCACGAAGTAGCCGAGGCATCCCTTGCCGGTCCGGCGGACCTGAACGAGCTCGCAGCCAGAGATCGTCGTCTCGGCGATGTTCCACGCCAGCGACCAGGCGTGCATACCGCCCTCGAGGGTCAGTGCTTCAACCCCGGCGCCTGTCAGCAATTCTGCCGCTCTGGCTGATGTTCGACCCATACCGCATACGATCACCAGAGGGCCACGACCGGTCTTGAGGTCGGCCAGCCGACCCAGGCTGCCGGAATTCACGACATCGTACGCATCGATCGGGACGCTGCCCGGGATCGACCACTCACGGTCTGACGGTGTACGGATGTCGACAACCGTGATGGGTTGTCCCGCAGTCAAAAGCTCCTGCAATTCCTCAGCCGATATGCGCTTGGGCGGCAAAGTCCTGATGCCTAGCCTTCGAGGATGCGCCGGGTCTTCTCGTACTCGTCCTGGGTGATCACGCCCGCGGCAAAGCGCCTCTTCAGCAACTCGAGCGCGCCGCCGGAGCTGCCCGGCTGCGCTCCGCTGGCCGCTTTGACGGCCAGCACGATCAGCGCGATCAACGCCGCAATGACGAAGACCATCACCAGGCCCATCACAGCCCACATCCAGGGGGCCATGTCGTTGCCGTCAAAACCCATCATCTGATCCCACCCTCACTTTTCATTCCCAACGTTGGCAGCGCATTGTCGGCGTTCGCCAAGGTGTCGTTCGCGTCAGGCGAAGGCGACAGACTTGGCACCGGCGACGATCTCTTCCACGATCTTGGCCGCCCCGACGATGCTCACGCCGTCAGCGAGCTGCTCCGGGGTGATGCCCCGCGGTTTGGCACAGGCGCCGCAAAGCCACACCTTGCCCTGATTGGCGATGAACTCAGTCATAAGATCGTGGAGCTTTGGCAGCCCGGTCGCCTCGACGCCCTCGCTGCCGCCTTTGCACCCAAGGCGAACCGCTTCGATCGTGCCGAGGACGACTGCCTCCTGTCCTGCCGTGGCCGCGATGTTGGCGGCAATGAAAGGCAGCGTTGCCCGCTCCGGCTCTTCACGGCCCCAGGTGCAGCTGAAGATCAGCTTCTCGTTCATTTCTGTCTCTCCACAGTGATGGTGAGGCGCCCGTCGTCGTGCGCCTCAGTGGACGTGATTCGCTGCCCGAGCAGCCTTGCCAGAGAGGGCAGATCCTCTTTGGCAGCGGGATCGCTGACGACGACCTCCAGCGAACCGCCTATCGAGACCTTGGCGATCTGGCGTCGGAACTCCTGAGCCAAGCCGTCGGCGCAGCCCATGTCGCCGGCATCGAAAACCTGCGTCGGGCCGGCGGCGACACCGGGCGCCGCCAGGAATCCGGAACAGAGGAGATCGATCCGCTCGATACCGTGAGGCCCGAGGTCCAGGTAAACAACCTGCTCGATTACCTGGCGCGAGCCATCGCGCACGACGTTGAACCGCCAGCTGATACGGTGCCGCATTCCGACCTGGTCCTCGGTTGAGGCCGCGAGGTCGAAGAGCGAAGCCGACCCGAACCAGCTCCTGATCCGGGCGACGATCGCGTCTCGGCCGTCGTACTCCTCCAGCCCGTGGGGAAGTAGGAACCGAGCGTGGGCGTCGCTCGTCAGTAAGGCCACCAGCCTGTCGAAGTTGCGCGCGGCCAGCAACTCCAGGAACTTGTGCGACGTGGCGCCCGCGGCGACCAATGCCGGGTCTGCCGCGGCTGTCGGAACGCGCCTCTGCTCGATCATCTCAATCACCTCCAGAAGTCCGCTGGGCCGCATTGTCAAGGCTGCTCCTCAAATTGTCAAGAGATCAATTGAATTCTTGACAGGCAGGCCCGAAGCGGGGATAGTGGCAAGCGATGACAGAGCGAGCAGTGAAGATCGAGCTCTTCGATCAATTCGCCCGGGTCGCGCAGGCCGCCGCCAGCGGACGCCGGGTAGAGATCGTCGACGTGCTGGCCAACGGCGAGAGGACCGTCGAGGAGCTGTCGCGCCAGGTTGCCATGTCAGTCGCCAACACCAGCCGGCACCTCCAGGTCTTGAAGGAGGCCGGACTTGTGGCCGCGACTCGGGAGGGCACGCGCGTCCGATACCGGTTGGCCTCGCCGGCCGTCAAGCTATCAGCGGCGATGAGCTTCTGGCCCGACTCAGGTCGGGCGAACCGTTGGTCGTGGTCGATGTCCGACCCGCCGAGGAGTATCAATTGGCGCATGTTGCCGGCGCGGTTTCGATTCCGCTTGCGGAGCTGGAGCAGAGGCTGCGGGAGTTACCACGCGAGCGCGAGGTCGTGGCTTACTGCCGCGGTCCGTACTGCGCTTTTGCGCCGGAAGCGGCCCGGACCCTGCGTAAGCGCGGTTACTCCGCCCGATACCTCAGCGACGGGCTGCCGGAATGGGCGGACGCCGGGAATGGTGTCGAGTCGGACGGAGTCAGGGCAGATCACCTGACTGACAATCACTAGGAAGAGACGATGGCCGAGATACTCGACATGGTTGACCTCGAAGCGTTGCGCAAGGAAGTGCGCGAGAAGTATCGCGAAGTCGCCGAGGACCCCACGGCTGAGTTTCACTTCCATACTGGACGATCCCATGCAATTCGTCTCGGGTACCCCTCGACGCCACTGGACCTCCTGCCTGATGACGCCTGCGCGGCGTTTGCCGGCGTGGGCAATCCGTTCTATTGGGGCGGGCCCAAACCTGCAGAGAGGGTTGTCGACCTTGGCTCCGGAGCCGGCATGGATTCGCTCCTGGCCGCCATGTGGGTGGGCAGCGAAGGAAGGGTTATCGGGGTCGACATGACTCCCGAGATGCTGGAACGAGGCCGGTCTATGGCCCAGAAGGTGGGGTTGAAGAACATCGAGTTCCGCGAAGGGTTGATCGAGGATCTCCCCATCGATGATGGGTGGGCGGATGTCGTCATCTCCAACGGCGTGATCAACCTCTGCCCAGACAAGATCGGTGTCTACCGGCAGATCTTCCGGGTGTTGAAGCCGGGCGGCCGGATGACAGTGGCCGATATCTGCCTGGAGCGCCCGGTTCCGGAGGAAGCCCTCCGCGACATTGACCTGTGGACCGGTTGAATCGCCGGCGCCCTGCCGTGCGCAGGGTGGCAGACGGTCATCGGGGGCGCGGGCCTCGTCGATGTCGAGCTGGCGAATCCACGCGACACGTTCGCCGGGGCAGGTGGTGAGGCGAGCGCTCGGGAGTTCGGCACGTTGGGGTACTCGATTCGAGCGCGAAGGCCGCTTTGAGCAGGACGCCTCGCGGGCGGTGAGTGACTGCTGTACGCCAAAAGGATACCGGCAGATCTTCAGCGAGAAGAGCGCGCGAGCCGAAGCCAGGCGCTACCGACGGAAGGGCCTCGACAGGACCTCTCGACAAATCACTGACCTGCTCAAGAAGCGGGGTGTCGAAGGCAAGACTCTTCTCGAGGTGGGGGGTGGCATAGGAGCGATCGAGATCGATCTGCTCAAAGCGGGTGCCAGCCGAGCGGTCAATGTTGAGCTGACACCAACCTACGAAGGTGCCGCCGGCGAACTTCTCGACGAGTCTGGGTTGGCTGATCGCGTCGACCGCAGGGTGATGGATTTCGCCGATGCCGGTTCCGAAATCGAAGCTGCAGACATCGTCGTCATGAACCGTGTCATCTGCTGCTATCCAGACATGCCAAAGCTGGTCGGTGCCGCGGCCGAGCGCACTCGGGGCCTCCTTGTGATGAGCTTCCCAAACAACCGATGGTGGACGCGGCTTGGTCTGACATTCGTCAACCTCGGGTTTCGAGTGATCAGGATGCAGTTCCGAGTTTTCCCGCACCAGCCTGAGCTGATCCTGACTGCGGTTGAGCAGCGCGGCTTTAGGACCAGCCTCAACGAACGGGGTCTGCTGTGGCAGGTGGCCGCACTCGAGAAGACCGGCTGGGGGGCAGGCCGCCCTTAGGGCTAAAGTCAGACTGGCTTCGCCAGGCGGTATGAACTCGACCCCGGCTGTTGGTACCAGGGACGACAACCCCCGTCTCCCGCTCCAGGAATCGCAAGGACATTTTGTGCAGGCTGCAAGCGAACTGGGCACGCGTGGACTTCTGGCCGCTGCGTTGAGTGGCATGGGTCAGCGAGCAGGGTATGTGGCAATCAATCACGACGCCACTAGGCAATCGCTTTCTCGACTTCATCAGCAAGCCCAAGTAGGTCCAGGGATACAGTAAGTCGGGCGTACTCAGTACGCATCTAGTACGCAGTCGCTCTCAATCGTTAGGTGTCATTGGGTGTCGCTTCGTATTCAGGACCGGCAGGACGATCTCACCGACACAGAACCCGGCTTACAGTCCGCCCTCGACCCACCTTCTGTATCCCTCAAAACCGCAAGTGCGGGCGGCAGATTACGGTCTCCGCTTCAAATCTAGCGGCGGCGCAACGCTTCGGAGACGATGAAACGTGTCGCGGCAACAGTAAGTCGCTGGCCAACCTTCTGTGCACCCATCGTGCGAGGTGCCTGAGAACGCACGGGTCAAGACCGTGAGGCGTCCGGTTCAGAACTTGTCAGCTGGAGGCTTATAGACGAGATTCCCGGACAGGCACCGGCGGTGAAACGCCGAAATTAGGCCCTTTCGCCGATGCGGGCGGACAACGGCGACCTATAGGTTGGGGCCACGTCCAGAAAATTCAGGAGGGTGCCCATGTTCCGTCCAATCGTTCGTCTCTGGTTGTTCATCTTCGTGCCGTTTGCGATCCTGCCGTTCACGTTCATCTCCGGGGTCGTGGTGCCGTCCACGGCGCTGTGGGGCCATGCGGTGTTTCACCTCATCTATTTGCCGATCCTGGCCGTCGGCTGGTGGGCGCTCTGGCGGTTCGTCCGTGAGCCCTCGAACCTCGCTCTGCGCGTGATCGCGGCCTTGATGCTGGTCTGCCAGACCTCCGGTCTCTTCGGCCACGCCGGCGAGCTGGTATCAGTGGTGCAGCGGGGCTTCTTCAGCGCGCCTTACTCGATCTTTTCGGAGAACCCTCACATGTTCTTCGCGAAATTCGCGCTGGGGGGGATCTTGGCGAGCGAGCTGCTCCTCATCGTGTTGACAGTCACTGCCGCCGTCCAGCGACTCCTCCGGCGCTCGCCAAGTGTCACGGGTGGGCAAGCCTCTACTTCAGCCTGAACGGGCGCGAGCGCAGCCATGGAACTGATCGAGGACGGCATACCCCTGCCGCCAAGACCCATCTCTCATCGGTCGCTTTCCTGGGACAATCGCCGCGTGCGTACGAAGACGCGAGCGGTCGCGGATCTGTTGCCACTTGGCTTCTTTGTTGTCGCCGGCGCCTTGATTGCGTTCGCAGCGCGAGTGACGGGTCTCCCTTACTTCGGGACTGACCCGGTGGTGGTCGCGTCGCTCGGCGTCGGTGCTCTGGCCACGGCTGCGGTCGGCCACGCGACCTGGAGGAACGACCGCACTGTTGGTGTCACGATCGTGCTGGCCGCGTGGACGATCGCGGCCTATCTCATCGTGCTGGCCCTCGCCGGTCTCACGCATGCGAGCGCTGTGGTCAGGCTGGCGGTCGGTGGACACATTCCACCGCTGACGATGTTTGTCGTAACCGGATTGATTGCCCGCCGCAGCCTGCTGGGCTACCACGCAGCCAGCTGGCCGCTGTTCGTCTCGGTCGCGCTCGCTGCGGTTGTTTTCGCGGCTACGTTCACGCTCGCGCATCTGGAAGGCGTGTCGCCGATCCTTGACCTGCCCGGTCCGGTCCAGACCGGGGCCATGTCACTGATTTTCGTGTGGCTGGCCACCTTGCTGCTCCCTCCGGCGCTGCTGATCTGGTCCCGACGCGGCGACGCGCATGCTGATCCAGGGCGCCTCGCCACTGCCGCGGTCGCGTCCTTTGTGCCCGTCTGCCAGATATTGCTGTGCACGCTGCTGGGTCGTGCGGTCAACGCGAGCGGAATCAGCCTTGACGCTGGCGCGGTCATTCTGCTGGTCGGCCTTGGCGCCGCGTGGCCGTTGACCGCGGTCGGCTACGGACTGGCGATTCGTGGACGCGCTGCACCCTTCACCGTCAGCACCGGCATGCTGGCGCGCGCTGGTTCGCTTGTTCTCGGACTGATGACGGCGATGATCGCCATCTGTGCCGGACTCTTCGTCAGCTTCGGCCATGGGATTGGGAGCACGCTCGCCATCGCGGTTTCGGTGCTTGTCGTGGCGCTTGCGCTGCGGCCGATCGCAGTTCGGGTGCTTGCGGCTGTAGTCGGCGAGGCCACTTACCCGCACCAACCTGAGACCACATTAGACGGCTTCAGCCGTCAAATTCGACGCGAGCCGTCGAAGCTGTCAGCGCTGTCCGGGCGAGAGAGGGAAGTATTGCGGTTGCTGGCAGCTGGGCTGAGCAACGCGGGAATAGCGGCCGAGCTCGTGCTTTCAGAGCGCACTATCGACGCTCATCTCAGATCGGTCTTTGGCAAGCTCGAGATGCCAGATTCGAAGCACGACAATCGCCGTGTCCAGGCCGCCGCGTGTTCCCCGATAAACACCGACTGCTCCAGGCTGCTACGAGCATGCGCCAGTGGACCGAGAAAAGGTCATTAACCAGGTCCCTGCGTGGACAGTAGGTTTGGCGTACCGGTACGCCAGTACGCAGCCGCTCTCAATCGCTAGTTGTCATTGAGTGTCGTTTGGTATTCGGAGCGGGCAGGGGGAATCTCACGCAAGCAGAACCCGGCTTACAGTCCGCCCTCGACCCACCACCCCGTCCCGAATGCGAAATTCGACTTATCGAGTGCTATGCGGCGCTGACGTACCGTTCGACGCGCCCGTCCTGCAATTGCGTCCGGCCGGTCTCGAGGAGCTCCTTTAGCTTCCCAAGGTTCTGGCCCACGGCCCGCCTGATGGGGGCTGTCGCCAAACCGGCGACGAAGCCCGCAATGCCCCTCAGTCCCCACTCGTCTGCTAATCGAGTGGCGCTCCCAGTCGATTCAAGCGTGAAACGGATCTCAAGAGGCGGAGTCGGTGCCCGAAACCGGATGACCAGCCTGCGGTCCTGCTCGAACTCGGTGACGCTAAAGACTCGGGTGTCCGACTTGCGGACGAGCCTATAAGTCGACCCGACCCGAGCCGGACCTGTGTCCAGCTTCGTACACCCGGTCACGTAGTAGTTCCAACGAGGCAGGTTCTCCGGATCCGAGATAAAGGCGAACACCTCGGAGACGGGGCGCTCGATGACCTGCGTCTGGACAAGATGCATTGGGACGCCTCTATTGAACCGTGCGCAAATAGGCGCCGAATCGTCGCGCCGTGCCTGAGACTACGTGAAAGTCGGCAGTCAATTGCTACATCGGAGGAAGCCATGAGCTATGCCCGACAGATGCTTGACACCTACGCTCACCACTCGCGTATCGACGCCGGGGTACTGGCCACAGCAATCGATGCCCTCAGCGACTGCGTCCAGGCCTGCACGGCGGACGTTGACGCCGACTTGAGCGAGGTCGACCTTGCCGACATGGTCAAGTGCGTTCGGCTGTGCTTGCACTGCACCGACGTTTGCGCAGCCACGCTTGGGGTTGTCAGCCGCCCGGCCGAATACGACGCCAATCTCACCAGACCGTTGGTTGAGGCCTGTGTGGCGATCTGCAAGAGCTGCGGAGATGAGTGTGAGCGGCATGCCCAAATGCACGCGCACTGCCGGGTGTGCGAGGAGGCCTGCCGGCGTTGCGAACAAGCTTGCCGCGAGCTCCTGGCCGCCATAACCTAGACCACAACAACGAGACCTCCGATGAATGCCTCGACGAAGGTCGTCAATGGCGAGACCTCAAAGGGCACGAATTCGGCATCGGCGGCTTCTTTAGTTGGCGAAATACGAACCCGAACGGCTAGGCGCCGATCGTCAGCGCACGTGTTGTGAGGTTCGGCCAAACTCTATGGCGGCCGCTTGCTTCAGCTGGCCGAAGGCGGCTGCGAGGTCGGATCGACGCTCGAGCACCGACGCGTAGGAGATGTGCACCTCGATGAGCCTCGCGTCCACGCCATCGCTCCGAAGGAGCTCGAGGGCCATGTGATATTCATCGTCTGCTGCGGCTGGGTCCCCAAGTCGCTCCATCGCCTCGCCGAGCAGGTGGTGACCTGTGCCCTCGGCGAGCCGCTCACTCATACGTCTAGCCTGCTCGATGGCATCGCGGATGATCGGCACCGCGTCGGCGACCCGACCCCCTGTCAGATACAGCTCTCCGAGACTCAGCAGGTAGTGGCTGCGCCCGATCTCCGTGCCGCTGCTATCGAGCCGGCCCAGAGCTGTGACGAACAGTTTCTCGGCGCGCTGGAGCCGACCACTGCGCATCAATAGCAAACCGAGCTCGTTCTCGGCGCGAGCAAGCGACACCATGTCGCCCTCCTGCCCGTACAGGACGAGGGCCTTGCGAACGAACTCGACGGCGCGGTCGTGGTCGCCGCGGCCGTCGTGGGCGACACCGAGGCCGTGATTTATGCGAGCGAGGCGCCGAAGATCGCGGATGGACCCGGCGGCATCGAGAGCGCGCTTGTAGTAAGCGATCGCGATGTCGTATGCATGGTTGCGCACATTGATGGAGCCGAGGTGTTCGAGGATGCGTGCCTCTAGCAGTGGCGCGGGCTCGGACAGGCTGCGACACAAGCCGAGCGCCCGTTCCGCCACGGAGGCCGCGCGGTTGTCTTCCAGGAGATAAAGACAACAGGCTTCCCAATCGGCGCATTCGGCCGCCAGCATCGAGTTCGGGTGTGAACCAAGAATCTCTTTCGCGCTGTTGAGGTGCTCGAGCGCTGGACCTGGCCGAGAGGCACTCGCCAGAGCCTGTCCGGCCAGCACCCTGACCCGCGCCTCGACCTGCGGCTGCAGCGAGTCAATGAGTAATCGGTCGCAGGCCGCGGCTGCCTCGGCGAACTCACCGCGCGAGCACAGCGCCTCGATAGCGGCAATGGCGCGGTCGTCGACTCGCCGTTTGGAAGCGCCCCGTTTCGGCCGCACGGGGGAGGTAGGAGCTTTGATCGGCCGAGTCTAGCTGCCTCCAGCCGTGCTTTGACGGGCCCGGCCCGATTCAAGGCACTCGCCTAAGTCATCGCGGTCCTGCAAGTAAGTCATTCACTGAGAGCCGCGGGCAAAGAAGTAGTCGTCCGTCAGAAGCCGAGCATCGATTGGCCAACCTAACTTGCTTGTATGAGCACCAAAACGACACTAGCAAAGGGGAGCGAGATGACTACTCAGAACAACCTGGAGGAAAACAAGCGGATCGTTCGCGCGTTCATCGAAACGGCGTTCAACAA
>WNEZ01004316.1_pt1 | contig 12342 bp, 14 predicted proteins | sample 5400521 | NCBI WGS metagenome assembly WNEZ01 (sample SAMN13153339, study PRJNA577476) | soil metagenome | isolation source: 120 cm saprolite under Douglas fir tree site 2 hole 1 replicate 1 | place: USA:California | collected 2015-04-18
ACTTCACTCAGCAGTTCATCAGCCAATTCGAGCAAGATAGCGACTCGTGTATCGCTGAGCTGATAGAGCGTGTAGCGTCCCTGTGGCATAGAGACCACCAGATCGCAATCCGATAAACAACGTAAATGGTTGGACACGTTCGATTGACTCAAGCCTGTTTTCTCCACGATGGCGCCAACAGTGAGTGGTCCATCGCGCAGGACCTCTAAGATCGAGAGACGTGACATATCCGAAAAGCCACGAAACAGCTTCGCTCTGAGGGCAGTGGCTTGAGGCGCTTGCGTGAGCATCGAAAGTCTCCTTCACACTATTACATCACTACTTGGTGATATGATAATGTGAAAGTTCACACGTGTCAAGGAGGCACGTTGTTTTCTTTTCCCTCAACTCCTTCTCTTGCTGGTACGGCTTTGGCGTGATGTTTGCAGCCAACGCGCTTGTCCGGTACTACTTTCCGCAGATACAGCGAGACGATGCGGACGAACAAAGCATCAACTTTGCCCTGGCAGCCACACACAAAGTCTCAGTCCAAGGATCGACGATACCGTAAGAAGGAGTACGATGAGTTTCTTCCGGTGAGATGCCAGCGTCCTTTCGTTTTCAGCTCCTCTGCCCTCTCTCTTCTGTGTCACACTCATTCCCTCCCGGCGCGGGGAACCATGATCTCAGCAACGCTCAACGCTCGTTTTGATGCTGAGCTGCGGTTTCATACCGCTTCCTGCTCGTTGCTTTGTATCATCAGAACCGAATGAGCGGGACAGCATAGCGGTTCAGGTAGACCAGCCAGTTGAAGTAGATCATCACTCCCACCAGAATCAGCACGACCCCTGTGCCGATTTCAATCTTGCCAAGATGGGGCTTCAGCCACTTCAAGAGCTTGCTGAATTGGTCAAGACCGAGGCCGAGCAGCAGAAATGGGACGCCCATCCCGAGCGAGTAGAACAGCAGCAGCAGGACCCCTTGTCGAAGTGTTCCAGCCGTGGCGGCCAGGCCGAGGATCGAACCCAGCAAGAGGCTAATACAGGGTGTCCAGCCAATGGCAAAGATGATACCGATGAGCAATGAGGCCAAATAACTGGGACGACTGGGATGAAATGCAAACCGCTTTTGAAAGGTCAGCAACGGCAACTTCAGTATGCCTATCAGGTACAGGCCGATGAGAACGAGGAGGACGCCACCGATCTGACGTAGTTGGAACTGGTATGCACGGAGAAGACTGCCCAATGCGCTGGCCGTCGCGCCCAGCGCTACAAAGGCGAGCGTAAAGCCAAGTACAAACATGACCGCATGCAGGAAGGTGATGAAGCGTGCAGGACGATCATCCTGCCCACCTGCGGATTGCGAGACGCTCTGTCCGACCAGTTGCGCCAGGAAGATAGGGACCAGCGGTAACATGCAGGGCGAGAGAAAGGACGCCAGTCCAGCGCCAAAAGCCAGGCCAAAGCTCAACTGCGATGAATCCATACCGTTTTGCATCTCCCGGTAGTTGTTCTTGCTTTACTATACATCAATCGTGTCACCTGCTCAAGGACAGGGACACTGTTTCCTGCATAGCCTGTTCCCATGCTCTGCTTGATGCTCAAATAGCACTACATGGGCGGTACACGCTGCCACAGGAATCGCTAGAGACCATTCCAATTGAAGGTGGTATCAGGTTTCACCCCTGGACTGTTATAGGCCAACGTAATCAGCGTGTGAGCCTTCAACGGGATGGTATGCAAGTCGCCCGCGAACGGCTGACCATTGACGTAGACCTGCCAGCCATTTGTGAAATCTAACTGATCGGGATAGCCCAGTTGCGGGAACTTCGTTCTCCAGATGTCCAGAAAGTTCTTGAGGGTGGGGGAAACGCCATTTGGGGCCTCGATATGGATCACCCCGTCAGTGGAGTGCGTGTGCAGCCAATAGAAGCACGATGGAGCGGATGGATCGCCTGCAATCCCGACATTCCCAGGGATGGAGACGCTCTGCCCATTGATGTAAACAGAGACGTGCGCATGAATGTGAAAGGCGCTTTGTTCCAGCTGATCACAGGAAATGCTATCTATAGCGGGATAGGCAGGGTTCGCAGGTGTTTGGCTCTGGGTAATAACGAGATAGACGATGCCAGCGACAGCTAACACGACGGCAGCGATGATGCCGACGGTGGTCATGCGCTTCATGCGAACAGTGCGCCGCCGCTCTACTTCACGCCGTTGCAGTTCCTCCCGGCGTCGTTCTTGCCGTGTGCGTTGACGCGTGCTTTGCTTACTCATGGATCATACTCACCTTTCAAACAGGCATTGCAAGATTGCATTACCTGGAGATCAGCAGTGATAGGGGAGCACAGTTGAAATCCTCATCGAAATTGCGGTGTTTCCTCCTGCCTCCGTTTACGAGGCAGGAGGAAACACCGCACCTCCTTTGGCATAGGTATAGCCATCCTGGTGGTGCAGGATGCGACAATAGCGTGCGTTGATTCCTTGGACGGTTTCGTGTGGTGTGGTGATATTGAAAGAGCCACTGGCCCGTACCGCGACCCGTCCTTCATAGCACCCGGCTTTCTTCCCCGAAGGCACCGTGGCTCGCACAACATCTCCCGTACGAAATCCTTTGACCCTGCTGTGTTGCTTCGCTTTGGTTCGAGGAAATCCTGCACCATTCATTAAGCACATCTGTCTCCGTTGCCAGCCAGTCGCCTGAATGAACAGGGGATGAACGTGCTGAACTGAGAGGCGCTCAGGAGTCGAACTGCCCACAGCCGCCGCATCCAGCCAGTGCGTTTTTGGGAGGCCCAGTCGGTTCCTGTTCCACCTGGTCCGGCCTCCTGTGCTCACCTCGACCGGTAGGCTCGTTGCCAGGAGTTCTTGATAGAGTCTCCATCTCGTACTGTTCACCGCTGCCGCATCAGCAAGGGGAGCTTTTAAGTGCGCCTGGATCTGTGCCAGCAGTGCTGGTCGATCTTGAAGGTACACTTCGAGTGGCTGGTTCCCCTTCTCCTGGTTGCACCACTCACATGCGCTCACAAAATTTGAGGGCCGATCCGAGCCACCTTTGGAACGCGGCACCACATGATCTAATTGCAGGGGCACATTGCTACGTTGACAATACACGCAGTGATGTCCCCACTTTGACAAGACAAACGCTCTCAGTTCGCAGGCATACAGCGTCCCTCTCTGATACATCGTGCCACTGATCTCGGGATTTTCCACGGCTTGCAGATCAAAGCGGACCAGTTCCTGAGAGATGGCACTTACCGGGCACCAACGCCTGATCCTTGCAACCCAGGTGACCAGATGCAGCACGCGCGAGAGCAGCGAGGGAGCCAGCCACCTGCTTGCCCGTCGTCGATTCTGCCAACGGGGTTTTCGATAACGAGTCTGTCGCTGCCGTCGTGAGCGCCTGACTGCCCGGCGTTTGGTGAGGGCATCGCGAATCTGTTCGCTGCGGTGCGTTACTTCAGCAGCCCAGACCACCTCGCCACGCTGGTCGCTCACCACCACTATTCCTGTTGTTTTTGCTCCTGGATCGATCTTGATGCGCAGCGGTTCGACGACCGCTACTGGTCGTGCCTCACGCAGGATCAACACCAGTGGAAAACGACGCAAGATTGCCGCTCTCCCGGTTTTGAGGAGGAGGCGAGCGCGAGCAGGCGTCGTGGGCGAGAGTGGGCGGCACTGTGCATCCACCACAAAGACACGTGACATGCCTCCATTTCCTTTCTTTTCCCGATGCCGGGGACCCTCGCTAATGAGGGAGCGCTGCCCGGTCGCCCAGGCAGGTAATGTGATCCTCGTCCCTGTTCACAAGCGGCATGTGTTCGCTGCACTCGCTTTGTCCACCAGGCGTGTTTAACAGCGAACCAGCAGAGCTGCGGCCTAGATCGGTCAGCCACAGGTGCGTCTTTGAGCGCTCCTTGTGAACGGCTCCTGGATGCAAGCACCCAGGGGACTGGTCAGATAGGGGCAAGCCCGCCCCCTTCAGGGGACTTGGGTATCTGACTTCGGCTGTGCTGATAGCTGGCAAGTAGACTGTCGCCTTTCATTGGAAAGCTCGCCACAGACTTCATAGGTTTTTTCTGTATGCTGTCTACTATCCTCGATAGTATCTATGACAATTGTATCACCGCTCCTTATACTATAGTCAAGTGTAGTACCAAAGTAAAAGAAGAGCATACGTGGGAGGAACAACGCCTATGCAGTACATCTTGTATCTCTTATGTTTGCTGGCCTGCCCGGTCGGTATGGATCTGATGATGTGGTGGATGATGCGCGGGAACAACGAGCAGGCACCGTTTGATGAAGAGATAGTTGCGAGTCGATTATTGCACAATGATGGTTGCCTTCATGTAGAGGTGGAACTGACAATGGTAAGCAAAGGTCCCTGCTGTGGTGAACTTGAAGCTGAAAGATGTGCCAGGACTCACCGGGTTGCTGGTGCCTGAGTCAAAGGTCTTGCCATCGTCGCTCGTCACGGTGTGCGGGGCCTGCGTCGTATTCATCCAGATGACGGTTGTGCCAGCGGAGATGGTGAGCGTGGTGGGGCTGAATGCGAACTTGCCGCTGCTATCTGTTGTGATGGTGACCGTCTTGCTAGGGCCAGAAGTGGCTGTTGTTGCTGTCGGCGTTGGGTTGCTGGTAGGGGTGCTCCCAGCGGAGGTGGTGGAGGTTGCGGTTGGTGTTGCCGTGGACCCGGTGGTGGTGCTGTTGCCACAGGCCGCGAGTAGTACGAGGGCACCGAGTGTCAGAAGGAAGAACCAGAGTCGTGCGCGACGTGCCGAAGCGAACGTGTCTTGTTGCATCGTTTTCTCCTCTTGCTCAAGGGAACTCGTTGAGTCATTGTCTAAGGTGAACTCTTTCCTATTAAAGAAGAATACACCGTAAGGTTACAGAGTCGGCTGTCTCAATCCCCCGAACATACTTCCTCTGCTGGAAGGGCTCATCACAAACCATACCTTCCACTGCGCTTGCCATAGTGGCCTTTTCATATTCTATAACCGTGAAGACTTATGTAACTGATCAACGTAGTAATGCCCATCAGGACCCGTCTCTGTGAAGCAATCCTAACGGGGATACGCCGTGATTCGGAGCGCGTGAGCAGCGGGCGGGCACTCAGCTGAGCCCGGCCAGCCGTCGGGAGGGCCACTGTGCAGGAATTTCAGACGCTGTATCAGGAGAATCATGGCCGCATCTACCGCTATGCCTATGAGAGCGTCAAGAATCATGAAGAAGCCGAAGACCTCACGTCACACATATTTTTCAAAGCAGTGCGCGGTGTCAAGTACGAGCGAGGCCGGAAAGTAACCCGGTTATGGTTGGTGCAGGTGGCACGGACGACGATCGCTGACTACTGGCGTGCTCGCCCCCGCGTCGCTATCTACTCGCTCGAAGCCCTGGCAGAGGCTGGCTGGGAAGGGCCAGCGAAAGCGTCGGCAACGAGTAGCGGCACAATCGTAGACCATGTCCAGCGTATCCTTCAGGCACTCCCCCGGCACTATCGAGATGTCTTAACCTGTCGTTTTCTGCTCAGTCTCTCGATTCGAGAGACGGCGATTAGGATGGGAATTACAGAGGCGAACGTCAAAGTCTTGCAGTTTCGCGCGCTCAAACGCGCCGCTGCTCTCGACCCGGGTCTCACAGGGAAGCAGAGATACAGCCCACAATCGGGGGAAGACGAGCAACGAAGCAAAGATGACCTGGAATGACCACGCGACCAACAGACAGAGGAAGGCAGAGCATGGGAGGTCAAGAATGTTGTCGCTTTTCGTAGAAATGCTCCCACTCCCAGGTAGGATATTTTCGGTATATTACGTACTATCATCAATAGTACCTTTGACAATTGTATCACTGCCTCCTATACTATAGTCAAGAGTAGGACCGAAGTCATAGAAAACTTTGGAGGAACGAGACACATGCAATATATTTTGTCGCTCCTGCCTGTGCTGGCCTGCCCGGTCGGCATGGGCCTCATGATGTGGCTGATCATGCGCCAGGGGAAAGAGCAAATGCCACCTGATGCTGCTCCGCAGCGGGAGGACAGGCCAGTGGAGAAGCCACTGGCCTCGCCTGTAAACTCGACATCCATGTCCTCGCAGCGCACTTCTCCCCTCAAGGCTATCTGGGACTGTGTGCAGATGTGCCTGAACTGGAAAGTCCTGGTCGGGTTGGCGGTCGTGGGACTGGCCGTTTGGGTCGTGGCTCCGCATCTCGTGTTGGCGGCTCTGCCGCTGCTGCTCATAGTCGCGTGCCCGCTTTCTATGTTGGTGATGATGGGGAGAATGCGAGGGGGTCAGCCAGTGCAAGTGAACCAGTCTCCCGCCATGGATCGAACTCGAGATGAGCAAGTAGGTGAGCTACAATCTCGCTTGTTGAGCGTCCAGGCCGAGCAGGAGGCCATCGCTCGCCAGATCGCTGAGATCGAGAGTCCCGAGATCCCGGTCATGTCTCAGGCAGTAGCCCGTGGAGCTGGCGAACGGAGCCGGACGCGCACTCCCCACCGTCGGACGATCAGGGAGAGGTAGCTGTTGGGGAAAAACAGAGGGCGTGACGCACTCAAGCATCTGTCTGGTGAAAGGAAATGACCATGCGGCATCCAGATGGTTTGCAGAAACTGGCTCGTGCTGCCTTTCTCGCCACTACAGCACTCGTGATCATTACCGCGACCGTCTGGGGCATCAGGCTTTTCGCACTGTCTCGCAACCAGGCAGTCACGCAGTCGACGAACCCGGCAAATTATGCCATTGGTGGCTTTCCAATGTCAGGCGATCCTGCGCCAGACTTCACCCTCACCGACCAGTTCGGTCACTCAGTCACGCTATCTTCCCTGCGCGGTCACGAGGTCGTGCTGGCTTTCATCGACTCGCGGTGTAAGACCCTCTGTCCACTGACTGCTGAGATTATGTATGATGCCAAAGTTGCGCTGGGAGCCTCGGTGGCCAGTCGGATAGAGCTGGTTGCCGTCAATGCCAATCCTACTGCCACCAGCGTCGTTACGGTGCAAGCCTGGTCTCTCGCGCACGGGCTGTTGCATCAGTGGTTATTCCTCACAGGCACGGCACAACAACTCTGGTCCGTCTACCACTCGTACAATGTGGCCGTCCAGGTGAACTCAGGCGGGCTAGTAGCGCATGATCCAATAACGTTCATCATAGATGCTCAGGGGCATGAGCGGCTCTATTTCGAGACGCTTGACTCAAGTAACAAGTCCGATATTAGGAGTCAAGAAATCGGGCTAGAGGCTGGAATGCGGCAGTGGCTACCGCAGCCATAGGAATCGAGTGAGCCACGGAATGATGAAACGAACAGGTAGATGTAGGAATGTTTCCTGCTGCCCCATGAAAGTTGTGAAACGTAATGAGTAGTAGCATCTTCTTCGGCGGCTCAGTGCTCGCTGCCGTGATCGCAGGTATGATCGCCTTGTTCGCACCCTGCTGTATCTCGGTCATGCTGCCCGCCTACTTCGCGAGTTCTTTCCAGAATCGCCGCCTCCTTGTGGCGATGACCTTTCTCTTCGCCGCAGGGATAGCGACGGTCATCCTGCCGATTGCGATGGGAGCATCGGCGCTGCGGGGACTCTTGACGACGCAGCACACGGCCATCTACGTCACGGGTGGCCTGCTCATGCTCGCACTCGCGGGATATGTGCTGCTCGGCGGGCAGATTCATCTCCCGATGCCGGGCCGGCGTGCCGGGGGCAAAACCGGGGTCCTCAGCGTCTATTCGCTCGGCATCTTCTCCGGTGTGGCGAGTTCGTGCTGCGCGCCCGTGCTTGCTGGGGTGATCGCCCTCTCCAGTGCGGTTTCTTCGTTCTGGCTCGCGCTGGTGCTTGGCTCGGCCTATGTCTTTGGCATGGTCGCTCCGCTGTTCGTCATCGCGCTGCTCTGGGATCGCTACGACTGGCGGGCAAGCCGCCTGTTCCGGCTCCGCGCATTCGCCTGGAGGTTGGGTCCTTTCACAAACACGCTCACCGCAACGAACCTGGCCAGCGGCATCTTGCTCGCGCTCATCGGGGGAGGCATGTTGTGGATCGGGCTGGCCTACTCTTCCATGCCGCCATTGGCGGACTGGCAGATACAGCTGTCCGCGAGCCTGCAGCATGTCGGCCAGGCCATGACCAACGCCCTGGCCTGGATTCCGAACTGGATGGGCGTGCTCATCTTCCTCGTCCTCCTTGGTGGGCTTGCCTGGTACGCGCTCAGGCAAATCGGGGCGCGAACAGACGATAGCGAGGAAGCGGCAGAAGCACCAGGAGTGAACGAAGCTGCTGAAACGGAAGACACATACACAATAGAGGAGGAGCCAGTTGAATACTAAGACAACGCAGAACGAAAAGGGCAAGAAAGGCCCGGCACCATCAAAGAAAGCCCCATCGCCGCGAAGAAGGATGGTGCGCCGGAGGCGGGGTCTCAGAGCTGGCATCATCGCCGTGATCGTCGTTGGAGTGGCGATCATCGCGCTGGGGGTAATCTTCTTCGTCAACAACTCGGGTGGGTCGTCCTCAAGCGGATCGCCAACGAGTGGGTCGTCGACAGACACCAGCCTGGCTGGTAAATACGCCTTTCAGGTAGGAAGTCCAGGCCCTGGTGAGCAGGCCCCACCCATCACGCTCCCATCCACTGCTGGGGGCACGTTCGATCTCGCTTCGCTGCGTGGCAAGACCGTGCTGCTCTATTTCCAGGAAGGGCTTACCTGCCAACCCTGTTGGGACCAGCTCAAGGATATCCAGTCGCACATCGACCAGTTCCACGCGCTTGGCATCGATCAGGTCGTGAGTATTACGACCGATCCGCTCAATACGCTGCAACAGAAGGTGGCGGACGAAGGTCTCTCCATACCCGTTCTTTCCGACCCGGGTCTGACAGTCTCGCGGGTCTACACAGCGAATGGATACGGCATGATGGGCGCGAGCCGCGATGGGCATACCTTTATCGTGGTAGGGCCTGATGGCCTGATCAAATGGCGGGCTGACTATGGCGGCGCTCCCAAGTACACGATGTACGTGCCCGTACCGAATCTCATCGCCGATATCCGTGCGGGGCTCAGTGGAGGATCATCGTAGTACCATGAACATCCTTCTGCTCACCCAGCAACAATGTGTGTTCTGCACACAAGCCAAAGAGCTGCTCGAGCGCCTCTCGCTTGAATATGGGTTCTCCGTCTCGACACTGGACGTGAGTTCGCCCGAGGGGGAAGCCCTGGCTGTTCGCAGTGGCATCCTGTTTCCCCCAGGCATTTTTCTGGACGGTGAAGCTTTCTCCTACGGCCGGCCTTCTGAGCGCCGGCTGCGGAGGGAGATAGAGCGGCGACTCAGGTCTGTATCCCCCTTCCCTTTGGAAACGAACCAAATCGGCTTCTATACTGAGGAGTAAGATGGAAATTCTACATGCCCTGCTTCAAGCAGTATCGACCGCCTTCAGTATGTTTTGGGAAATCCTGTGGCCCTTAATCCTTGGCTTTGCCCTCTCAGGCATTGTCCAGGCGGTCGTTTCGCATCAATCAATGGCGAAGACGCTTGGATGCAATGGCCCAAAGTGCCTCACCTTCGCCACGCTCTTTGGTATTGCATCAAGTTCCTGCTCCTATGCAGCCGTCGCTCTTGCGCGTTCCATCTTTCAGAAGGGAGCAAGTTTTACCTCAGCGATGGCGTTTGAACTCGCGTCAACCAATCTGGTGATTGAACTTGGCATTATTCTCATCGTGCTGATGGGATGGCAGTTTGCCGCAGCAGAGTTTGTTGGCGGCATTCTGATGGTGATCTTCATTGGGCTGATCTTCCGTTTGACCTTAACGCCAAAGCTGGTACAGATGGCAAAAACACAGGCTGAAAAAGGCATGATGGGCAGAATGGAAGGGCACGCTGCAATGGATATGAGCGTATCAGGTGGGTCATTTTTCTCAAAGCTCTTGAGTGGGAAAGGGTTGACGGCGGTCAGCAACTTTTTCGTGATGGATTGGGCTTCGGTGTGGGTCGATATTGTGCTTGGACTGCTCATTGCCGGTGCATTAGCTGCGTGGGTGCCAGACTCCTTCTGGCGAGCCTTTTTCTTCACCAGTAATCCAACGCTTGCAAAAATTGAAGGCCCCCTGGTTGGCCCATTAGTCGCTCTTGTCAGTTTCGTGTGTTCCGTTGGCAATGTCCCATTAGCGGCAGTGCTTTGGAAAGGTGGGATTAGCTTTGGTGGTGTGGTCAGCTTCATCTTTGCAGACCTGATTGTCTTGCCCATTCTTGATATTTATCGCAAATACTATGGCTGGAAGGTAATGGGTTTCATTCTGCTGACCTTCTACGCGACCATGGCCGCAGCCGGGTATGTGGTCGAATTTCTTTTCGAGGCGCTTGGCATTATCCCGCAGAACCGCACGACTGTTGTCATCACCGAGGGGATCCAATGGAACTACACGAGCATCCTGAATATCATCTTTCTTGTGCTGGCAGCACTGCTGGTGATCCGATTTATCCGCACAGGCGGATTACCGATGCTTGGGATGATGAATACACCTGAGAAAGAAATGTCCCATGAGTGAGGGGAAACAGCTCGTTGTTGTTTGTCGAAATACTTTTCCGCGTTCAGACAATAACTTTTCGTAGCACCTCATTGTTTAAGGTGCAAAACGAGCAAGCTCCGACGCATATTTTTTCTCAATATTTCTGAATCACCGTTTATGAACAAAGGTTCTCCTGCTGGATATCCCATTTTGCAAGAGAACGAAGTGATATCTGACAAAAACGAAAAGATATGGGTCGGAAACGTGTCTCTTTCAGCAATCTCAGGTGTACTTGTCAAAGGTTCCAACTCTGGTGATAGAGCACGAGATTCCGCCTCGCTGTAACGCAGACAAAACGAGCATGTTGAGCTGAGAGGTATTTACACAGAGATGCCACAACGCTGGAAACCTATGAAGACGAAGATGATCCCTAGGAGCAGGAAACCAACGCTCATCATGAGTACAAAGCATGCGACAATCCCATCAGCACGAGAAAAACCGCTTCGGTGAAAGCTTCCTTTACTCCACATACCTCCCAAAAGACCGCCAGTCAGATAAATCAGACTGGAGAGAAAAAAGTAGAGGGGAGGAAGAGGCACCCCAAGCAAAGTATAGATACCGCTCAGCATGTTGCTCAGCGGCATTCCTGCCAGAAACCACATACACAAGATGGTGCCCACGCGGCCAGGGAAATGGTTCTGCTTTTCTCTGGCGTTCGTCTCCCTGTTACTCGTTCCTGTTTACCTTTCAGCATGCTCTTCGTGTACCAAGGAAGTCTGCAATACACGGGTATTGCGCCGCCACAAGATAATCCCGATCACCAGGATGATCAAACCAAGGCTATCCCAGACAATCTCATAGGGAATATCTTGAGGGCAATTTGCCAGCATATTATTGCCTTGAGTCACCGCTCCATTGCACACATACTCATTTACCAGATGAAAGTGGAGGATCGCGTGCTGGATAAGGCCATCATACAAGTTAAAACCTCCTGCTCCCATCAGGATACCTGCAATCATGAGGGGGCCACTTGCCTCTGTCCAATGGGCACGACCACGCCATACACGGAGTAACCCCCAGAGCAACAAAAGCGTACTGAAGAGATGAAAGAGACCATCACTCAGAATGCGCCCATGTTGATCTGTTGCCCAATAAAACGCGTGCCACTGCAAAAGTTGATGAAAAATGGTTTCATCAAGAAATCCTGCGATGCCAATTCCAATGAGGATACCAGTGAAGAGGACCGAGCGAGCCTGCTTGCGATTTATTTGGGACTCTGATGACGCTCCCTGAATATGGGTAGGATGCGTTGACATAGTTCTTTTCTCCTGCGCTTCAAATAAAGAATGAGATAAAGGAACGGATGTGAATGACTGTTATGCCTCTATGTACGCCTGTTAACCTCTTTCTACATAGTATAAATCTGGCACCCAAATGCTGACACAGAACCTCCAGCCATGAGCCGGTTCTGTGTCAGAAAACTATGGTGTGCGCTTGCGCTGAGCCAATCAATCGCTCAAGAAAGACAGTAAATGCTACCCCGAAATGTTATGTGGCAGGTTGGCTCTGCCGCCGTATGACACCAATCCCCTTTACAAGCTCAATTACGGCCTATTGGCGAAATTACACTGCAATGAGGATGCCACCCGCAACCATTACAGCAGCACCAAAGAGACGTTGACGTATATTGCCTTCGTCGAGAAAAAGTTGTGCACACAGGATAGTAAGAACAGCACTCAGCTTAAAGAGCGCTGTTACGTAGCCTACAAGGCCGAGAGCAATGGCGGTAAATCCAAAGAGCGGTGCAACTCCCGCGATGAGTGCAGCTACCACGAATGTAGCTGCATGCCTACGCAGTTCACCCCATGCTCTCCCGGAC
>WNEZ01004320.1_pt1 | contig 12338 bp, 6 predicted proteins | sample 5400521 | NCBI WGS metagenome assembly WNEZ01 (sample SAMN13153339, study PRJNA577476) | soil metagenome | isolation source: 120 cm saprolite under Douglas fir tree site 2 hole 1 replicate 1 | place: USA:California | collected 2015-04-18
TCTCACCCCGAGCTCTAACCGAGTTCGGGCCGAGAGCTGCTGCTCTATTATTCAGGTTTCAACTAAAGCGGGGACATCCCCCGCAGGCGTCCCCTTCTAGCCATTCGATTCCCAGTGATGTCCCCGAGAGCAGTTAGCCCACCGGCGCTCAAATGGGGCTCTCGGCCAATATCGAACTCCCTTTTCGACCAGATTGCGCTGGCTCTTGAAACTCCACGGCATCGGACGAGCAGCTTGGTTGCTCATAGAGAACTCCGTCCGGGGGCGCTGCGAAGACTACGACGGCGTTGAAGAGCTATTCAGGGAACTTGGGATGAACGGCAGCTGCCAAAATGGGTGTCCGCCCGGGTGCGGTGCTATGACGACCCCGCCCTAGTCATGGCAATCCTTCAAGGGACTGCCCGCGTTCAATAGTCGCACTGGGTCGCCCACTCCGATTTCTACACAAGAGCGAATCCACCGATCTGCCCTGGAAGCTTGAGGCCCCGCGGGGCACTGCCGCGACCGGCCGGGCGCCGCCATTTCTGCGGTGTCCGCTCGGGCAGTTACCCCTACCTGCCCTCAAATTGGACTCTCGGCCAGTATCGAACCCTCTTTCCCACCTGTAACTTGCGAAGTGCGTGGAGGAAATCCCCAGAGGGGCGGGCCTATTTGGTCACTGACCAAAGATTTCTAGAGCCTGAGGGAGATCACTCATGCAATCGCAAAAAGCGCTGCCAGGGTTCTTTGGCGCGGAGAATATCAAGGGAATCCTACTACTGGTTTTAATCCTGCCGCTGACCCTGGTCCACAGCGGGTGTGTCGGCCTGGCAGGTTCTAGCAGTTTGCCCTTGTCGTTGTCCAACCCCGCGCCGGGTAGCGTCAGCTCGACATGGGCGATGGTGGACTGGACGACGAACGTACCGGCCACTTCGCAGGTCGAGTTCGGAACTACCACCAACTATGGCTTGAACACGGCTTTCGACCCGGCCCTAGTGAACAACCACGCGCAGGCCCTCACGGCTCTCGCCGCGGCCACCACCTACCACTACCGCGTGCACTCGAAGGATTCGGCCGGCATTGAGGCGGTCAGCGGCGATTTCACTCTGACCACAGCGCAAGTACCAGACACCACGCCGCCGACGGTCACGATCACATTGCCCGCTTCGGCAGCCACGCTATCGGGACAGGTGAGCGTGGTGGCTGTCGCCACCGACAACGTGGGCGTGGTGGGCGTGCAGTTCAAAGTGGACGGCAACAACACCGGCGCCGAAGTCCTGGCGGCACCTTATACCTACTCGCTGAACACCACCACCCTGTCGAACGCCAGCCACAGCCTGACCGCCGTGGCACGCGATGCGGCCGGAAACCGCACGACCAGCGCCGCGGTCTCTGTCAATATCAACAACACCGTGGCGGATACCACCCCGCCAACGGTTTCTGTCACTGCGCCAATTGCAGGAGCGACCGTTTCCGGGTCGGTCAGTGTTTCGGCCAACGCCTCAGACAACGTCGGCGTGGTGGGCGTGCAGTTCAAAGTGGATGGCAACAACACCGGCGCCGAGGACCTAGCGGCCCCTTATACCTACTCGCTGAACACCACCACCCTGTCGAACGCCAGCCACAGCCTGACCGCCGTGGCTCGCGATGCAGCAGGAAACAGCACCACCAGCGCCGCGGTCTCCGTCAATGTCAACAACACCGTGGCTGACACCACCCCGCCGTCGGTGCCCTCGGGGCTTTCGGCTACCCCAGCTTCATCCACGCAGATCAATCTTTCCTGGAACGCCTCGACGGACAACGTCGGCGTGGCTGGGTACAAGGTCTTCCGGAGCGGCGCGCAGGTCGGGACCAGCTCCAGCACTTCGTACCAGGATGTGGGCCTGACGCCGTCCACCACATACTCCTACGCTATTTCGGCCTATGACGCGGCCGGGAACCAATCGGCGCAGTCGCCGGCCCTCTCGGTGACCACGCTAGCGCAATCGGGCGGCGGAATCCCGTCGGGCCTGGGCTGGTTCCAGGTGCCGAGCAGCAAGGTGCAAAGCGTTTGCCCGCCCAACGACAGCAACTACGCCTTCTCAGACAACTGTCGCAACGTAGTGAATGCTTGGAGCGGGGGCATCGCTGACACGAAGCGCAATCGGCTGCTCATCTTTGGCGGCGGTCATACTGACTATTCTGGGAACGAGGTTTATGCGTTCGATCCGAATGCTCTGACGCTGACGCGGCTCTATAGCCCCACCGAGCCAGTGAGCCAACCGTCCAGCGCGAGTTGCCCGACAACGTTGGGCGATGGCAAGCCCAACTCACGGCATACCTACGGCGGGCTAGCCTATATCGCCAGCGTGGATAAGATGTTCGTCTTCGGCGGCAGCGTGGCTTGCGCCCCAGGCAATGCTGGCGGCGACACTTGGACGCTTGACCTTTCGACCCTTGCCTGGCACCGCCAGGATCCAGCGAATGGCGCTGGCCCAAGCGATAATCTGAATGCTTCGGCGGATTACGACCCGAACACCCAGTTGGTCTTCCTGAACGACCGCAGCCACCTCTGGTCGTACAACTACGGCACCAACACCTACACGCAGCTTGCCTCTATGCCACTGGGCCTCGACACCAACTCCGTCATCGACCCCAAGCGCAAGCTGTTCTTTAGCGTCGGCCAGAAAGACCCTGGGCTTGGCGGTGGACCAGGCATGTACGTGGTCAGCATCGCTGCCGGGTCAACCTACACCGTGCAGGATTGGACCGGGCAGACCAGCGGCTGTACTGGCTTCATGGACTCTCATGATTATGCCGTAGGACTCGCCTATGACTCAGTGCAAGACAGGATTATCGGCTGGGCGGATGCAAACGGGAACACCGTCTACGTCTTCAATCCTGACACGAAGACCTGCACCACTCAGAACTTCTCCGGCGGCCCGGCAGCTAATTCCGGTTCACGCGGAACCTACGGGCGATTCAAGTATTTCGCCAGCCTCGGCGTGTTCGCCCTGGTGTCGGACACCTCGCAGAACGCCTTTACGTTGCGCCTGACTTCTTCCGGCGGGTCCACTGACACGACTCCCCCGACGGTTTCAATCACTGCCCCCACAGGTGGGGCTGTCGTTTCCGGTGCGATCACTGTGTCAGCCTCTGCTTCGGACAACGTCGGCGTTGTTGGCGTGCAGTTCAAAGTCGATGGCGTCAATCTTGGCGCGGAAGTTCTTTCATCGCCTTATTCGACCAGCTTGAACACGGCCACGCTATCGAATGCAAGCCACAGCCTTACGGCAGTTGCGCGCGATGCGGCTGGGAATACAGCCACCAGCGCGGTGGTTTCTATCACCGTCGCAAATGTGACTGGCGACCTGACGCCGCCCACGGTAAGTATTACCAGCCCGATTAGTGGGGCCACCGTTTCGGCCACGATCGCGGTTTCCGCCAACGCTTCTGACAACGTGGGCGTTGTGGGCGTGCAGTTCCTACTCGACGGAGCCAATCTGGGGGCCGAAGACACCTCCTCCCCATATTCCGTCGCTTGGAATACGACCACCTCTGTAAACGGCTTGCATACCCTGACGGCCCGTGCTCGCGACGCAGCCGGCAATATGGCTACCTCCACTGCGGTTACGCTCACCGTTTCCAATTCGATCTCGACGAGCAACGCCGATGCCGACTATGCGGCCCGTTGCGGGGCGGCTGGCGTAGTGCGGTGCATCTCTTTTGATTCTCCTGCGGACATTGCAGGAGTGTACGGGGACAACACCGGTGTTCTACCGAGCGACAACCCGGCATTCCCCCCAGTGATTGACCCGAGCGTGAAGGCGTCAGGAACCGGCTCACTGCTGTTCACGATACCTTCGCAAATTGGCACTAACATGGGTTCGTACTTCGCCAACTTCTCCAGCGACCTCTCCGTGCAGTTTGATAGCGGCGGCGGTGAGTTCTGGGTCCAGTGGCGGCAGCGCTTCTCGCCTGAACTTTTGAGCACGGTTTATACGAACAGCAACGGTTTCAAGCAGGTAATCGTAGGCGAGGGAGACCGCCCGAGCTTCGTCGCCTCGTCCTGCACCGACATGCACCTCGTTGTCGAGAACACTTTCCAGCGGGGCGTTGCGCAGATGTATCACAGTTGCGGTTACAAAGACGGCCAGTATGAGGGGCTCGACCGCTACAATGTGGCGGTTCCGAACAATACTGACGTGCAACCCAACCTGGGATGCAATCATAATACCGCTCCCGCAGCTCCTTGCTTCCCCTATCAGTCAAACCAGTGGATGACGTTCCAGATGCACGTCAAAGTCGGCACTTGGTACACCAACAATGGCGTCTACAAGCACGACAGCACGGTGCAGCTCTATGCGGCCAATGAGGGCCAGCCCTCGGTTCTCATTAACCAGTTTACCCGCGTAGGAGATGCGACCTGCGATGCTACGCAGGTGAGCATCCCTGCTGGCTGCACGACCGGCTACGACCTGGCGAACTCGAATCCGGGTGTCGCGAAGTACGGCAAGATTTGGCTCCTGCCATATCAAACAAATAAGAGCGCAAGCCAAGTAACCCCTGTCGCCTACACCTGGTACGACGAACTCATCATCTCGCGGCAGAGGATCCCCGACCCGAAATTCTAGGCCACGGAGACAACCGAGGAGGGCGGTGCCGAAGTCAACGCGGCACCGCCTTTCATTTCTAGTGTAAGATCATTGGGGCATTCTGTAGGACGGGCGCGATGCGTTTCCTGAGATACCTTCTCCTCGCAGGCGCGATACTTTGCACCCCCCAGCAGAGCTTCCGGCCTCCCGAGGCGCAGACCCCTCCCTCTGATTTCGAGGGGCGGTGCCGCGCCCCCGGCGTCATTCGATGCTTCGGGTTTGACGATCCTGCGCAGGTGCGGGGGCATCTGCAACCAGCCTGGGACGGCATTTATCGGGGAGAAGTGGACACCCAGGTGAGGGCGTCCGGCAAGGGTTCTCTGCGTTTCACGATCCCCCCTTTTTCGCCCGCGAATACCTCGGGCAACTTTTGGCTGGAGTTCGAGGATGACCTCTCCGTGCAATTCGGGCAGGGAGAGGAGTTTTATTTACAGTGGCGGCAGCGGTTTTCACCCGAGATGTTGACGACGCACTACGCGGAAGGCAACGGCTGGAAACAGGCCATCGTCGGTGAAGGGTCTCGCCCGGGGCACACGGCTTGGTCTTGCACAGATATCCATCTGGTCGTGGAGAACACTTGGCAAGTAGGCGCCCCGCGGATGTACCACAGTTGTGGCATCAAGAATGGGCAATACGAACCGCTTGATGAGGTCTCCCACGGGAGGCACCTGATCCAGAATGCCGTGGGATGCCCGAACAATCGTGTTACGTCACCGCCTTGCGTGATGTACAAACCGAATCAATGGATGACCTTTCAGCTCCATGTGAAGGTGGGCACCTGGTATAAGAACGACGGGAAATACCATCACGACAGCACCGTGCAACTCTGGGTGGCCGAGGAGGGAAAGCCTTCCAAGTTGATCATCGACATGAGCCCCGAGAGGAGAACTGGCTACGACCTAGTGAACCTGGAACCGGCGGCCAAGTACGGCAAAGTCTGGCTCTTGCCGTATAACACCAACAAGGACCCCCGTCAGGAACACCCCGCGGCCTACACTTGGTATGACGAGCTGATTATCTCGCGGAACCGGATTGCCGACCCGAAATGAACTGGGAGCTGGCCGGCACTCCGCACCGCCGGATCCAGCTCCAGCGGCGGGCCAAGCCTTCGAGGTTGGTCCACCCAATTATTTTCCGGCGCACTCGTCGAGTAGATTGTCCAGAAGGTTCATGGAGAGGGCCCAGGTGTGGGCGGTCTCGACCTGGCGGCGCCCAGCCTCGCCTAGCCGGTTCTGCAGCTCGGCGTTCAGCAGGACTTCGGACACCTGCTGAGCAAACGCTTCGGCCGTGCCGGCCACGAACAGGTCGCGCCCGGGAGACGCCTGGATGCCCTTGGCGGCCTCCGGTGTTGAGACCACCGGGACTCCCACCGCCATGCACTCCAGGATTTTGTTCTGCGTCCCCCGCGCGAGTCGCAGCGGGGCGACGGCCACCGCAGCTTCATCCAGATATGGCCGGACATCGGGCACGTACCCGGTCACGGACACGCCGGGCATGCGCGCCAGCTCGAGCACCGGACGAATCGGGCTCGAGCCTACGATCTGCAACTCGGCGTCGGGCACGCGCCGGCGCACGAGGGGAAAGACTTCGCGGGCGAAATACGAGACGCCATCCACGTTGGGGAAATAGTCCATGCGGCCGAGAAAGACGACATGGTGCGACTGCTCCGGCACTTTCGTGCGCTTGCGGAAATAGTTCAGGTCCACGCCGTTGGGGATGACCGAACAAGGCACGGAGACGTCCAGGGCGCGATATACCTCGAGCTCCCCCGGCGTAGTGACCGTGCAGCGGTCGAACTGCCAAGCGACTTCCCGCTCGTACCGGCGCAACTTGCGGGCCTCGAGGCCGTACCCGAGCGAAAGAGGAAAGGCCCGCTGGCGCGAATAATCAAAATACTTTCCGGAGTCCAGATCGCCGAAATCGAGGATGCGGCGCACACCCTTGAGCCCGGTTGCGTACTGTGCCGCGAAGGCACAGTGCACGAAAACAAAATCGAACTTGCGCTCGGACCAGGCTTGCTGCAGCCGGCACACCAGCCGGGATGACCGGAAGTAGGCCAGCGAGGACGGCCGCGGGCTGAACAGCGCGGTGCACGCCTGCCGCCAGCGCACGGCGGTCGGGAGCACGTCGGCGATAATGTCCGCGCAATACTCGCGCAGCCCGACGCCCTCCTGGAATTCACGTTCAGTGTGCGCCAGGCTAGCCACCGCCACCGAATGCTGGCGGCTCAGATGACGGATCATATTGAACGGCCGGATTTTTCCTCCGCGGTTAGGTGGAAACGGAAAACGATGACAGATGAAAAGAATATTCATCTCAGATAGGCAGGGAGCGCCGTTTTGGGCCGCAGGTTGCCGGTTGCCGTTCTAGGCAAAAGTCGATATCCCCACTCCGAACGCGGCGCAACACTGTGCGCGAGGGTTGTCTCCAGCGGGTGCGTGCGGCCAGCTTCAGATCCGCGGCCGGCCCAGCCCCGCTGGACCCGCCGCGGCAGATGCTATGGTGGTAGAACTCCCGGACGACCGCTGCTCGGCGAGTTCGCGCTCCCGTCGGCGCGAGCGCGCCACCAGCAGCACCGCGCAGAGATATACTCCCTCGATGCCTGTCAGACCGATGACAACCATCAGCGCGGGCTGCTCCACCCATTTCGGCCGGGGGATGTGATTGGCTCGGTCCCCCACGGTCGCGTAGAGGACCCGATAGAGGAAGCGCGTCCAGGCCGACTTATCCCAGTTGATCGTGCGCGCATAGGCGTAGATGTATCGGTCCAGGGGATACCGCTCCAGCCTCAAAGCGCCTGGGCTGATTTTCTGCGCGCGCAGCTCCTGCACGCGCTGCTCGAGAATCCGTGGATCCTGCCGGAGCTCCTGGATGCCGTAGTAGCCGACTTGCGGGCGCGGGAACCACAGCCCGAACAGCGAATCGACTACCATCTTCCCATGCTCAGCCTGCAATTCCGCGACGGCGTGCTGTGGGCGCAGGTCGGGGGAGTAAAGCGCCCACTTGGAGGCGGAGATGCCCCGCAGTTCCAACAGCGCAATCAGCAGGCGGGAACGGTCAGCGCAATCTCCGCCTTGCTCAGCAATCTGGCGCGGGGTGGCGCGAAGAAAATGAAAGATGGGCAGAAGAAAATACGACTCATTACTGTCGGGCGACTTCGAGCTGAGAAAGGCCACCACCTGCTTGGCCTGTTCGCTGGGCGGGAGCGAGGGGCTGGCGATGCCGTCCATCAAGCGGGCGAGGTAGCGCTGGTCTCTCCAGTAGAGAGCTAGCGCCAGGAACTGGAGCGCCAGCAGCGCCGCCAGAGGTGCCAGCCACCACTGGTGTTCAATCCTTTTCATACCACCGTCACCCGAGAAGGCCACGGCCAAAGATCAAGCGCCCGGATGCGCCGGGCCGACGGCAGGTTCAGCGCTGTCTTGCGCCTGTCCCACCAGCCGCTTCGGCTGAAACTGCCGGTCCTCGCCGTCCAGGAAGATGCGACACCACAGCTCGAAATTGATCAGTGCCAGCAGGTGATCGGTGTGATCGCTCGATTGCGCGCGATGGCTGGCGATGATCTCCTGCACCACGGCGGGGTCGAAAAAGCCTCGCTTGCGCACTTGCGCGGCGGAGAGCGTCTCTTCGACCAGCGTTTCCAGGTCGTGCCGCAGCCAGGCGCCTACGGGCGCGCCGAAGCCGCGCTTCTTCCGCTGCAAGATCTCCGCGGGCAACCACGGTTGAATCACTTTTTTCAGCAGGTACTTCATCGTGAGGCTGCGAACCTTTAAATCGGACGGGATGCAGCTGGTCAGCTCGACGAGCTGCTGATCCATGAAAGGCGCGCGGCACTCGAGGGATGCAGCCATGCTCATCTTGTCGGTCAGCGCCAGCAGGTCGTCGGGCAGCGAGGTCTTCAGGTCCACGTAGATGTTCTGGTGGAGGCTGTCCGCGCCGCGGCACCGGTCGAAGTAGCCTTGCAGGACGGCCGAGGCCGGACCGTGACCATTCCCCGATGCGGCGGCCGGCTCGCGGAGCAGCCGCGCGCGCACCTCGGGCGAAAACACCGTCACGTAGCTCAGGTAGCGCGAGACTGGGTCACATCCAGCGGTCTTCACGAAGGCGCTGGCGTAGCGGATATTGTTCTTCCAGCCGGAGTGCCGGTCCTGCGGCAGCCGGGCGAGGAGCGCAGGCAGCCATTTCCGTTGCACGACGCCGGGGAGCAGGTCGTAGTAGCGCCGCAGGGAATCGCCCAGGTAGCGCCGGTAGCCGCCGAATAACTCATCGCCGCCGACTCCGGACAGAATCACGGTGACGCTTTCGCGCGCCAAGCGCGAGACCAGATAGGTGGTTACGAATGCCGAATCGGCGATCGGTTCGTCCAGGTGCCAGATCAACCGGGGCAGGAGCTCGGCCACGTCAGGCCGCACGATGATTTCGTGATGATCGGTGTGGAATGCGTCGGCCACGATGCGCGCATAGGGCAGCTCGTTATAATACTTGTCTTCCCCCTCGAAGCCGATCGTGTAGGTCTTCACCGGCTGATTGATCAGCCGGGCCATGGCGGATACAATGGCGCTCGAATCGATTCCGCCGCTCAAGAATGCGCCCAGCGGCACATCGCTCACCAGGCGGATGCGCACTGACTCCAGCAATTTCTCCCGGACGCGCTCCACCCACTCCTCTTCTGTGCAGTTCTCGAGTTGGTCGAACCGGACGTCCCAATATTCGCGATCCTGCACCTGGCCCTTTTCGATGACCAAGAAATGTCCAGGGAGAAGTTTTTCGATGCCGTCAAACAGAGTGGCCGGAGCGGGCACGTATCCCAGCGCCAGATACTCACGCAGCGCCTCCTCGTCCACACGCCGAGGAACCTCGGGGTCCTCCAAGATGGATTTAATCTCGGAGGCGAACACCAGCCGCTGCGGCTCCCGGAGCAGGTAGAGGGGTTTTTTGCCGAGTGGGTCTCGGGCCAGCACCAGCCTGGAGCGCGACGTATCCCATAGCGCAAAGGCGAACATGCCCCGAAGGCGCTTGACGAACTCCAGGCCCTCCTGCTCGTAGAGATGGACCAGAACTTCGGTATCGGAGCGCGAGCGGAAGGTATGACCGCTCTTCTCCAGGCGGTCGCGCTGCTCCAGGAAGTTGTAGATCTCGCCGTTGCAGACGACCCAAACTGTTCCGTCTTCGTTGGAGATGGGCTGGTGGCCGCCGGAGAGGTCAATGATGCTGAGCCGGCACATCCCCAGGGCCACGCCCCTGCCGTAGTACTGGCCGGAGTCGTCCGGGCCGCGGTGCGTGATCACCCGGCCCATGCGATCGAACAGCGCCTGTCCGGGCGTTCGCTCCTGCTTCAGGTCAACGGCGCCGTAAATCCCACACATAGGCTCTCCCAGTCGGTGGCCTAACTGGACCTCCTCGCATCATAGCTTTCCGGGCGCGTCACGAGCAAGCAAGTAGCGGGCGCGTGGTGCGCACCACACATAGGCCGGTCGGTGCGGAGTAGAATCGGAGACCCTCTCGCGCAGTCTCACCAGCCGTGAACAGAGGGAAGGCCGTCCCGGAGGGATGCGATCCGAATCGGTCGTGTCCCCCACTCCCCGTTGGACGCAAAGTGCTGGATACGGGAGAGCTGCCAGAATCGCGCCGCGGCGGTTGGGCACTCTCGGGCTAGCGTCCCGGACATGCCGAAGCCGAACTCCCTCCCCTTGTGGGTAACAGTTTTCACTCATGAGCGTAGCAGCACGCCGGCAAAACCCTCCGGAGAGCGGTTGCTGAGACCGGTTATCTGGCTGATCTTCCTTGCGTTTCGGGTCTACTCGCACAGGGAGCATGTTGGAGTGAGCAATTGGGCTGCAACCTGCCATTGTGGAAGATAGGCGGATAGCTCAGCCGGCAGAGCACCCCGACTACAGCGGGGAGGACGCAGGTTCAAATCCTGCTCCGCCTACCAACTCCCGGGAATGAAAAAGCTTTCGTCAGAGAAAGCTCACCCTAGGCATCTAGCGCCGGAGAGATTCGCCTGGCCGAATTCGGGATGAGTTTTGCGAACACTGCCGACCGGGGGCCCTTGCGAAGCGGTCGCAAATCTTCGAAACTAAACACTCAGCAATATGGTTTGATTGTCCACCTGTGGCAGGCGGAGAACTCGCCACACCATGCTTCAAATTGATGAGATTCGGACGCTCAGAGAGTTCGAGGCCCTCCGCGACACCTGGCACGAGCTGCAGCAAGCAGCGGGGGCACGCTCGGTCTTCCTAAGCCACGAATGGTTCCTCGTCTGCGCACAATGTCTTTCACCTAACCAGCAAATGTTGGTCCTCGTACTGCGCCGGGAGGGTCGGCCGGTAGGGGCTGTGCCGTTGCTCTCGCAGCGCATCCAGGTGCGCCATTTGCCCGCAACGCAGATCGGGTTCCTCGAGAATCCGCTCACCCCGTTCGTAGATTTCCTGCTAACCGAGCGGGAGGAAGGCCTGCGCACCGTGCTCGGCTACTTTCGGGAGACACACACCGATTGGGACGTACTTTCGCTCGGCAAGTTGCGGGAAGATTCTCCGCACCTGGATCTGCTCCGCCGGCTGCTCGGCCATCAGCGGCAGACGTTTCGAGTCTTGACGGTGAGCCAGACGCCGTTTCTGCGCATCCAGCAGTCCTGGGAAGAGTTCTACCAATCGAAGTCACAAAAGTTCAAGAAGACCAGAAGGTCGGTGGCCAACCGGATCGAGCGCCTGGGGCCCGTCGCTGTGGAACTTGTGCGCCGTCCGGAGGAGTGCGCCCGCGGGCTCGAGCAACTGCTGGAGGTGAGCCAGCGAAGCTGGAAACGCCAGCAGGCGACCGATCTGCTGACGCCCGAATTCGAGCGGAAATTTCTTGGCCAACTCACCGGCGTGGTGAGCAACGCCGGATGGCTGCGCCTGTGGCTGCTTAAAAAAGGAGAGGATGTCCTGGCGGCCGAATATCATCTCGATGACCACGGCGCAGTCTACGCGCTGCGGGCCCACTACGATGACGCCTACGCGGCTTCCTCCCCCGGCGCCTACCTGGACACGATGATCGTGCGTCACCTGTTTGAGAACGGCTGCACGCTCTACGACATGGGCCCGGGAAGAGTGGATTACAAGCTGGCCTGGACCAACTCGGTCTATTGCTGCTACAGCTTGGAGATCTACAACCAGACGTTTTATTCTCAACTCCTGGGGCGGCTTGAGACGCGCTGGATTCCGGCATTGAAGGCGAGCCCGCTGGGCCGGTGGCTTGAGAAGCGTCCGGAGCAAATCGAATGACCGGGGCCGGAACCAAGCGCGTACTGCTGGTGGCCTTTCACTATCCTCCTGACCTTTCCAGTAGTGGCGTGCTGCGCACTCTGAAATTTACTCGATACCTGCCGGAACACAGCTGGGAGCCCTTCGTGCTGACCGTCCGCGAGAACTGCTACGAGAGCACAGACCTTGCCCTGCTGCAGCAAATCCCCGCCGAGGTGGAGGTGCGGCGCACGCACGCGGTGAATACGAAGAAGACGCTGTCTTTCCGCGGGCGTTACCTGCGGTTCTACACGATTCCCGACGCCTACATCGGGTGGTTGCCCTTTGCTGTGCGTGCAGGCTTGAAGATCAGCCGTCGCAGCGGTATTGACGTGATCTACTCGACCAGCCCAGTGGCTTCGGCGCACCTGATCGCTTCGATCCTGAAATCGCTGACCGGGCGTCCCTGGGCCGCGGATTTCCGGGACCCGTGGACCGAGCCAGA
>WNEZ01005612.1_pt1 | contig 12336 bp, 9 predicted proteins | sample 5400521 | NCBI WGS metagenome assembly WNEZ01 (sample SAMN13153339, study PRJNA577476) | soil metagenome | isolation source: 120 cm saprolite under Douglas fir tree site 2 hole 1 replicate 1 | place: USA:California | collected 2015-04-18
GGGGGTTCAATTACCCAATTACCCAATTACCCAATTACTCAATCCAGCTACCCCTCCCCGTTCATCCCAAGGTCTAAAGGACTTACGGGAACTATCCCAAGGTCAATCCAGCCTCATCCTATGTTTTCGTCGGAAAAATCTCTTTCCAATACCGGTTCCGCGGCAGCGTGGTTGTGGCCTTTGCGGGGATGTCATTATCGGCCAGAGTAGCTGCAGCTTTATCGGCTGTAGCTTGATCCGCAAAGAGGCCAAACACAGTTGATCCCGAGCCCGAAAGCGACACATACTTCGCTCCAGTACGCTCCAAGGCGCGCTTTACCTCACGTATTGCGGGATGTTTAGGGAAAACGACGGTTTCAAAGTCATTTTCTATCCCGGTACGGACAAGGTCGAGAAGCAATGCCTCGGCCCGGTCCCAGCCATTTTCTGGGACACCGGTTGGGGAAAAACTACTACCACTCAGCCATTCATAAACAGACTGGCTGAACGTATTCATTTTATCGGAGGCAGGCTGCGGCGTCAATTTCGCCGGCGCAGGGAACTTTTTGTCCCATTCCGCGAACGCCGCGGGCGTGGACACTCCAATTTCCGGCGTTGCCACCACGCAGGGAAAGCCGGGCAGGTCTTCCAGAGCGTACACCTGCTCGCCACGACCGGTGCCCAGCACCGTCCCACCTACCAGAAAAAGGGGCAGGTCGGAGCCGACCTCAGCAGCAATACGCAAACGCTCTTCCGCAGGAAGCTGCATTTTCAGGACCTTCTCCAACCCGAACAAAGTGGCGATGGCATTCGATGAGGCCGCGCCCATTCCACCCTGTACCGGCAGGTTCTTCTCGATGCTGATCCGCACCTTGCCGCGCGTTTTCAGTGATCGCAGTACTTTGTCGGCCACGCGCCAGCAGGTATTCGTCTCATCACTTGGAACGCGAGGATCTTTGCAATAGACCTCAATGCCGGTACCTCGGCCTACGTCCACGCGAACCATATCGGCCAGATCAATGGTCTGGTAAACGGTTCGCAATTCATGGAAGCCATCCAGGCGGCTGGCGCCGATACGTAGACCGATATTTATTTTTGCGAAGGAACGGACGGCGACCGACATGTCAGTAACGCCATGATAACTGAGAACTTGCAACGCAGGGCGGCCTCGTTGCGGATTTTTCCACCGCCCGCCATCACTGCGACTAATACCTGAACAAATACGACACCTTCACAAATATCTGCCGTTCGTCATTGATGAAAGAATTCCGCGTGCGCAGCAGGCCATCGGGCGACTGGCCCGGGCCGCAGGTGAGCCCCGCGCAAACGCCTCGAAGCGAGGGATCAAGGTTCTGCAAGTTGCTGTTGTAACCCGCATAGATCGCCGTTCCTGGGTTCAACAGGTAGGTGAACAGCACATCACCGTTGAAACGCTTGCTGTTCTGCAGAGTGGTGCAGCACATCACCGTTGAAACGCTTGCTGTTCTGCAGAGTGGTGAGACCTGGATTCGACAGTGTCGAATCATATTCGCCGATCAAGCGTAGAGAGAACTCCTTAGTGAACTGGTAGTTCCACTTGGATCGCAAGATGTGGTTGTTAAAGATGTTCAATCCGGTCTGCTGGTCCAACAGCCGCGTCAGGAGATACGTGTTGTCGATGGTGAGCCCTTTGGTCGGGCGCACTCTGGCAGTGATACTTGCGGCTGAAAAGTTTGCCAGCACCGGCGGGCCGTTGCGTGGAACAAAATTTGTAGCTGTGCCCAGATCAATCTCGCCATTCAGCCCAAACCACTTGAAATAATTCGTGTTCAAAAATGGGCCATAGAGAACGTGAGCGTAGTCGCGATTCGCCGTCAATGTGGAGAAATCCACCGGACGGAGCCGCTCATGCTCCAGGGTCCCGAACCACCCTAGAACAGTTTGCCTGGGCAATTCGACCTGGTAGTTGGCGTTCGCGTTGTAATTCAGCCGGGTGCCGTTATGGTCCCAGAGCGTTTGTTCAAAAAATCTCGGGCCGTGCGAAACCAGTACTTTCCCTTCCGGATGTCGGGTATAACCGAAAAAGTTGCTGAACTTGCGCATGTCAGCGCGCGGCACGAAGCCGGTTTCAGTAGTAAACCCGGGAGAGACATCCTGAAAAAGCGAATTGAATTCGATTTTTCTCGAGCTGTACTCACCGAACAAATTGTACGCAGGTCCGGCTGAATGTGAGCCGTTGTTAAACTTGGTTTCGCTGGTTACGGCTTGCGCGTTTAGCTGCCAATTCTGGTTGAGTTTGAACTGGGCATCAAATCCGCCCACGCGATTGAAGCCGACCTCGCATTCCGTGATGGTGCAGAAGCTATTCGGCGCGGTATGGAGTTCGCGGTCGGTGTAGATAAATCCAATGCTGTTGTTTTTGCCAAATTCACGATTCACGCGGACAACGCCGTAATATGCGTTGTTGCCGGAAAGTGGATCACTGGCGATAACATTCCTGCCGGGTGCACGATCATTCGCCACAAATGTTCCAATGGCCCAGTTGCCCACCTTGCCGGTTAGACGCGCTCCATAGAGTGGATCAACCACGCGGCGCGTAAACACCAGATTGAAGGGTGTAGCAAAGAAGCTGGAGTTTTCCTGAAAAAATGGCCTCTTTTCCGGAAAAAAAACTTCGAAGCGCTGATTGACCGTGACTTGCGGATCATCGGATTCAATCTGCCCGAAATCTGGATTAATGGTGGCATCAAGCACCAGGCTGTCTTTCAGTACGATCTTTGAATCCAATCCTGCTTTGGGTTCCAGATGCTTGCCGGTAAAACGGTCTCCCGCGGGATCACGCGCATCCAGCGACCGGAAGGCCCCCAACGAGGTGTAAGGGATGAACTGCATGTTTCTTCCCGGCGATATCTGCTCAAAGCCGCCGATATCACCTTCATGCACCAGCCAGCCCTGCGAGCGGCTGGAATTTTCCGGGTAGTAAGCGCGTTCAGCCAGACGGGGAATCACCCGGGAAAGAAGGACGCCAAATGTGTGAGTTGGCGATGGCTGAAACCGCAATGATTTGAACGGAATCTCAAATCCCAGAATGTAGCCCTGCGGCGTTATTTTGTTGAACGTATGCCAGACTGTGTCGAATGATAGATCGGGTCCGTTGGCCTCGGAAAACAGCGCGTCCTGCTGAATGCCATACGGATTCGCGTAAAACATGTAGGCGTGGCGTCGGTCGTGAAAGGTGTCCAGAAAAATCCCGCACTGATCGTCGTCATCAATCAATTCGCGGCGCAGCATGCGTGCGCGCATCAGCTGGGGTTCGCTATCAAATGCTAGAAAGACTACGTAAAAATTCTTGTCGGTATAGCCAAGGTAGGCTTCCGTGCGCTGACTTACTGGAACGCCGTCTTTGGGATCGCGCTGAATGAATTTTTCTACCTTCAGCATTTTTCGAGCAAGCGCACTGGCGGGCTCCATGCCTTCAAAGTCCGCCAGCTTCGGCGCTGAACTCATGCGCGGCACGTTGAGTGAACTTATCTGGTGGGCAAGAGAAGGATTGGCGGGCGCTGCTGCCTTTGCCGTTTGTTCCTGAGCGGCATGTGCGTTCAGCCCTGCAAAAAAAACCAGAAATTTCAAGGCCATTCGCAGAGCGCTTACGAATCTTGAATTACTCACGCACTTTCTCCCGTCCGCGGCGCATGGGCAGAAAGAGGAGGGTGACAGCCCGGACTCAGGTCTCTTAGACTCATGGCTTTTTAGAAGGTGAGGTTTGCAGAGTATCGCAAATCCGTTACCCTGAAAAGGAGGTAAAACCCTGTAGTTTGAACGATCTGTTGACTAGAAAAGGCCTGCCTGTCTGCCATACTTAATACCGAAGTGGTCATAGGCAAGTTTGGTCGCCACGCGCCCTCTGGGCGTGCGGTCCAGAAACCCAATCTGGATCAGAAATGGCTCGTAGATTTCTTCCAACGCCTCAGTTTCTTCTGCCAGCGCGGCAGCCAGCGTACCCAGCCCCACCGGGCCACCGTTGTATTTCTGGATGATGGTCAACAACAGCCGGCGGTCTACTTCGTCAAAGCCGTGTTTATCTACCTCAAGCATTTCCAGCGCTGCCTGGGCCGTGGCTTTGTCGATGCGACCCTGGCTGCGGACCTGGGCAAAGTCGCGTACCCTGCGCAGCAGCCGGTTGGCAATGCGTGGGGTTCCGCGGGCCCGGCCCGCAAGTTCCTCCGCGCCATCAGTATCAATGGAGACGCCCAATATTTCCGCTGAGCGCTCAATCACGAACTTGAGCTCTTCTGTGCTGTAAAACTCCAGACGCAACAGGATGCCGAAGCGTGATCGAAGCGGTGCCGATAGCAGGCCTGCACGCGTAGTAGCCGCGACGAATGTGAATGGGCGCACGTCAATGGTGTGCGTCCGGGCTGAAGGTCCCTGCCCGATGATGATGTCCAGTTTGTAGTCTTCCAGTGCCGAGTATAGAAGCTCTTCCAGCGCCGGTTGCAGGCGATGGACCTCATCAAAGAACAGTACCTGCCTGTCATGCAAGTTCGTCAAAATGGCGGTTAAATCGCCTTTGATTTGAATGGCAGGGCCGGCGCTCTGCTGGTACGCAACGCCCATCTCATTGGCGATGATGGTGGCCAGCGTTGTCTTGCCCAGACCCGGCGGCCCATAGAGCAGCACGTGATCCAGAGCTTCTCCGCGCGACCTGGCTGCTTCAATGGCCACGGACAGATTTTCTTTTACCTTGTTTTGGCCAATGAACTCGCGCAGCAGCTTGGGCCGCAATTTGAGCTCAAAAGACTCGTCTTCTTCGGCCTGGACAGCCGAAACCAGTCGCTCACGATGTAAAGCTTTGTCCTCAGCAGACATCTCGGCGATGGTAAAGCGAAATCGAGAAAAAGCCAACCTAAACCGGCTCCTTCAGCGAACAGACTTATTGTCGTTTAACTTCCGCAGTTGTCGAAAACCTTTGTAGAGAGTCTAAGACAAGGCCTACGGAGCCTTTCATGAAACGTAATCTCGTGCTCGCCGCGTTGTTACTCACGGCGATCTCCGCTTTTTCGCTCGATCGGGCGCACTTTCTGGAACTCAACAAGAAAGGCCGCGAGCTGCGACAAAAGCAGGACTGGAAAGGCCTGCGTGACGTTCTTCTGGAAATTGGAAAAGAGCTCCCCAGCCCAACCCCCACCTTTCTGCTGCGCATGGCATCGGTGGAAACCCGGCTAGGTAACCACGTTCAGGCGCTGAGTTGGATGCAGCGTTATGTCGCGATGGGTCTTTCCTATGACATTTCCGCCGATGACGATCTCAAACCTTTATTGTCTGAGCCGGCCTGGAAAGTCCTGGCCGAGAAGATGAAGGCCGCGAGCCAGCCAATCATTCACGGTCAGAAGCTCTGTACATTTCCCATCGCTGATCTCATGCCGGAAGACCTGGCATCAGATTCAACCGGCAGAATGCTCTATGTGAGCAGCGTCCTGCATCATTCGGTTTACCGCGTGACTCTTCCTGCCGCGAATGAAGGTCAATGCCGGCTGGACGAAGTGTCTTTGCCGGCGAACGCGAAACGCTGGCCTACCCTGGCTGTCTCTTATGACAACACACGTAATCTGCTTTGGCTTACTTCCTCCGCCATGCCGGAATTCGCCAGCAATCCGGCAGGCGACGATGGCAAGACTGCGTTGCTCGCCGTGGATCCTCGCAGCGGCAGTGTGCTTCATCGCTACGATCTGTCGCCTGACGCGCCTGGTGTTCTGGGCGATATGACAGTCACCCCTCAGGGAAGTGTTTATGTCTCTGACAGTCTTGGTGGCGACGTTTATCGTGTGCAGGGTGATTTGAAGACGGCGCATCTGGAGAAAATCGCCGCCGGCTTCTTCTCACCCCAGACGCCTGCCATGGCCGCTGATGGCAAACGCCTTTTCGTCTCCGATTACGCCATTGGTATCGCAATCATTGATCTGAACGACCACAACAAGATCAGCTATCTAACTATGCCGGGCAATGTAGCCGCCACTGGTCTCGACGGTCTTCTGCGCGTTGGCGATACGCTGATCGGGGTGCAGAACGGGACACAACCGGCGCGCATCGTACGCTATCAGTTAAATCATGAACAAACGCGGGTGGAATCCGCGGAAGTACTGGCGCAGGGTCAAGGGTTGGGAGAGCCGACGCACGCGATTGCGGTCAATGGAAAAATATTCGTGATAGCCAACGTTGGCTGGAACCGGATTGACGATCACGGTAACCTGAAAGCGAACGAAAAATTCACGCCGCCATTTTTGCTGGCGTTTCCGGGACGAAAATCGAACGAATAAAACAACCGAGCAAAATCCCTCGCGCTTCCCGATCTCATCATGGGTCAGCAGGATTACTGAGGAAGGTCGAATTAAGCACGAAGTATCGAATTGAGAAGAATGGCAAACACAGCGTCACCACGGAGTACAGATGTCTTGATCGTCGGCGCGGGTCCCACAGGGTTGGTGTTGGCACTTTGGCTCACGCGGCTGGGAATCGCGGTGAGAGTTCTGGACAAGAACGCGGAGCCGGGAACAACGTCTCGTGCAATGGCGGTTCAGGCGCGCACCTTGGAGTTTTACGGCCAGCTCGGTTTTGCAGATGCGGTCGTCAAGCAAGGGCGCTGGGCGACTGAGGCGAATATCTGGGCCAACGGCAAACAGGCGGCACATATTAACTTCGGCGGAATGGGAGAGGGCATAAGCCCGTATCCCTACCCTCTTATTTACCCCCAGGATGAGCATGAACGTCTGCTGATTGAGCGCCTGAAAGAAATTGGTGTCACGGTTGAACGAAACACCGAGCTGTTGAGCTTTAACGGGCCGGAAGAAGGTCGTGTCCGGGTGAAAATAAAGAAAATCGACGGCAGCGAGGAAATCTGTCTGGTTTCTTATGTGGCCGGATGCGATGGAGCTCATTCCCAGGTGCGTCAGATCCTGGGCATTGGGTTCCCGGGCGGGATCTATGAACACCTGTTTTACGTGGCCGATGTGGAGGCCACAGGACAGACAATCAACGGCGGCTTGCACATCTCTCTTGAGCCATCGGATTTCCTCGTAGTCTTTCCTATGAAGGGCGAAGGTCATGCACGGTTCATTGGTACCGTGCGCAATTCCGGGCAGGCTGACGAAAAGGTATCGTGGGAAGACGTAAGCAAGGGTGCCATTGAACATCTGCAAGCAGATGTCCGAAGTGTGAATTGGTTTTCGACCTATCACGTACACCACCGAGTGGCTGACCATTTTCGTAAGGGACGCATCTTTCTGCTGGGCGATGCAGCCCATATTCATAGTCCGGTGGGAGGGCAAGGAATGAATACCGGCATCGGCGATGCAGTAAACCTGGCATGGAAGCTTGCGGCCGTGTTGCGCGGACGCGCCAAGCCATCTCTGCTGGATAGTTATGAGCCGGAGCGCATCGCCTTCGCGCGGCGACTTGTTGCCACAACCGATCGGGCATTCACGGCAGTGACGAGCTCCGGCGCTCTCGCGCGAATGATCAGGTTGCGCATTGTTCCCATTTTGGCTCCCCTGCTGTTTTCCTTTCGAATGGTGCGGCGTGGCTTGTTTCGCACGGTTTCACAGACGGCTTTGAACTATCGTGAGAGCAGTCTCAATGCAGGGAGTGCGGGTTCCGTCCATGGTGGTGACCGTTTGCCGTGGGTGAAGATGAACTCAAAGCGCAATTGGACCGACAACTTTGCGCCACTCACTTCATTAGACTGGCAAATTCATGTATACGGTGAGGCCACACCAGCGGTACGGGCGTTGTGTACGGAGAGAGGACTACCGCTTCACGTGTTTGCGTGGCAAACAGCGATGAAAAAAGCGAGTCTGCGGAGAAATGCTCTCTACCTGGTGCGTCCAGATGGCTATATTGCGCTGGCGGATGCGCAGGGTAATGCCGCGACGCTCCAATCGTATCTTGATGAACGCGGCGTACTTTTAGGGAAATAGAATGAGCAAATGACGACTCAATTTGAATCAACTCCGGCGCGGGGCGCCGACTCAGTGCCGATAATCTTCTTGTAAGGGCATCACAGCTGCTAACTAGTCCCTCACTTCTTGGCCAGGCTAAGCTGTTCGTATCGCGTGATCTGGGCCTGCAACTCATTGGCATTCGGCGCAGTGGGGACTAATGCCAGATAATCTCTCAGCTGCTGGGCCGCCCCAGAGTAATCTTCCTTGCGCGCCATTACACTGCCGAGGAGCAGTGAAACCTCTGGATGTTTCTTATCTCCTCCCGCCTTGTACTTACGCGCGCTTTCCTCAGCCACGTCAAATTTGCCTACGTTGTAATTGGCCGCTGCGTTGTAAAAGTAAGCCGAGGGAAAAGCGTATGCATTCAGATTGATCACCTGGCCGCTGTAGTCGGCCACGTCCTGCCATTTCTTTTCCTGGGCCGCAATCAGCGCCAGCCCGTACAGCGGATTTACGAATTGAGGGTCTGCCGCCAGTGCTTTCTTGTACTCCTCGCCGGCTTTATCAAATTGATCGTGCTGCTGATGAATGTCTCCCAACAGGGACCATGCCGCTGCAAACTGCGGATCTTTCTGGATGGCCTTATCCAATTCCTTGACCGCCTCGTCAACTTTATCTTCAGAGAGCGCCTTGCGTGCCTTCTCGAACGCCTGCTTGGCGTCTTTGGGTGCAGCCATGCTCGTCAGGCTTACGGTGCTTCCTTTGGCATCGCCCATGCGCTTCAGGATGATCGTGCCCAACTCGGCCTGAAACGAATCACCCACGGACCGTAACATCACAGTTGAGGATTGAAACCCGGCCAGCACCGCACGAAATTCGCATCCGGTAAGATTCACGAGGCCGCGATTGCCGGACTGTCCAGATGGTCTCTGAAGCTGCCCGGTACTGGAGCGCGGATCATTTTCGCTCGCATCCTGAAAACCGAAATTCGCTCCCAACTGAATCTGAAAATGTCCTTTAAAGTCCGTATAACCTTCGCGTCGCACTGAGCCATTGCAAAGGCGTTCAATGGCGACTGGTTCGGGCAGGGTGGCTCCGCCATCCAGCATCACCTTGCCGGCAATGAAAGTTGGCTGGTTACTAAGATCAGGTCCGGTGGGTACTCTTGGCGGCGTGGATCCACGACTGGAAGACGCACCTCCGCTGCTGCGCTGAGCGGCCGCAGCCCCGCAGAGAAGTATTGCTGAGAGGAGCGAAAGGACGAGTGCGCGAGCCATGCGCGGGAATCGTGGGGACAGAAACTGAAACGCGGGAAAGAACTGATTGCGGATCGTCATGATTTCCTCCAACAACCGCCAGGTTTCCGGTGTGGCCAGACTTCCACAAGGGCAATCCTCAAATCTTAGTCCCTTTCCCGCCACTTCGCCGGTAAACTTTTGGTTGATATTTCAGGGTGTAGCTTCGGAGTGAAATTCCAGAAACTCTGCCCGGAATTGCTGGAGCCAACCAGATCAGGGTTGTTTGATCGGGTTTAAACGTCTTCCATTTCAGCTTCTTGTCTTTCCGCTTCCGCCGAAGGCTTGTGGCTGCCCTCACGGGGGTAGGAACGCAACTGCACCAGGCGAAAGGTAAAAGCAAAATAGCCGACGGCCGCCCAGCCAATGGAAGCAGATATCAGCCACATGTCCTGGAAGTCGCGCAGGGGAATGAAGGTGAAAACGGCCAACAGCAGAGTGGCTTCAACGGCAATAAAGGCGGACACCAGACAATCCAGCAATCGCCAGCGGGAGCCACTACGCAGGCGGCGCCAGGTAATGAAATCGTCCAAAAAACGTCCCACAAAAAACCAGAAGATGATCCCCAGGACGGCGAATTCCACGATGCTGAAAGCCTGGGCTGCAGCGGAGTTGTCCCGCTTGGGACCGAACAGCGCCAACTCGAGCGGCAGAGTCAGCGCAAAGGCCGGGAGATTGACGGCCTGAGCGACCGTCAGTGGCCGCATCCGTGGATTGGCGCGCACGGCAAAGGGCCCATTGTGTGGCGGTCGTGGGAAGGCAATGTAGCGATAGGTGGTGACGGTTACGAAGAGAAGTGCCGCAAGAGGCAGAATGCGGCGAAGCTTTATCGCTGGTCGTCCGCTTTTGAGCCCCTGACCCACCAGTTCCTCCCCGCGACTGGCGAGCGCCAGTCGAGTTCGGGCTTAGGGATCTCTGCGTCCGGTCCCTAATTCCGCGATTACTTCCTGACCCAGAAGTTTGCTTCCGTCATAAAGTACCTCAATCAGCCGGGTCCGTATACCACGGGCATTGGCCACGGCCGTAGGAAGGTCAGTGCTGGGAAAAATGCCGATGATTTCCCATTTACTCTCCCCGGTTTGTACCCACAACTCGTACTGCTTCCACTTGGCCATGACTGAGGAATACCCCGCTCACTACAAACTTACTTCATATGGATGCAGCACAGGCAGGCAAAACGCCCGCCTGTACCCTAATCGCAAACACCGAAGTCCAGCAACCAGGCCACTAGCGCTTTTCCATCTTCCACCTCGCTAACGCTTCTCCATTTTGATGATAGCGCCGTCCATTCCATCCCAACCCTGTTTTTCACCGGCATTCTGCTCATCCAGCCACTTCTTAAGGGGTGCGAAGTAATCCAGGATGGCGGTTGCGTCCATCTGCCGCTGCCCGCTGATGGCTTCCAGTTCATCCGGCCAGGGCTTGGTTTTTCCCATGCTGAGCATCTTGTTCAACTTTTCTCCCGCCGCTTTGTTCTTGTAGATGGAACAGCGATGCAGCGGACCTTTTTCGCCTGCGGCTTCACAAAGCGCCCGATGAAATTGGAATTGCAGAATCCGCGCCAGGAAGTAACGAGCATACGGAGTGTTGGATGCAATGTGGTATTTCGCGCCCGGATCAAAGTCCGCTTCGCTGCGTTCCACCGGCGGCGCCACGCCCTGATACCTGGCCTTCAGTTGCCACCACATTTTGTTGTACTGCTCAGGCGTGATCTCACCGTTGAATACCTTCCAGCGCCATTGGTCAATCAACAGCCCAAATGGCAAAAAAGCGATCTTATCCAGGGCCATCTTCAACAGATAACCAGTGTCAGCGCTTTCCGGCGGCACGGTATCAAGCAGGCCCACTTCCTTCAGATATTCCGGAGTGACGGAGAGTGCAATGGTATCGCCCACCGCCTCATGAAAGCCGTCATTGGCGCTGTCCTCAAAGAAAAAGTCCTGGTCTTTATACGCGCGCTGATAAAAATTGTGTCCCAGTTCATGATGGATGGTGACAAAGTCTTCCCCTTTGACTTCAATGCACATCTTCAGGCGAAGATCGTCTTTCTGGTCGATGTCCCATGCGCTGGCATGGCAGACCACATCACGATCCTGGGGTTTGACGAATAACGACCGCTCCCAGAATGTCCCTGGCAGCGGCGCAAATCCCAGTGACTTGAAGAAGTTCTCGCCGTAGTGCACCATGCCGAGCTCGTTCACGTTGTGCGACTTCAAGAGCTGCGTAACGTCGTAGCCTTGGTCTGAATTGGCAGGCGCCACCACTGGATAGATGTTGCCCCACTCCTGTGCCCACATATTGCCCAGCAGGTGGGCCGGAATCAGACCATCAGGCCGCTCTGCGGCCTTTCCATATTTCTTGATGAGCTGCTTGCGCACGTATGTGTGCAATGAGACGTAGAGTGGTTGAACCTGCCGCCACAACCGCTCCATCTCAGCGCTGAACTGTTCCGGCGTCATGTCATAGTTTGCCCTCCACATCGAGCCGGTGTCTTTAAAGCCCAGTTCCTTGGCGCCTTGATTGGAAAGCAGCACAAAGCGGCTATATTTCTGTCGCATCGGCACGGAGATTTTGTGCCAGCCGACCCAGGCATCGAGCAGTTCGTCAGGATTGGTGCTGGTGGCCAGAATGCGGCTGAGATCGTTGATGCTGAGGCATTTTGGTTTGCTGTCCGATGCAGCGCCTGCAACCGGAGGCTTGCAGTACTTGCCTTTGCCGTATGTGCCGTCCAGCCAGGTGGCGATTTCAGTCAGCTCTTTGCGGTCCGCGTCATTGTTAGGTGCGGGAGCGGTGAGTGAAAGCTTCAGTAACATGAACTTCCGTCGCAAAGCCGGCGACAGCGTCATGCCATCAAACCTGCGCGCATCTAGTGCCAACTGGGTTACCACGGCAGTGAGTTTTTCCTGGGCCTGCGCAGACATGGCTTCTGTGTCGTCGGTTATAAAGTTTTCCTGCACCCAGGACGCACGCCCGGCCCTTACGCTAAGGTCGAGTAACTGTGCTTCGGCGTTCTTCATGAAAGCTTCAGCTTGTGCAACCGTGGGAGTTCCCTTGGCCGCTGATGACTTGCTGGCTGGCGGGGTTTGAGCGGAGACAACGGAAACTGCGATCAAGAGAGTGATCAACAATCGAGAGGTTTTAATGGA
>WNEZ01010737.1_pt1 | contig 12336 bp, 13 predicted proteins | sample 5400521 | NCBI WGS metagenome assembly WNEZ01 (sample SAMN13153339, study PRJNA577476) | soil metagenome | isolation source: 120 cm saprolite under Douglas fir tree site 2 hole 1 replicate 1 | place: USA:California | collected 2015-04-18
GAGATCGTGCAGCGCGCTGGTCAACCCGGCACGGTCACGATTTCGACGAACATGGCCGGACGCGGCACCGACATTAAACTTGGGTCCGGTGTTCCGCAAAGGGGCGGTTTGATGGTGATCGGCACCGAGCGCCACGAAGCGCGTCGGATCGATCGACAATTACGGGGGCGTTGCGCGCGACAGGGCGATCCGGGCAGTTCTCGCTTTTATGTCAGTTTCGAGGACGACCTGATGCGCAATTTCGGCGCGGCCGACCGGATGACGAAAATCATGGAGCGGTTTGGACTCGAGGAAGGCCAGGAGCTCGAGCATCGGTGGCTAAACAAGTCGGTCGAGACGGCGCAGAAACGTGTGGAGCAGCGCAATTATCTGATACGCAAACGGACGCTCGATTTTGACGACGTGATGAACATGCAGCGCGAGGTTGTTTACACCTATCGCAACGAGACGATCGATTCCGAGGAGCCGCGGAAGCTTATCTACGAAGTGATCGACGAGGCCGTGCCGGCGAAAGTGAAGGAGTATCTCGATGTCGATGAACCGAATTACAACGGCCTCATTCATTGGGTGAACACGACTTTCCCGCTCGGTCTAAACAAAGAAAAAGCGCAATTTGAAACGCGCACAGTCGAGGAAAACGCGCAGTTCCTGATTCAAAAGATCAAGGGCGCTTACGAGCGGAAATCGAGTCACGAGGAACCGACCGCGGTCAAAAGTCTTGAGCGCTATATTATTCTCAACGCGATCGATCGGCTCTGGCAGGAGCATCTCTACGCGATGGATGCATTGCGCGAGGGCGTTTATCTCCGCGGTTATGCGCAAAAGGATCCGCTCATCGAGTATAAGACCGAAGCGTACGACATGTTCGTCGAATTAATGGCGAACATTAAGAACGAAGTGCTAAACAATCTGTTTCGCAGTACCTCGAACTTGCAGGCGTTCGAGAACTTTCTGGCGACGCTGCCGCAATTCTTACTGCGCGAACACGCGCCGAGCGCGCCAACGGCGAATGCTCCTGCGCGTGGTCGCCAGCTTCAGCCAGTGGGGGCGATGGCCGCCGTTGGTGGAGACGGTGATGGCGCCGGCGAAGTGACAATCGATCTTCCAATTCGTCGTTCGATGCCAAAAGTCGGCCGCAACGAACCGTGCCCGTGCGGCAGTGGAAAGAAATACAAAAACTGCTGCGGCAGAGTCGCGTAGCGTAAGATTGCGTCGATGCCATTCGACCGTTAGCTGCGCCAGCTAATTCGAGCTCATTTGAATTCGGCAATTTGAAATCGGCGCCGAACGTATTCGGCGACGAAAGCCTCGTCTGGATGTTTAAACCCGATGATACCGTCCTCGATAGGAGCCGTAATATGCATAGCCTCTAGAATGCGTCCTTCACCTTCTAGGAGTACGAGGCCGTGATTGTATTTGTGCGTCAACGCGGCTAAACTCTTTGTATCTTTCTAGGTCAACGTGATCAACACACTCCTCTTGTCGCGAGCAAGCATCAAGTCGCGGGATGACCAAACAACTAGCAGGGGATGCGCGGGATCAAACGTGACCAGCGGACGCTGAAGCGTCGGGTTTGTCTTCATTGGAAGCGGCTCAAAGACTCGAAGTAGCGGGATTTCAGGCTGCGCAGGGCGGAGATCAGCACCAAACGCTGCGGCTACGAGCGCAAGACTACCGATCAAAGTTCGCGAAAGTCGCACGAGAATCAGCTTTACTACATGCGAGCTGTAACAGTCTGTTTCTGATTTCGTTCGTAAACCAGTCCCATTCGACAGCTCAGGGCAGGCTATGAGCATCCCTCCAAATCATAGGTTGTAATCTCGAGTTGGTGGCCATCGGGATCGCGGAAATAGATGGAGTGGGAGATTTCGTGATCCTGGAATTCAAACTTGATGCCGCGCTTTTTCAGCTCTTGCTGCGCGCCGAGCAAATTTTTCCTATTTGCGCGAAAAGCGAGATGCAACATGCGGATCTTGCTGCTGCGCGTGCCGGAATTTGAATCGTGATCGCGCTGCGGAAACAAAGCGATTGCAGTGTTCCCTTTGCCGATGAAAGTCGGGACTCCGTCCCACATGCCTTCATGAAGTCGCTCGAAACCGAGAACTTCGATGTACCATCTCGCCGATCGCTCCACGTCGCGCACCGCGAGCGCGACGTGATCAATTCCTTCGAGCTGCATGAGCAGCGCGCGACGGTTTAACCTGCCGCGATTGCCTTGTCAGCCCATGCGACAGCGTGAGCGCGGACGGGGCGGTCGAAGCCTTTCAAGGCAACTTCGCCGACGTCTTGAAATGAAAATCCTTTGCCGAGGCAGAGCTCGGCAATCGCGTTGGAGACCAGAATTTGTTCCGGGGACGCGTGGGCGCAGAGCCGGGCGGCGAGTTGAACTGTGGCCCCAAAAAGATCGTCATGATGCTCGACGGGTTCGCCTGCCGCGGCCCCGATCCGAACCCTGATCGCACGCTTGGGTTGCTCTTGCTCATGTTTGGATAACTCCCGCTGAATCTGCGCTGCGCATTTAACTGCTGCTGCTGCCGACACGAAAGATGCCATAATGCCATCGCCCGTGTGCTTGACTTCGCGACCACCTAAATCGGCCAGCGCGTTTCGGACAACAGTGTTGTGCAAGTCGAGCAAGTCCATCGCGGCCTCATCGCCCATTATTTGAGTCAACGCCGTCGAGTCCACGATGTCTGTGAACAGGATGGTTCGGATTCCGGGATCTCGTTCGTCGACAGCGCCACCGGGCATCAGAACGGCTCCCGCTGGATTTGTTTCCGTGCCGCCCAGGAATACTTCCGCGACGGCGGGCTCTACCTCGATAATCTTCTCGGCGACCATGCCGTGCGCCTCACGATGGACGCAGGCGGCTGCCTCTGCGCTCGGCGCATCTGCGAGGCAAAAGACTTTCTTACCGCTCTCGTTAACCCAGTATTTACGGTACTCAACACCATACTTCCGCTGCGTTTCGACATCTTTCTCGTGAGCCTTGGCGATATCTTCCGCGGTAGTCCCCTCCGGGAGCTCGTGAATGTCCATGTATAACGGCATAGCGGTTGAATTTACTGTGATATGACGTGATGCAAGACGCTAATCTTGGCTGGGTGACTGAGTGTCTGGTAAACGACGCAATATCGTTCTGTCAGGCGAATCAACGTGGCGAGCTGGTCTTCGCCGGCGTCAGTATCCAGATCGAACTGTAATCGAATCTGTTTAAAACCAATGGGCGCGTCTTTGGAGACTCCCAGAGTGCCGCGAAAATCGAGATCGCCTTCAGCTCGAATCGTGGCGTCGCGCAAGGGGATGCCCAGCGCGGTAGCGACCGCGCGCAGCGTGACGCCCGCGCATCCCACGAGCGCTTCCAGTAACATGTCTGCCGAGCACGCGGCGAGTCCATCGCCTCCTGTCGCAGGGTGAAGCCCGGCTTCGACGCGCGCTTTTCCCGTTTCTATTTTGCAGGTGATATTTTCGCCGATGCGCCCCTCGGCCCGCAGAGTAATTAGTGCAGTCTCAGGACGCTCTCGATACTGTGCTTTGAGGGGCGCCTGCAAAGACCTCAACTTCTCAGCATTCATTCGTTCCCTGTGATCCGCTGCTATGAGATAGAATCAGGACGCGGCGACTGTCCCTGACTTTTTCGTGATCGGTTTAATGTTTTGATTCACTCGAAAGAGATTCCCGGGATCGTATTTATTCTTGATGGCAACTAACCGCTCGTAATTATCTCCGTAAGTTTTCTTCACGCGATCCTCTCCTTCGTCTCCCATCAAAAAGTTCACATACGCTCCGCCGGCTGAGTAGGGATGCAGCGCATCGTAATAGCTCTTCGTCCACGAAATCGTCTTTTCATTGTTCGCCGGATCAGGATCAACGCCCACCATGACCTGGGCCCAGGTGGCATCGCGATAATTCCAAGCCGTGTCACTCTTACCTACGCGAGATGCGGCACCATTGATCGGATACATATGCATGGTGGAATGCATCGAGGGAAGCGCCTCACCAAAACGAATGTGATGGGCAATCGCGTCATCGCTCAATTCATTCACAAAATCGGCGCGCCAATACCATTGCAAACCGGGCGGATACAGTGCGTCGAACATGCTTTGTAACGCGGGCTGCGGCAGCGGACCGACAAAGTCGAGGGCAGCTTTCTTGAAAGCGCGGATGGGCTTAAATGCTTCTTCCGCTTTCGTCTGTGGCCCAACATATGCCCAAACCACACCGCACATCTTTTTCATGTGAAGATGTTCGGGGAAAGGCGGTGCCGGCGGCACGGTGAGAAAGGCGAAGAAGCCACTCAAATCGTCAGGCGCCGCAGGAATAAGATCGCGATACCATTTCATCACGTCGGCCGTTTCGCTTAATTCATAAAGCATTGGACCGCCATAGACCGTATCGATCGGATGCAGCTTAAATGTAAACGAAGTGACCACGCCGAAATTTCCGCCACCGGTGCCAGATCGATGACCAAACCGTCATCGCAAATTCCGAGGCCTCCCGCGTTATGTCCGCCACTACGAATCGCGAGAAGCAGGTCATTTTCTCTCGCAAAATTTACCGAGCGGATTACGTCCGCCACGTCCGCGCAGCGCACGATCAGCCGCGGCTTTTTGTGTATCATTCCATTATAAACTTTGCGGGCTTCATCATAACCCTTATCGCCCGGCTCGATTAGTTCTCCCCGCAGGTGTGCTTTAAAATCTGCGATAGAATTTTCGTTAAGCATGGCCAAGTGTCACTGAAAGGATGATGCGGTCAAGATGTTGATTCGCAGCATTTTCATTGAGCTGATAGCCAGTGGACCGGTAGTATGCTCGGAGCACGGAAGCTAAAGCGATGTTGCAATCGGACAGATTCTGGACTCGACGGGCTTTCCTAGAGCTCGTTGGCAGGGCGGGAGTGATCAGTGCATTTCCAAGTCTTTCTCATGCAGCCGTGGCGCTCGACTCCGACACAGTCTGCATCTCGATCCTGCATACAACTGACCTCCACGGTCATATTTTGCCGACTGCCGATTACGACGGAAATCCTGATCGCGGCGGAATGGCACGTTGCGTAACGCAAATCCGGCGTTGGCAAAAGGAAAACGCTAACTCGATTTTGATCGACATCGGCGATGTGTATCAAGGCACCAACGTTGGCTTGCGCAGTAAGGGCGAGCTGATGATCGATCTGTTCAATCATCTCAAATACGACGCGTGGATTGTTGGCAATCACGAATTCGATTGGGGAATCGAGACGTTTACGAGCGCGCTGCGGAGATCACAAATGCCTGTGCTGGCGGCGAACACGGTGCTGGAAGGAAGACCGGCCGGCGGCTTTGCCGATGCGAAACACCCATTCGCGAAAATCCAGCCATTCATTTTGAAGGAAATCGCGGGGATCAAGCTTGCCATCATCGGGGTAACGACGCCCGGGATGCCATTTTGGCTCCGTCCGGAATTTACTCGCGGGATCGATTTTCAATATCCCGTCGAACCCGTTCGCCGCGCGATCGCACGAGCAAAAAGTGAGGGCGCAGATGCGATTGTTCTGTCTGGTCACATGGGACTCAAGACACGCAGCGGTGGCGATGATTTCGCGAATACGGTGATGGCGTTGACTTCGGAGTTTCGAGAAACGGCTGTGTTTATCGCCGGTCATACGCATCAGACAGTTCCAAGTCGCCTCGCGAACGGCATACTTTTCACCCAGGCAGATCATTTCGGTATTCATACGGGGCGCGTCGATCTTCTCTTCGATCGGAATTCGAAGAAGCTGCTCCATCGAGAAGCGACCTGCGGGCTGATGGATAACCGCTACGGTTTCGATCCCGTGATTATTTCACGAGCCAAATCGCAGCTCGCTGAATCGGATGCTGCCTTGTCGCAGATGATCGGTGAACTAGCTGAAACTCTTCACGCTCGCGGTCGTCCGGGCGAACCGAGCGATATCGAAAGACTGATCGGCGCAGCAATCATGGAAGCGTTGCTGGAACGAGGCGCGTCGGTTGATGGCGTCATGCACGGGGTTTTCGATGAAAGGGCAAATCTGATCGCCGGTCCGAAAACGGTAAACGATATTTGGAATTTGATTCCTTTCGAAAACTACGTTGTGACAGCAGAGCTCTCGCCTGAAGAAATGAAAACCATCATGGAGGAAGTGTACGCCAGCCATGAGAGGCGTAGTTTCCTCGGCTTCGAATTGGAAACCGAAGGCCGCGGTTACGATCGCCGAATTCTATCAGTGAGTTTGGCTGATGGGCGGCCGCTCGATCGCGGCAAAAAATACGTTGTCGCTTTCAACACTTTCCGACTCATGCAGCGCCGGCCATCATTTCATGAAGTTGCGCGCGCTGCTGGAGACGCCTGCGGCCAACTGCACCCTGCATCAAGTCCAGACGCGCGACGCGCTCATCGATTATTTTCGGCGGCACAAAATTGTGCGCAAAATTGCCGCGACAAGCCCACTCGCAATCGCGGCATAAAATTTTCCGGTTTGCCCTTGCAAAAACCAAGCATTCCGCTTGCCTATTTGGCCATGCGGCTCGGGATATTATTCTGGTGCACCGGTTTGCTGCTCGTTGTCGATCTTGCAACGGCGCAAACAGTAAAGACTGCATCGCCCGCACCGACGCCCCAACTGCCGATGTACCGGCCGGCATTGCTGGGGACGGGTCCCGATTCGCTCATAAACAGGATCGAGACCGCGGAGCTGATCAAAAAGGGACAAAAGGACGCCGCGATTATGTTTGCCTGTATCGTCGCGCCGATCGGCGAGATAATGTTGAGCGAGACTTATCGCGGCACGCCCGAATCAAAACTGCTCGAGCAGGAATTGGTAAAGCGTCTGTCCAAGGCGAAATTCATTCCGGCGATTTACAACCACAAACCGGTCCCAGTTTTTTTTTACGGCACCGCCGTGTTCTCGGTAGTGAATGGCAAACCGCGCCTGCGCATTTTTTCCAATCAGCAGCTCGATGAATTGAAAAAGGAGAATGATTTCATCGATCCGCAACCCTATTTCGGCGAGGATTCCAAGTTTACCGGACCGCATTACCCCGATACAGGGACGAGTGTGCGTGTGACGGGCGTTGTTGAACTTGCGCTTAACGTCGATGCAACGGGAAATCTTACGAACATACAGCTTGTCTCCGAATCTCCGCCTTTGCTAGGCTTCGGCGATGCTGCCATCTCCGATTTTAAAGGAGCGAAATTTATTCCTGCATTTCGCAACGGACAACCAGTTGAGGGCAAGGTGACGCTTCGAGTTTATTATAAGCCATCGGATTGAGCTGCTCTCGAAACGAATGGGCCGGGCAGGGGAGAGGGTGAACAAGACTATCGGCGTGTCTTTTTTTAAACGTGACCCCATCACGTGCGCGCGCGAGTTGATCGGCGCAGAATTAATTTGGCGTGATTGCTCGGGAATCGTTGTCGAGGTGGAAGCGTACGCAGCAATCGATGACGAGGCCGCGCACACTTTTACGCGGCCGAGCGCGCGCAGCTTTATCGAGCGAAACCAGGCCGGTGCGGCCTACGTGTATTTCAACTACGGAATGCACTGGATGCTAAATGTGCTGGTGAAAGGCGCCGCAAACGGTTTTGTTTTGATTCGCGCGCTGGAACCGAGAAAAGGGATGGAACGGATGAAAAAACGTCGAAGCCTTAACGACGTGAAACGTCTCTGCTCAGGGCCAGGCAAACTCACGCAGGCGCTCGGTATTACAGGTCGCCACCATGAAATGGATTTGTGCGCCGACCCGCGACACTGCTTTGCTCGCAACACAAATATGGCTGTCGATGTTGTGGCCGATGCGCGAATCGGTATTACGCGCTCTGCGCATTATCCGTGGCGGTTCACTCTGCGCGACAGTGCGTTCGTTAGCCGAGCTGCGAAACTTTAGCGCTGCATCACGGTATGTTTGGGTAACGCATGCGTCTCGCGTGCTGGCGATGGCCTGCTCGCCATCGCGAGCTTCTCTTCCGTTCCCGCTGGAGTGGAGATGTTATCTTAGGAAAAGATTGTTTCGGCGCGACGCCGAAACCAGCACGCGAGACGCGCGGGCTACCCGACGGGTGTTTGACGGGCGCTTTTCAACGTTCACCTTACAATTCGCATGACACGCAATAGACAACGCGTTTTGCTCGGGATGAGCGGGGGAGTGGACTCCAGCGTGACGGGATATTTGCTACGCGAGCAGGGCTACGAGGTCATCGGCGTAACCATGAAAGTGTGGCCGCAGGATTGCATCTCGCGCGCGGAGGACAAATGTTGCGGGCCGCAAGCGGTAGCCGATGCGCGTACCGTTGCGCATTCTCTTGGCATTCCGCATTACGTCGTCGACGAAGCCGATCAGTTTGAGCGGCTGGTGATTGATTACTTCTCCAGCGAGTACCGAGCTGGTCGAACGCCGAATCCATGCGTGATGTGCAACGAGAAGCTCAAATTTGGTAAACTTTGGGGCAAGGCGCAGGCGCTCGGGTGCGATTACATCGCCACCGGTCATTATGCGATCATCGAACATCATGCTGATCGCGCGGTTTTGCGCAAAGGAGCCGATCCCATCAAGGATCAGTCTTATTTCCTATTCAGTTTGCGGCAACCGCAGCTCCTACGGGCGCTCACGCCGCTCGGCACGATGCGGAAGCCGCAAGTCCGCGAAATTGCGCACTCGTTAGGTCTGAAAGTCGCGGACAAAATCGACAGTCAGGAAATTTGTTTTGTGGCCGGCAATGATTACAAAGCATTTTTGCGATCGCACCTCAGAGGAAATGAGTTCCATCGCGGGGAGATTTACGATGTCGATGGAAATTTTATCGCCGAGCACGACGGCATTGAGTTTTTCACAATCGGTCAGCGCAAAGGATTGCCGGGAGGTTCGCCGCGTCCGCGTTATGTCGTTGATCTCGATCCAGAAACCAATCGGGTGATCGTGGGAGACGCGGACGATTTGATTTGCGACGAATTTGAAATTGATCGGGTGACCTGGATCGATCCAGACGCGAAAAACGAGGTCGCCCATGTAACGGTCAAGATCCGCTACACCCATGGAGGTACGAGCGCGATACTGACGCCACTCGACAATGATCGGGCGCGGATTAGATTGCACGAGCCGCAGCGAGCCGTTACTCCGGGACAAGCCGCGGTCATTTACGAAGGCGACATCGTAATGGGCGGCGGGTGGATCTGTCGGACCGAGCCGGTCAGGCTTAGCGAAGCGCTCGTTCCGGCCTAACGGATGGAAGCTCTCGTTGCATTCTGCACTTTCTCTGACGCAGAGACAGCGCGGAAAATCGTACGGGAGATTGTCGATCTTGGGCTGGCCGCGTGCGGAAACATTTTGCCAGAAGTCCATTCGATCTACCGCTGGAAGGGCAAAGTCGAGTCAGCCGATGAAGTGCTCGGCATTTTCAAACTCGACGCACAGCGTTATCACGAGTTTGAAACGAAGCTGCGCGCGCTTCATCCATACGACGTGCCAGAGATCATCTCTTGCAAGATCGACAACGGGCTCCCGGAATATTTACGCTGGGTGACCGAAAGTTGCGCTATCTGACAGCGGCGCGTCGTCTGTTGGCGAGGGCAAAGATCATAATGCCGATCGCGTTCGCGATTCCGGTCACGGCGATGATTTTGACGGCGAAACTCAATGGGCTTGGAACGTCGATGATTGGATAGACGGTAAAAAAAATCGCGGACAGCGAGACGGCAGCACCGCAGATCGCCGCGATGCGCAACCAGATCGGAGCTCCCGAACGAAGCGCACCGGCACCGAAGATCGGTATCGCGAACATTATGAAGTAAACGATCCCGTAGAAAACATTGGCAGCGTTATCTACAAGTTGAAACGCTTCCTGAATCCCGGCGCCGATCTGGCTTGAGATGGCGATCACCAGCGTGACCGTGCCGACGAAGAAAATCGAGTTGATCGGCGTTTTGTATTCTGGATGCAAACGCGAGAACCAGTCCGGCAACAATCGGTCCCAGCCGGCGACCATCGGTAATCGCGAGCTGCCGGTTACGTGAACGCTAGTCGAAGAGATCGTTCGCGTCGTCATCAGCAAAATTCCGATCGAAGCAACGGCGCCGGCGATTGGAAACGACTGCAAGCCCAGTCGCAAGGTTTGCGGCACCGGACCGATGAGATCGATTGGATTCTTGCCGACGAACGCGAGCACCGAACTCGTGCCGAGAATAAACATCAACGCGATCACGGGCGAAGCGATAAGGACAGACCGGCCGATGTCACGGGCGGGCGCGCGCGTTTCGCCGGCGAGAATCGCGACATACTCAAATCCGCTGAGCGCACCGATGGAGAGTTTGGTGAAAATATTGAAACAATAGAAGATCGACATCGTCGGCAGCGCGACTTGGAGCGGCTGATAAGATTTTAATTCGCCGCGCGCGAGACCGAGCAGCGGCAACGAAATCAACGCTGTGTAAACAACCAGCATCGCAAACGCGCCAACGTTGTGAAGCCATTTGCCTAACGACAAACCGCGGACGCACGCCCAGCCGAGGCCGCCAACCAATGCCGCGCTGATCAGCGACACACACCATTTGGTGTTTGGCATCCATGCGGCGCCCGGACCGATCGCATAAGAGATATTCGTGGTGGTGAACATTCCCCCGAGTGCAATGACCGTGATCGATAGCAGCCAGAGATTCCAGGCGACGATAAATCCGGCGAACTCGTTGAAGCCGAGCTTGGCCCATTGATAAATGCCGCCTTCGAGCGGCATCCGATTGCTCAGGTAAATGACGACCGCGGCCTGCGGGATGTAAAAAAGCAAAATCGCGAGCAGCCAAAAAAAGAGATGCGCTTGCCCGAGTTTCGCCGCAGCCCCGACCCAACTTGAACCGACCACGAAAAGAATCTGCGTCAGGACCAGATCGCGCAGGCTCAGCGGTTTTTTGAGCGCAGCGCTTTGCTCCTGGACACCGCGTTCTGCACGATTCAACTCGGTTGTCACGGGGAATCGCGACTCTGGTGTTTATGATCGACAGGTATTGTCGATCTAATGTTCGTGCTCCGGTTTCTTCGGCGGGGGCGGCACATTACGAAATTCGCGGTGACGAATTTTGCCGCCGGCGTATGCGATGTAGCCGCCGATCCCCAGAGTCACCGCGCCGAAGAGAATCACCGCGATCACGAGCGGCGTGGAAGATTTTGGCCATTTAATCGGCAGAGCGATCGCGACAACACTCAAGAGAGCAAGCGCGTAGAAAAAATAGATAAGATCTTCCGCGCGATCCCGGTGCGCATCGAGCCACGCTTTCCCGTCTTCGTCCGCCATCGAAAGGACTCGGTCGTAAGCTTGTTCTCCAAATTCGTAGGCCGGCCAGGCCGAGGCAGAGGTGATGAGCACGAGCGCTAACGTTGCGACTTGAGCGTGGCGGCTCTTTAAAGAAAGAGCGATGACCAGTCCAATCCAACCCATGAGCAATCCGTAAATCGGCAATGGATTGATCAATACGTGGATATATTCCGGTTGCCGCAAGTCTCGAAGCAACGTGTCGATCATAATTTGCCCTGCCAGTGGGTTCCGAAAACTTGTGCGGCACGCTTCGCCGTCTCGGGCGGCAGATATTTTTGCCAATCAGCGATCGTGAAATGCCACCACTCGGTGCGTAGTCCGTAAAAACCGGCATCTCGCATTGTTCTCTGCAGCAAGTGTAAATGCGAGCGAATAGCGGGATCGGCGCCTACGTAATGCCACATCGCAGCCGGGGTGAAATCATCAAAGTCTGTAGGCATGCTGACGGGACGATTCCACGTATCGATTAGGGTGGCATCGACTGCGACACCCCAGCTGTGCAGTGAGCCGGCGCCGGTTTCAGGGTCGGCGACATAGTCATTGTTGTGGGAGGCCTGCCAAAGCTTCACCTGCACAGCCGGAGGACGATACGCGTCCCAGATTTTCAGTCGATATTGGTAGCGCCGCAGAAAGGCCTGCGCTACAGCCAAACACGACGCCACTTCCGGACGAGCGAGCGCGAGTGTCCCAGGCGGATATAATGGATGCCCTGTAAGATTATGCCGACCAGCGTAGCGCAATTCGACGAGGATAGTTGGGTCAACAGATTTAATATCAACCAGCGGGATCGCAGCTTGCGCAGCCGCGGACTTGATCGCCGCTGTCATCACAGCAAACGTAATCAAGCGAACATTGAAGCACCTCATTTACCTAACCAATCAAGGGGTTGTCATTTCCGCAGCGTCCGTTTTTGCGATGCGCTCGAGCAGAAGTCGAGCGCTATCCTCCGGGACGGTGAAACGCAATTCCAGGTTCGAGTTGCCTTGTTTTTGGGTCTCCGGTGGTTGGGAGTAGAGCAGCAATTGAGAGTCCGACA
>WNEZ01004321.1_pt1 | contig 12335 bp, 20 predicted proteins | sample 5400521 | NCBI WGS metagenome assembly WNEZ01 (sample SAMN13153339, study PRJNA577476) | soil metagenome | isolation source: 120 cm saprolite under Douglas fir tree site 2 hole 1 replicate 1 | place: USA:California | collected 2015-04-18
TAGCTACAGCGTACTGGCGCCAGTCCTGGGTCATCACCAGCGCCTTCGATTGGAGCGACTTTTTACGATTGTTCACCATTTTTACGAATCGTTAGTTCACACTGGCGCGCCGATCCGCCCATAGGTCGGCAGAAAGGTTCACCCATCATGGCAGAAATCGGAACAAACATCAGCATCGAAGTGAAGAACGGGAAGGCCATTATCACGATTGACCTGGCACATCGAGGCGGGTTGTCCAGTAGCGGTAAGTCCGTGATCGTCGCCTCCACCGGCGGCAATGTTCCTATCCCAGGCACAACCGTTATTCTCGGATTGAACGCCTACGTCAAGGCGAATGGCAAGTAGTCCATAGCAGCAGGAAGCGCCGCACAATCCGACCAAGGCGAGCGGCGCTTCTTTGCAGGAAGGGTTCAATTTCCATGCCAGATCATCATACCACACTGGGCGCAGGTGTCTACCTCATCCACTTCGATACGCCCTACAAGCACGCTCGCCACTATCTCGGCTGGGCGGGTGATATCGGCAAACGCATCGCTCGCCACCAGCGCGGCGACGGGGCGCGGTTATTGGAAGTGGTGAGAGCCGCCGGTATTTCCTGGCAACTTGTGCGCACCTGGCCCGATGCTGACAGGTCCGTTGAAAAGCGATTGAAGGGCCTTCATAGTGGCGTGCGGCTTTGCCCGATTTGCCAGCACACTGCCGGTCGCCGCAAGCCGATGGGTGCAGGTCGCCCAATCTCGTTTTATAATCGTCAATGACCAGGCGCTTGACGTTTAGGATCTCAATCGTCACAGCTCGAGAGCCATGACGATTGTACTCACGGTGAGAAGGGAGTATCAGCTATGGCGTATGGCGATAGAACACGGTGCAAGGCCTGCGGGCGTGAAATTATCCAGATTGGAGGCGGGCATAGACAGCGCCTGTACTGTGACGATTCGTGTAAGCAGCGAGCGTACCAGGCTCGCCGTGAACAAGCCTACCTGGCGGGCCTGCGTGCGTTATGGGCGGGCTACTTGCCTGAAACACAAGAGTTCCTGGTGATGCTCACACGCCAGTATAGCGAGGAGTTTGCACGCCGGTTCGCCGCCATTATCGATGCTGAAAAGCAATCGTCAACGGTGGCCAGCCATGACGTTTCACTGCTGGACCTGGGGAAGCGACTTGACTATCCGGAGCTACACGTCAAGCATCTCTATGGCGGGCATGATATCGTACTCAGGGCAGGGTTGCTTTCCTGGCAGCATTTCTATGATGGCGCTGAAGGACGGGTGATTAGAGCCGCAATGGAGGCTACCCGCGCCGTACTCAGCAATCGTCAACCGCCAGGTGCATAACGATTAAGAGAGCACACCCGCAGGAAACACCACATCGGGTATCGAGTCACCCGCGCCGTCTCTCTCGACCATGTAGCACATACCAACCTCGTGCGTGGCCGCGCAGACCCATATAATCCTACCGCTGTGACTGCCTGGTTCGCCCGCCAGGCGATAGCGGATGCGCTCACCTGGATTGTGCTCACGATGCCGGGCCAGCGGGCCGTACACGTCTTCAAGCTCTTCTTCCTGATCCACCATGGCACAGGTCCTTTCTCTCGGTGGTTCTAGTGTAGCATATTCTGATTGACCCCTGCGCAATCGGTCGCATATGGTTGACGTTATAGCAAGTGTGCGGTATAATGGATTAGGTAAGATAATCCATTATATAGGCTAGTTGGTGCAATACCAGCTAACAAAAGCGAAGGGATTCAGCTAACAATGCGATGCTACTATACGAAGTTTGTTCACGACATTCACTTTGATAAGACACGATACCAGCAATTTCTGAGAGAGCAGGGATTGAGTGAGCATGATATCAAACACCTCAACATCCTTTTCATTACCAATTTCACCTATGCACATTTCAGGGATAGTCCCGTTTTGGCTGCTGGTGGCGCTTTCTTCCAACGTGACAGGGAATATGTAGCGAAAAGGAATGAGATGGCTCTTGGACTCTACCGGCCATATAGCCCATCCCGCCCCTATGCTGCAATTTTCCTTCGACCTGAGCAGTACAAAACACCTGTTCGTCACAATCAATTATTTTTGAATGTGGATTTATTGCATGAGACAAGGCATCATATACAATACTGTCTGGATTTGCCATGCTGTAAACCGGTTGATGATGCTCCTGTTGACAGTGAGGCGCTCAATGAAAGAAATCAACCCTGGGAGATTGATGCGGAGGAATTCGCAAGCAGATATGCCAACCGGGTATCTTTTTTCTTGCCTGTTTCTCGCCCACTGAAAAGGAGTGACCTACAATGAGCGAAGAGAGGGCAATCATACAGTCATCAGGTGGAGGCCTCGCCAGCGTCTCTGCTCTTGCCGATGAGTATGCGCGGGCGACCAGGTTGACGCGCTATCAAGCAGGCCTGCGCGATGAGACGATCAGACGACAGAAAACCGATCTGCTCACCTTCACCAGGTTTCTGCACAGCGTTTGCGTGCAGCCGGGCGACTTCTACAACGATCTGGACGCCTGGCGCGGTATCACAGCGGGCCTGCTTGAAGCATTCATTCAGTGGCAGCAGCTGCAGGGCTATGCTATCGGCTCGATCAATGTGAGGCTGGCAACGGTCAAGGCATATTGCCACCTGGCCTATAATACTGGCATCCTAGATGTAGACACCCACACCCATATTCAAGGTGTCAAGGGCATCCAGCGCAAACAGGCCCGTAACATTGACGCCCGCCGCGAGATCTCGCGTGTAGGGTACAAGAAGGCCCAGGCCGTTGACATTCCTTTGGAGCTGCTACCGACTCTCAAGCATCCTGCTACTGGCGATCTCTCAAAACGTGATGCCCTGCTCATGTGCCTCTTACTCGATCACGGCTTGCGCGTGGGTGAGATCGTCATCCTCAAGAGAAACCAGATTGCTCTCCGCGCCAGGCAGATCACTTTCTATCGCCCAAAAGTCGATGAGCCACAAACCGACCGCTTGACCGATGATACCCTGGCGGCTGCCCGCGCCTATCTGCCAACGCTCGCAGCAAAGCAAGAATCGCTCTTTGACCTGGCGATCACCAGCGTGCAGGAGCGGGTGAGGACCCTGGGTGAGCTGGTCGGTATACAGGGCCTCTCACCGCATGATTGTAGGCACTCGTGGGCGACCCGCGCCGCAAATCACGGTACACCGCTAGACCGCTTAAAGCAGGCAGGTGGATGGAGTAACCTGCAAACACCGCTTCGCTATATCAAGAACGCGGCCATCGCGAACGAAGGCGTGATACTGGAATAGGCCCTCAATCCAATAACCCGCCCCCCCAGCTTGCAGCGCGTCCCCAAGAGGGCCAATGAGAACAAATTTGCTATGATTTTTGTTCTCATTGCCACTTTCGCAGGGCTGCTAAATCGTCATGATGATTTATTGTCATGACAAAAAGAAGCGGCCAGCAGGTAACTGCCAGCCGCCTTGGTGTTCTCACGTTGGGAGCCCGCCCTGGTAGGGTGGGGAGTTGTGTCAGGATCCAACAGTAAGTGAGCCCATTGTACAGCATACAGGCAAACTATGCTGCCTTACTACTCATCCGTGATACCTCATGAATATCTGTTTCGCCTGCTCTGCTGAACTTTCGAGCACGGCGGCGAACTCAGCACACGATTCCTTGTCAAGTGGCTCGCCCTGGTCCTCTTGCAGCTCCTCACCCATAGCAATCATTAGCCGGGCTATCAATGCATCCCTCGCCCCTTCGCACAGGGCCGCGAACTCAGCTTCTAATCGTGTGTTAGGCTTCTGCGCCTGGTGGAGGCGTGCAAGCCGTTTCTGCATGGCTTCAAGGCTGCTCATCGCTCACTAATCGCGCCTCTAACTCAGCAAGCCGCGCCTCTAGCTCGCTCATCTTGTGTACTGCAATGGCCTGCTCCAAAACGATTTGGGCAGCCCTTACCTGGGTCGAGGCTGACACCTCTTCGCCCGTCATATTGCGGTCTAGCGTCTCTATGGCCTTGTCTACCTTCTGCATCAGGCCGGTGAGCGCCTGGTCAAACAATTGCCTCTGAGCGGCCTTGTAAGCAGCCTGGACATGAGGCAATTTCCACCAGCGTTGCGCGGTCCTGTAGCTTATATGCGACGAGGATGCCGCGACGGTGAGTTGAGCGCCTGCTAGCAAGGCCTCGATGAACTTTTCCTGATTGATTGTGAGCGATTCCTGCTCAGATACGCCATTTTCGGCCATTCCCCGCCACCTTTCTTCCTCACATTCACGCTCGCAATCCGATACCCCCAGGCGGGCCCATGCCAGAGCCCGCCTTGTTGGAGACAGAGCACCAGAAGGCTAGAAAAAGTCTATCGTGCTCGCGGGGCGTTCTTGAAGTCAGCACCGCTGGGATAATCGGCTGCCCCAAGCGCTTTCGCCAGATGGTTATGGGCCAGATGGATCTTCGCGAGATGTTCCTTGGGGATCGTCTCGATATGGCCCAATCTGTGGGCCTCAAGCAGCGTGTGCAGGTGATCGTGAGCCGTTTGCAGGTGTGTGTGAACATGACGTAAGTTGTGTTCTTGTAGGTTCATCGTTTCCTTCCCAGGCGGAGCCTCTCACCGGCTCCGCCCTGTGTCAGCAGAAAGCAAGGATAGTAAAGTGTCTAGATGCCCATGCGCTCGTTGCGATCAGCGATCTGGCCGAACCATAAATCCTGAAACGCCTGGAGCAAAATCTTCGGGCTCAGGTTCTCCGGCAATGGGCAAGATCGATCTGCTAGTGCCTCCCAGTTCTGTGGCTGGAGCGCTTCTTTGAGGAAGCCGTACTGGTAGATGCTCGGTGTTGCAGCCCGCACGTTAGCGCCTTCTACCAGGGTTTGCCGCCGTGGCGATTGCTTTGGGGTAACGGTGTAACCATTCCTGCGAGCGATGCGCAGGGCGTCTTCGATGTTTGCCATGTAGTGTGTTCTCCTCTTCTTCTTCCACTTCCCTATTCGCCCGGCAAGTGCCAGGTACGCGGTGTATATTCGCTTTGCCCCAGGTTATTGAGGCTGCCTTTGCTGTATGGGACCGAGGTCGCATACAGATAGCCCTCCGACGCCACCTCGCCTAAAGCGAAATCTTTGGTGCCATCGGTGAGCACTCGGAGATCAACCGTATCCCCGAACGCCCTCATCACAAAGGCAGGGCGTGATTGACCGACGCTCTTGCCGATATCCAGGACGAACATCACCCAATCGCCCACTTGAACGGGCAGTACTGCTGCCATGTGTTTTTTTCCTCCTCGTCCCTTCTACCTTTTCACTTCGATGTACATAGCGAGCAGCTTCGAGAGCCGCCGCTTCGATTCAATCAAACTTTCTGGTCGCTCGCTGACGTTCAGATTGACGGCAGGCCATATCTGGCGGGGTTCTAGCGCAATCTCACCCGCAAGGGACGAACCCCACATACCAGCCTGGCGCATGATATCAGGGTGAATATCCGCACTCTTGCCCTGCTCAATCAGTAGATCGCGTAATTCGATTGCAAGCTTGCAAATGCGGGTCGTGGGATCTTCGTACGCCAGGCTTGAACGAATCGCTTTCTCCAACTCAGGCCAGGGAGCCAGCCGCTCGCGGGCTTCGTCCGAAAAGCGCAAGAGAGCAGCTCGAGTTGATTGTTCGGCTTCTTGCGCTGCCTCTAACAAACTGTGAAGCTCAGCGAGCCGGGCCCTAATCGCCAGGTCCTCAGTTTCCCCCTGCGAAGCGAAGAACTGATCGCGAGCTGCTTGAACTGCTGCGCGTTTCGTGTCGATCTCGGCCAGGTGTTTTTCATACCCGGCCAGGGCATCACGCAAGCGCTGCAGCTGGGCTGCATCCTTCGCCGCTGAAGCTTCGGTGTTCTTTTCCAGGGCTGCTATTGCTTGCCGCTTCGCTTGCAACTCAGCCACAAGTTGAGAGAGCGTCCGCTTCAGCGGGGCTGCCAGGTCACTGCCTTGCGCCAAATCCAGCTCGCAAGCCACTCTATCGTGGGTATTCTCCAGATTTTTCAACTCTTGCCGCAATGCTGCGAGCTGAGCGTTACGGCTAGTGGCCTGGGCCTGGATCGCCGCAATTTCCTCGCTCGCAGCCTGGCGCTTCGCCTCAACCTCTGAGCGCGTCTGAGCGAGGCTTTGTACCTCAGATGAGGCCTTTTCCAAGATTTGGTCATACTTCATGGCAACCGCCATGCTCCACCTCCACTACGGTCTAACTCTACTTAAAACAACGATGCTCCGAACGCTTCTAGACTGGTTTTACCTCCTTTTTACGCTTCCATTTTTCCACTTCGGGCCAAAGCCACTCACACGCGGCACAAATCCACTCACCACGGCGGTAGTAGTAGTGTTCCTGGTGCAGCCGCGTCGGGCAGGTCCACAGGCTATTCCACCGGATGAGCATGGCGAGGCCTCGCCGGTGCCTTCTTACGGCGCGGCGGATAGAGCAGGTGAGGCGCGAGCTAGGCCACACCGTACTCTCATCAATCAAAATCAAACGACGGGCGCGCAGCTCGAGGAGCAAGGTGTCTAGCGTCACACTGCACCGCCTATCAGCATCAAGGCGACCGCCAGCATAGCCGCTACTTTCGTGGGATTGAACCGTAGGAACTTCTGCCAGTTCTCTTGACCAGGCTCAACCTTCGACCAGGCCGAGAGCTGCAGCCTGGGATAGCCAAGGTGCTCGCCCAGGCTGCTAAGTTGCTCCTCATCGGATTGCGCGTCGGCTGGCTCCGTCGATAGCGAAGGTTTTGTATGCACAGTGGGGGGGTCCAGCACCTTTGCTATGGTGATCTGCCCGTAGGTTATCGCGCCGCGCTTCTCAAGCCATTTTGGACGCATCAACGCGGATTGCTGAAACAAGGCGTGAATCCTGTCCCTGTCGCCGCCAGTATAGAAGTCAAGCTTGCGCACCAGCGCCAGGTCAGCGCGGCTCTCATCGCCGCCGTACTCGGATGTGTCACCGTTCCACAGCCGCCTGAATTTCTCATCACGCAGCGCACGTTCTAGAAGCGCCTGGGCATCGGTTGCGATACTGGCGCACACCTGCGAGGTCGCGATCACCGGCAAAGGCGGCGCGATCTGCTGATAGAGCGCCATGATTTCAGATTGCCTCGCCGCGATCCCCGCAGGTGTACCGGGCAGCTGCTCCCCGGTGAAGGTGAAGTAGCGCCTGGTCGAGTACATCTCAATCCCACTTGTTTTGATTGCGGCGGGCAAATCGCCCGAGGCCAGGATGTGTACCCCGGTGTGAGAAGGTGAATACTCGCTATAGGAATCGATTGCGCTGAGAAGCGCCGCGCCCTGGTCGCTGACATTCCCGGCCTGGTCGATACATCCATCCAGGTCGATACCCACAAACGGGTCGCTCTCAGTAAAAACGAATCCGATTCCATCGACCAGGCGCGCTCTTGCCTTGAGTGCCATTGCCTCGTCATAGCTTCCCCATGTGGTAGGCTCGCTGACGCTGGCCGCGCCGCCCGTTTTCGGATTGAGCGGTATTTTCTTGCGCTTGCCGGTTGTCTGGTCCAGCGCGCCATAGCGCCAGCACACAAACTGTGCATACTCTTGAAGTTCTGCTAGTGCGCTCTTGCGTGGTAATGAAGGTTGCTCTTCATCGGCATTTGAAAACGCAATTTGACAGTCTATCTCTATAGTAGAATCGCAAATTGCGTTTTCAGACGCATCTGGGCAACTTTCTAACTCATCGACAAAGTCAGAAGGTGCATCACTTTCGTATGCCTCGTCGAAAAGGGCGGCCAGTTCCGCATCCTCATCTGAAAACGCAGATTGCGATTCCTCTTCGCTTTCAAAGGTACGCTTGATTTCCCATTCGTGCCCAGCCTCACAATGCAAGCGTGCATGTTCCTCTGTGGCTGGATTTCTGCATATTGGGCAGGTAGGGATAGGCGTCTTGTCCTTTGGGGGATGATAGCCACTGGGCTTATGCGCCATTTCAGATGGAACGTCCCAACTGGACACATCATCAAACCGTTCGCCTGGCCCGGTAAAGAGCTTGCTGGTATACTTTGGCTTGCCTCGCTTATCGAGAATCGGCTTGCCGGTGACCGGATCGCATATCTTTTCGCGATACGGAGCGGGATGCTTAATGACGCCCATTTTTCCGAAGCGAGCCAGCGTTTTGAGAACCGTCGCCTTTGGAACGTCCGTAATACGGCTAATCTCTTTGGCTTCGGTGGCTCCCACTCCATAAGGGTTGAGCGTGATGCTAGGAAGGACTTTCCGGTAGCCCCAGGCAACGAGTTTTTCCTGGGGGTTGCAGATTTTTCGATTGCGTTTCATCACGTCTTCCACCCAGATCTCATCTTCACAGATGCGATAGAGCCGTTCGGTTTCGGCTCGCAGCGCCTCTTTTTCGGCTCGCTCTTCCGCGAGCGCTTGCTTTAGGCGTTCATTCTCAGCGAGCAGGGCCTCTTCCCTGGATGGAGATGCTACTGCCACGTCCCCACCTCCACCAATCCGCTGCTTTCTATCAAATCGTCATGATGATATAATGGCAATGCGGATGTCGCATTATGTCGCGAACTAGTTGAATGATACATGCATGCCTCCGTTGAAACGCCAGCACACGTTTACTAGGCCTGGGCTGGCTTTCTTTTTGATGATTTGGGAGGCATTGACAGCAGCAGTTCTGTGGACTATCATTATACCAGCAGCATTCTTCACTAATACTTCCCTTTGGGAAGTGTGGTATAATTAATAGTGAACACAATACTGCTCCTGCCATGCCTCTGCGAATACCCGCCTGCCAGCGGGTTTTTGCTTGTCTGGAGAGGTTTTACCTCAGCGCTAAACGGACAACAAAAAAAGGAGCAAAGCCCTCCTCGGACTTTCTCCTTGCGAACGGTTGAATTATACCTGAATGAAGGCGCAAAGTCAACAGAGCCACCATCTTCCCACGCTTCATACCCGTCTCCATTGCTTCCACCTTCATATCGATGCTCCTCTATATAAGTATACCCGATCCATAGTCATTTCTTGAGGCCGATTTGAGCACGGAAGCGCTTCCGCGAAGAATGAGTTTTCCTGGGCGCTGGGTACCATTCCCACCAATTCTCCCAGATCAAGTACACTGCAACGCCGTGCTGCTCCTGGCCCTGCTCATCGCGATAGGTCACGTAGTAGGCCTCGTCCTCTTCATCTTCACATGCTTCATACGGCGCAGGGATGCTGTCAGTAGGGCATGGGCCATGAATTTCAGCACTGCCCTGGCCACCGTGGTGATTGACCACAAAGTTAGCGATGCACCAATGCTCGAGCTGCAACTGCTCAGGCGTTGGCTCCGGCCAGGCGATGTAGAGATGCCGCCAACAATAGGGCATCACTCGTAACTGGCGTTCGCAGCCGCTTTCATGCTCAGCCTCGGCCAGCGTTGTGAGCCGTAGGCAAGGGCCTTCACCATTAGAATTGTTCCCCATACAGGGCTGGGGGTCAACCAGCTTCAAAAGAAACCTATCCACAGGGGTACTCCTTACTAACACTAATCCGCCTTATGGTAGGCGCATCCGTATCCCCACACACAAGCCACACCTGCTCCCATCTTCCGCAATGAAGTAGTAGCCGCGTTCGACACGGCCTGTTACCTCATCGGCATAGAGCGAGTGAGTATGCTCAACAGAGCCGCTTACCCACTGTCCAGCGAGCCTGATGGCGCAGAGCTGCCCCGAGGTGATATCGCTGTAGGGCGGGCCTTGTTCCTCGTCGAACGCGTAGCGGCCTCGATTCGACGAGGCGATTAAGGTTCCTTCTTTCACGTGATGCACTCCTGTTGTTTCGGTAAATCCGTCTGCGAACTCTTGCGGCGACTCCTCATACCATGGTTTGCTCATCGGTTCATCCTCCTGTAACGATGCCTCAAACGCTGCGTAGGCTGTCTGCTCTGCCTCTGTCAGGTGGCGTATATGCGCGCCATGGCCTGGCAGCCCTAGCTCCTTATCGGTTTGCAGACATCGTGCTCTGTACGCCCTATACGCGGCTCGCTGCCTATCATTCATGATTGATTGCTCCTTAATCGTTGCAGCCACTTCTCAGAGTGATGTCACAGTGCCTGCACACTCCCCATGGAATGATGATTTCAGGGGAGAAGGTGCAGGCACTGTGACATCACTCTATCCCCCTACTCTGTAACTACTGTCAACATAGATGATTGGCTGGATTGATCGATCAATCACGCTCGTTTTTCGGTTGGTGATCGATCAGCTAATGATTGGTCAATCGTCCTGATCGATCAACTTGCGGTTGATGATCGATCACCAAGCGCCTGCCTTTTGACCTGAGCATCCCACTGACTGGTGATCTTCTGCACCTGATAGTAGGTCGTGTTGCAGGCGAGCGCAACGCTGCGTAAATCCATCCCCTTCCCGGCAAGCTCAAGGATGCGCCAGTGATCCAGGGACATCCCCGAGGGCCTCTCATCTGGAAGGGTAATCACTGGCGCAGGCAACGCGAGCGGCAACATGCGCCAGCCCATAGCATCGACAATCCCATGCTCGCCCAGGTGGATAACATGGGCAGCAATCCAGCGCCGACGAACATCAATCGCCGCCAGCGCAATGAGGTACAGAGCGCCAACCGAGAGCAGCGCCAGCACACCATAGGCGATCAGGCGCAGGAATGACCACAAGGCATAGATGAGCACACCGCTAAAGAGAGTCACTGGCACGACCGCTACAATGATGGTGCTACGATTGACACGATTGCGCGAGAGGATTTCCAGGTGTGGTTGCTGTTCGCTCATGCCCGCATAGTCCCTCCTGTTCATGAGTCCTTGAGATGGTCTAACACCGATTGCCCGCCCTGCCTGGCCTGCCACGCCTTCATAGAGGCAACATACCGCTCAGTGACTTTCACGCTGGCGTGCCCGAGCAAGCGTGCGAGCTTGTACACGTCACCTCCATTGAGCAGGTACTGCACGGCGAAGGTAGCTCTGAATCGATGCGGATGGGCATGCGGAACGTTGGCCCGTTCACCAATCTGTGTGATGAGTTGCTCAAGTCCTGAGACGGTCAGCAGTGCGCCTCTTCGCCCAAGGAACACATGCGTCTCTGCTTTGTGTGCAGGTCTTCTGTAGCGGGTGATGTAGCGTCTGAGGGCCATTCTGGCAGTCCTGCCCAGGGCAAGCTCGCGTTCCTTGCGACCTTTGCCCATGATTCGGATGTAACTATCGTCCTGGTCGAGCCACACACAATCCAGGGTTAAGCTACAAAGCTCGCTTGCTCTAATCCCTGTATCGACAAGGACAGCAATGATCGCCTTGTCCCTGACTGCAAAGACTTGATCCTCGGTCGCTTTGAGCATCGCCGCGAATTCGAGAGGTGAGAAGGTTTCCAGTACCCGCTCGTCTGTTTTTGGCAGCTCGATGCGCTTTGCCAGGGCAGGGGAGACCAGGCGCTCAAAATCTTCCTCCCTGGCTGCCCAGGCCAGAAACGCTTTCACCGTCTGTGCATAGGCGCGCACGGTAGAGCTGCGTACCGGGCCTGCTTGTTTGCCAATGCGGCTCTTCACCTCTTCGAGAAAGGCGCGAACATGAGCCGCCTTGATTGACTCGAGTGCGAGGCCCTGTGCTTCACAATACGCGGCGAAGACGCCCAGGTGCTGTTTGTGGCCTGCTCGGGTATAGTGGGAGAGGTCAAGATGTGCCAGGCGGTAATCTTCGATGGCTGCTCGTATTTCCATGCCGTGTTATAATCCTTTGCAGGGGAGTTGGTGAGTCTCACTAGCCGGTCGCCAGGCGCTAGTAGTAGACCAAATTCTTTGGTACAATACTGTTATCTTCGATAGCAGAGTCAGCGCCAGCATAGACTTGGTCGATCACGGTGCTGACCACCTATAACCTGATCAGGAGGTATACACCGTGGCGAATAAAGAACAGAAAAAATCGCAGCATGCCGCACCCAAATCCAACAAACAAAAAAAGCAGATGCAGAAAGAGAAGAAAGCTGCCAAGAACAACGCAAGCAGCATCACGCTGAAGAAGGAGTGAGTTTCCCAGGGCGGCCGCATCATGGCCGCCCTGTCGACTCTTGACACTCTTGCTACAATGCAGATACAATGCCATCCAAGGTCATACGTGTCCAGTCAACACAGCAGATTTCTGTTCTACGAGGCTGGTTTATGAGACAGATCAACAGAAGTCAGGGACCCTGTCCCGTGAACGGGACGGGCTTGTACACTGTTCGGCGCGTGAGCCGAGTCGGTACGCAAGCTTCACCTGACCAGGCTCAGTGCTTGAGCACAGGACATCGGGCCAGCGGACGCGGTCCTGTGCAATGAGAGCACTACGATACCAGGGAGCGGTCAAGCACCTACCCGTGGAATGCTGCCCCAGTTCCCGGCTCTAGGAGT
>WNEZ01004328.1_pt1 | contig 12331 bp, 15 predicted proteins | sample 5400521 | NCBI WGS metagenome assembly WNEZ01 (sample SAMN13153339, study PRJNA577476) | soil metagenome | isolation source: 120 cm saprolite under Douglas fir tree site 2 hole 1 replicate 1 | place: USA:California | collected 2015-04-18
AGAAAATCTTCTATCTGCACGTGCCCGCCGCGCTCTGGACCGAGGCGGCAATGGTTCTCGTGGGATTGGCCGGAATCTTCTACCTGTTTCTGAAGGATCCGCGTCTGGACCGGTTCGCGGAGGCGTCGGCGGAAGTGGGCACGGTGTTCGCAACCATCGTGCTGACCACCGGCCCCATCTGGGGGAAGCCGATTTGGGGAACCTGGTGGACCTGGGATGCCCGGCTCACCTCCACGCTGTTCCTCTTCTTCTTGTACGTGGGGTATCTGCTCGTGCGCGGGGCGGTGCGGGATCCGGGGCTCCGCGCCCGCTACGCCGCCGTGCTCGGCATCTGCGGGATGTGCCTGGTGCCCTTCATCCACTTGAGCGTCTTTCTGTTCCGCACGCTGCATCCCCAGCCCATCATCCTGAAGCCGAGCGCGCCGTCGCTACCCAACAGTATGCTGGCGACCTGGCTCTTTTCTCTGGTGGCGTTCACGCTGTTGTATGTGGGATTCGTGACGCAGCGCTACGCATTATCGCTCGCGCGCGCTGCGCAGCAGGGCAGGAGCTCGGAGGCCGGCCATGCCTGACGTGCCCCAGAACGCCGGCTACATGATGGCGGCCTACATCGTGACGGCGATCATCTTGATCGCTTACGCGGTGTCGCTGTACCGCCGCACCAGCAACCTCTAGCCGCCTCGTTTCTCCGGGAACAACTCCGCGCGCGCCTCGGACAGACGCGCGAGCCCGTCGGGCACCTGCGTGGCCCAGAGGTGCAGGGCTTCATCGGCGGCCCGCAAGTCGCCCGCCTGGAACAGCGCCTGCGCGTTGAGCCACAGTGCCTCGGCACCACCGCCGGCAGCGTAGGCGCGGGCGAATCGCGCCGCCGCTTCGGCATGGCGACCGGCACGACGATACAGATCGCCCGCCGCGAGCGCGGCATCGGGGCGCTCTTCGAGGGTGAGCACCTGCTCGTACGCCACGAGCGCATCCTGCTGGCGGAACACCATCAGCCAGGCTTCGCCCAGCAGCATCCAGGCGTCGGGATTCGCGGGGAAGCGCTGCGCTGCTTCCTGCGCCGCGGCTACCGCGCCCCACCGGTCCTCGATGGCGCGGCGCAGCCGCACCAGCGCCGGGTGGGAGTCCGCGAACGTCGGCGCGACCGCGCAGCCGAGCCGCAGCCACAGCTCGGCGCGTTTAGGTGCGTCGCGTTGACTGGCGGCCGCCCGTCGCACGGCGAAGCGCGCGAGTGCGGAGCGCAGGGAGCGGAGCATTGTAGATTGCACCAATCTATGTCACACACGCCGCGCCCGCCGGGTCCCGCGCGCGTCCACCCGCTCGCCGGCCGACGCATCGCGGTCACCCGCGCGCGCGAGCAGGCGGGCGACCTCGTGCGGGAGCTGGAGGCGCTCGGCGCGGAGGTCGTCGCCGCACCGACGATCCGCATCGCGCGGCTCACCGATCTCGCGGCGCTCCGCGCCGCGCTCACGCGGGTCCCGCCCTACGACTGGATCGTCTTCACCAGTCAGAACGCCGTGCAGGTTGTGTGTGACCGGCTGCCGGAGTGGTGTCTGTCGCCGCGCGACGTGGCTCGCGCTCTGGTCGCGGCGATCGGACCCGCGACCGCAGAGTCACTCGTGCGCCGCGGGGTCGTCCCCGATCTCGTCCCCGACCGGTTTGTGGCCGAGTCGGTCGTATCAGCGCTGGCCGCGCAGGGCGAGGTGCGCGGCAAGACGGTCCTGTTGCCGAGCGCGCGCGAGGCCCGTGACGCCTTGCCCGACGGGCTGCGCGCCCTGGGCGCCGTCGTCGACGTGATCCCGATCTACGAGACCGTCCGCGAGACGGGAGACAGCGGCGGCCTTGGAGCCGAGATCCTTGCCGGCACGATCGACGCCGTCACGTTCACTTCTTCGTCCACCGTACAAGGCTTCGTGGAGCTCGTGGGCAGGCCGGTTGCTGCGTCCGGCCGGTTCGCCGCGGCGGTGATCGGCCCCATCACGGCGGGGACGGCTCGGGACCTCGGGATCGCTGTCGCCATCGAGGCGCGGGATCACACGGTGCCCGGACTGGTGAGCGCGATCGTGCGGCACTTCGAGCGGGAAGCGGGAAGCGGAAAGCGGGATACGTGACCGGCCCGCTCAAGCTCGGGACCCGCGGGAGCAGGCTCGCCTTGTGGCAGGCCGAGTGGGTGAAGGCCGCGCTCGCGCGGGCCGGCGTGGCTGCCGAGCTCGTGATCATCAAGACGCGCGGCGACGCGGAGGTCGATCGCCCGCTGCACGAGCTCGAGGGGAAGGGCTTCTTTACCAAAGAGATCGAGGAGGCGCTGCGCGACCGTCGCATCGACGTGGCGGTGCACTCCCTCAAAGATCTGCCGACCACCCTGCCGACCGGATTGATGCTGGCGGCAGTGCCGCAGCGGGCCGATCCCGCCGAGGCGCTGGTCACGCGCGAGGCCGGGATCACGTCGATCGCCGGCCTGGCCGCGGGCACCAAGGTCGGGACGTCCAGCCTGCGCCGCGTGGCGCAGATCCGATACCTCCGCGCCGACTTGGATATCGTGCCGCTGCGCGGCAACGTGCCGACGCGGGTGCGAAAGGTAAAGGAAGGGCGTGATGGCCTCGACGCGGCGCTGCTTGCTGGGGCGGGGCTAGAGCGGCTCGACCTCGCGGGGCACATCGCCGCGCGGCTCGATCCGTTGGACGTCATGCCGGCGCCAGGTCAGGGCGCGCTCGGCCTCGAGGTCCGTGCGGACGACCGCGAGGCCCGCGGCGCACTCGCGCCGCTCGAGGATGCGGCGAGCGCGTGCCAGGTCGCGGCGGAGCGGGGCCTCCTCGCCGCGCTGGAGGGCGGATGTCAGGCGCCGGTGGCCGCCTACTGCGGGAGCGGGGAGCGGGGAGAAGGGAGCAGGTTGTACGGGCGAGTGACCGCGCAGGATGGCTCCGTGCAGATCACCGCCTCGGCCGAGATCGACGAGCGGGAGCCCGGAGCCGCGGGGGCGCACGTGGCGGACTTGCTCCGGGCCCAGGGTGCATCGAGATTGCTCGGCCGATGAGCCAATTCCCGATCCGCCGCCTGCGCCGCTTGCGCCGCACCGCGGCATTGCGTCGCCTGGTGCAGGAGACGCACCTCGTCCCCTCGCAGCTCGTCTGGCCCCTGTTCGCGTGTCACGGGGAGGGCGTCCGGCGGGAAGTCGCCGCGTTGCCCGGTGTCTTTCAGACGTCGGTGGACGAGCTGGTGCGGGACGCGGAGCGGGCGCGGCGCCTCGGGCTCGGCGGCATCCTTCTCTTTGGCCTGCCCGCGGCCAAGGACGCGACCGGGTCGGAGGCGTACGACGAGCAGGGGATCGTGCAGCAAGCCGCGCGGGCGGTGAAGCGCGCCGCGCCGGACCTGCTTGTGATCGGGGACGCCTGCCTGTGCGAGTACACCGACCACGGCCACTGCGGGGTCGTGCAGGACGGCGACGTGGACAACGACGCGTCGGTATACTTGCTCGGCAAGGTCGCGGTGACGCAGGCGCGCGCGGGCATCGACATCGTCGCGCCCAGCGACATGATGGACGGTCGGGTGGCTGGGATCCGCAAGGCACTCGATGCCGCCGGATGCTCACGCGTTCCGATCATGTCGTACGCGGCAAAGATGGCATCGGCGTTCTATGGGCCGTTCCGCGAAGCGGCCGGCTCGACCCCGCAGTTCGGCGACCGCCAGTCCTACCAGATGCAGGGAACCAACGCCGATGAGGCGATGCGCGAGATCCGGCTCGACGTCGAGGAGGGGGCGGACATCATCCTGGTGAAGCCCGCGTTGCCTTGCCTCGATCTGATCCGTCGCGCCAAACAGGAGTTCGGTTCGCCGCTCGCCGCGTACCAGGTGAGTGGGGAGTACGCGATGATCAAGGCCGCGGCGGCCCGCGGCATGCTCGACGAGGCGCGCGCGATGTGGGAGACGCTGTACGCGATACGGCGGGCGGGCGCCGACATCATCCTCAGCTACTTCGCCCCGACGGTCGCGGAATCACTATAGGGGCGCAGCAAGCCGCGCCCCTGCGTCAATCGGAACGTCGCAACACCACCGCAGCGTTGATCCCGCCGAATCCGAAGGAATTGGTGAGCACGACGTCCGGCGCCGCCGCCCGGCCCTCGCCGCGCAGGCAGTCCAGGTCGCAGGCCGGGTCGGGACGCTCGAGGTTGATGGTCGGGGGAAGCCAGCGCCGCTCCATGGCGAGCGCGCAAATCGCCGCCTCGATCGCGCCGCTCGCGCCGAGCGCATGGCCGTAGTAGCCCTTGGTGCCGCTGACGCTGAGCCGGTAGGCGTGCTCCCCGAAGACCTGTTTGATCGCCGTCGTCTCTGTCGAGTCGTTGAGCGGCGTCGACGACCCGTGGGCGTTGATGTAGCCCACCTCGCGGGGTGCAACGCAGGCGTCGCCGAGAGCGAGCTGCATGGCGCGGGCCGCCTGGCGGCCGTCGGGGCGCGGCGCGGTCATGTGGTAGGCGTCGTTGGTGGAGGCGTAGCCCGCGAGCTCGGCGTAGATCTTGGCGCCCCGCGCGACGGCACGCGCCCGCTCCTCGAGGACCAACACGGCGGCTCCCTCACCCATGACGAACCCGTCGCGGTCCTCGTCGAACGGGCGCGAGGCGTGGGCGGGATCGTCGTTACGCGTGCTCATCGCGCGGATCACGCTGAACGCCGCGTACGTCATCGGGGCGAGCGGCGCCTCGGCGCCGCCCGCGAGCATTACGTCGGCGCGTCCCTCGCGGATCGTGTGAAACGCCTCTCCCACCGCGATGGTGCCCGAGGCGCAGCTCATCGCGTTCGTGGAGTTCGGGCCCGTGAACCCGAAGTCGATCGCGATATTGCAGCTCGCGGCGCCGGGGAACACGGCGAGCGCGAGCGCCGGGTCGAGCCCCCGAGGGCCCTCCGCCCGAAACCGCTCGACCTGCGACTCGGCGAACGCCACGCCGCCGAGCGCCGATCCCATCATTGCTCCAATCCGGTCGCGGTCTTCATGCGCCGGGTCGAGCTCGGCATCGCTCAGCGCGAACCGCGCGCTCGTCACCGCCAGCTGAGAGAAGCGGTCGAGGCGCTTGGCACGCTTCGCGTCGAGGTGGTCCTGCGGACGGAAATCGGGGATCTCGGCGGCGATGCGGCTCCTGAACGGGGCCGGATCGAAGCGCGTGATCTCCCGGACGGCCGAGGTGCGGGCTGCGAGCCCGGCCCATAAGCCGTCGGCTCCCGTGCCGATCGGGGTGACCGCGCCGACCCCGGTGATGACGACCCTACGTCCACCGTTTTGCACGCTTCACTCCTCCTTGGTCCGCGGCTGAAGCCGCGACTCGGCACTACCGCTGAAGCCGCAATGCGAAACGTCAGTTCACTGACAAGCGCCGAGCCGCGGGTTTACCGGCGCACTTCACGCATGCTCCAGCGCATGCTTTAGTCCCCTAAGCGTGCGGGACGCGATCCCATGGATGAATACCGGCCCGATCACGACCCGGGCGGCCAACGGACCGATGACCGGCCACGCCGGGCCCACCCAGTCGTGCACGACCGTCACCGCCACGCCGGCCGGCTCTTCCACCAGCCGCCAGACAACGTTCATGCGCTGGGTGATACCCCGCACGTGCCGGTAGTGGATTTCCCGGGCCGGCTCGTCCACCGTCATCTCCGACACCCACCACACGGGATAACGGAGCGCACCGAACGGCCGCCACGCCGCCATCTCCACGGTGCCACCGCTCGCGTGGCGGTCCAGAAACCTGACCCACCGATAGTGAGACAGGATTTCGGGCCAACGCTCGACGTCTGATGCGATCTGAAACACCCGATCAACCGGCGCTCTGATTGCGATCTGGTCGACGGTGTGCATCACTTCACTGCGGGCCGGCTCCTGGTGACCAGGCGGCCACTATTCGAGCCCCCGGTCGGTACCGCGCCACCGCTCGCACGTTTGCATCCCGCAGCATGTCACAGAACTCCTCGCGTGTATATCCCCGCTTGAGTGACAGCACCGCGTCGTGCCGGCTCACGCCGCTCATCGCGAGGCAGAGCGATGCCGCCCATACGCCGGCCATGGCCAGCCGGGAGCGGCGCAGGTCCGCGAGCACCACGGCGCGCCGGGCCACGCGGTCGAACGAGGCGATCCAGCGCACAGCGACCGGGCGCGGCAGGTGGTGGAGCACCTGGCTCGCCACGATCACATCCACCGAGCGCGGTCCGAGCGGCAGCCGAGAGCCATCGGCCACGATCGTCGACAGACCCACGGAGCGAGCCACGCGCGCGGCGGTCCGGTTCACGTCGATGCCCACCGGCGTGAGCTCGATGCCGTGCCGATGCGCGGCCGCCACCGCAGCGCGGGCGATGTCGCCGGAGCCCGAGCCGACGTCGAGCAACGTCCAGGGCTGTCGTTTCCCGTTTGCCGGTTCCGCCTTCCCGCGCTCGAGAAACGGCTCGAGCTCCCGCACCACCGCCCGGGTCCCTCCGAAGAGCGCGTTCAGGCGCGCGATGTCGCGGAGCTGTCTGCCGACCAGGACGGCATCGGCCCGTGGATCGTCCAGCAGCTCGGTTCCGATCATTGACCTCCGCCGCCGAGGCCGGCGTAGCCACCGCGGTAGTAGAGCAGGGGCCGGCGGTCCGAGACGCTGCCCCCCGTGACCAGTCCGAAGAACACGGTGTGATCCCCGCCCGGGGCTTCCGCCTGTTTCTCGCACTCGATGCTCGCGACGACACCCTCCAGTACCGGAATGCCGTGCTTGGTCTCCCGGTAGCCGATGCCGTCGAACCGGTTCGGGTGGTCCTCCGCGAACCGTCGCGAGACGGCTTCCTGGTCCGACGCGAGCACGTTCAATACGAAGCGTTTCGCGGCCCGCAGCGCGGGATGCAGGTCGTTCTTCTCATCCACCGACACCAGCACCAGCGGCGGTGAGAGCGACACCGAAGCAATCGAGCTCGCCGTCATACCGACCGGGCGGCCGGCCGGGTCGCGCGCGGTCACGACGGTCACGCCGGTCGCGAAGCGACCGAGCAGCTGGCGGAACTGAGCGGGATCGACGCCGGACATGTTGTCACCAGAGGAATTGGGCGAGGACGCTGGCCCTTAGCACCCGACGCGCGGGGACGAGGTTCCCAGTTGCGCTCACCAGAAGATCCGCGAGGTCCGGCCGCGCCGCCAGGCGGCGCACCACGCGGTCGGTGAGCGCGGGCCACCCCACACCGACCCCGATGAGTCGCTCGAGCAGCCACTTACCCCCGAATTCGCGCCGGCGCGCGCGGTCGTAGGGTGCTAGCGCCGCGGCGGCGAGCGGGCCCCGGCCCTCACCCCCTATCCCCCTCTCCCTCCGGGAGAGGGGGAATTCTGGACGTCCCCCCTCTCCGGAGCGGAGAGGGGGACAGGGGGTGAGGATGGGGATGAGGCATTCGGCGGCGAGCTCTGCGCCGCGGAGGGCACTGTAAATCCCCTGGCCCGTGAACGGATCGAAGAAGTCGGCGGCGTCACCCACGAGCACGGCGCCGCCTGCGGGCGCGACGGCGGTGCGCGACCACTGCGCGAACGGACCGGTGGCCAGCACGTCGCGAACCAGTCGCCGGGGGTCGAACCGTCCCGCGAGCCCGGGGAATCGCTCGAGCTCGACGAAAAAATCGCGACGGAAGTCCCGGCCCTCGCCCCGGCTCCTGCGCACCGCCGCGAGCGGCACCACGAGCGCCACCGTAGTGACGCCATCGCCGACCGGTCCGAGGCCCACGTAACCGCGCTTGCTCACGTGCAGCTCGCCCACACCGTCCATCCCCGCGACGTCCGCCACGTGCGCCGTGAACGCGACGCGCCGCGGGGACGACGAGCGGACGAGCCCGAGCCGGCGGGCGACCACCGAACGCAGGCCATCGGCGCCGACAACCACGCGACTCCGGTACGTTTCCCGTTTCCCGTTTCCCGACCGCGCGAAGACACCGGCGACGGTGTTACCATCGAAAACGACGCTCTCGACCGTGAGGCCTTCCCGGACGATGGCCCCTTCACGCGCCGCCGCGGCCACGAGAATCGTATCGAACGTGGTCCGTGGCAGGGCAAAGCTGTATGGGCGGGGGCCGCCGCGGAACCGACCGCACATGGCGGCCCCGCAGGGCGCGACCACCTTCATCCCGTACAGCTTGGCGTGCGCCGCACCCTCGACTGCGTCGAGGATGCCCCCGCCGAGCCGCTCCAGGATTTCCGTGGTCGCCGGGCTCAAATACTCGGAACACGCTTTGTCGCGAGGGAAACGGGCGCGGTCCACGAGCAGGACCGATGCGCCAGTGCGGGCGAGCAGCAAGGCAGTCGTCGCGCCGGCCGGACCGGCCCCGACGACGACGACATCCCAGCGGTCGGTCACGACGCCGCGCTCAGGATGGCGACACGTGGGAGCCGAGCACGGCCGCGGCCGCACCGACCAGCGTCGCCGCGAGGTTCACTGCGTCGTTGTTGAGCCATCGCGAACCCCTCGCGAGCTGTACCGGCTCGTGGCACACCGTATTGCCGCGCTCGAACCGCGCGTCGCAAGCGGGACACTCGTACTTGCCTTGCAGCGTCGCGCCCAGGAGGGAGTCCGCGAGCATACCCGCCACGCCAGCGGCCGTAAGCGTCACAAACCCCGGGGCCATGCCCCGGGGTGCCAAGGCGGCGGTCAATCCGGAAATCAGGGCCGCGCCGGCCACGCCGCCCAGCGTTCCCAGGGCGGTGATACCCCCCGAGGTACCGCGCGTCACCCTTCCGCCGGAGGTGATGAGGCGCGGCGGGAAGGGCGAGTAGGCTCCGATTTCGGTGGCCCACGTGTCGGCGGCAGCCGCCGCGATGGCCCCAGCCGCCCCCGCCCACGAGCCGAGCAGGGCGGCGAGCAAGGCGACGCCGCCGTTGGCCAGCACCTGACGCGCGTTGCGGCTCGGGCCCCGGCGCTCGGCGAGCTGCGTGAGGACGCTACCGGTGAGGAAGAAAGCGGTGGGCAGCGCGAGCCCCGGGAGCCCGAGGCCCCGGGTCACGCCGACCCCGACGGCGCAGGCCGCGACGAGCCCGCCGGGGGTGAGCCACTTCACTCGTCGAGCAACTCGTCCAGGATCCGGCGCTTCAGGTCAGGGGGTGCACCCTGGGCCCGGCAGCGAGCCCGGAGGAAACCGAGGAACAGCTTTTCGAAGTCGAACTCCTCGCCGCACGGCGGGCAGTCGGCGATGTGCTGACGGATCTCCTGCTCCACGGCGGGCGTGAGCTCGCGGTCGAGGTACTCATAGAGGTGTTCTTTACATTCCCGACAATTCATTTGGCGGACCCCTTGATGTACCCCATCCCCACGGCGTAGTCGTACAGCTTCTGCTGGAGCAGGCGCCGGGCCCGGAACAGCCGGGACTTCACCGTGCCGACCGGCACTTCCAGGATCCGGGCGATCTCCTCGTATGACATGCCCTCCACGTCGCTCAACACCACGGTCTCCCGGAATTGTTCCGGAAGCAGGTCAATGGCCCGGAGGACCTCGTCGTCCACAATGCGGTCGAAGAAGGTCCCCTGCGGGTCGTCGTCCTGGAGCTCCTCGAACACGGAGAATGGCTCGATCGCGTCGATGTCGACGGTCTCCGGGTGCCGGGTGCGCCGCCGATATTCATTAATGAAGGCGTGCCGCAGAATCGTAAGTAACCACCCCTTGGCGTTCGTCCCCCGCTCGAACTGGTGCCAGGCGCGGTAGGCCTTGAGCATCGTCTCCTGGACGAGGTCGTCGGCTTCCGCGGGATTGCCGGTCAGGCGCAGGGCCACGCGGTACAGGCTGTCGAGATGCACCAGGGCTTCGCGCTCGAAGCTCGCTCGCTTGTCGGCTTCGGCCGCCGGGCTCGGCGCTGGAGGCGGTGGGGTCGGGGGGGTGGGCGGGGTCATGGCGTCACGTAACCTCTCCCCGCGCGCCCGGGTTCCGCAATAGGGCGTGGGCCGCTAGGTTTCGCGCGCCGTGGTGCACAGCATCGTTCCCCTCGCCGTCCTCGAGGCGGTCAGGAACCTCGACACGCCGGTCGAGGACGGGTTGTCGGAGTTCGCCGAGGAGCTGCTTTCCAAGCGGCTCGGCCTCTCGGCCACGGTGGCGATGCAGCTGCGCGAGTACGAGGGCATGGTCCGGCGCGACGCGCCGGCCGACTCGTCGCATGTCGAGGCGCTGCTCCGGCTGGTGGGGCGCCGGCCCGATGCGGACCTGGTATTCGCGGACGCCGGCCGCCGCGCGGCGCGACGGGCCGTACGGCGCCTCTTCCTGCTCACCCGGCTCGCCGCGCGCGTGGGTCCGAGGGCCTTCGGGTACGTGGCCGCACGTCGGGCAGCGCGCGCCGTGTTCGCCGGTGAGCTGCGGCGCGAGAGTCACGTCCCGATCGCGCGGGTGGGCGACGCGCTCGCCGTGCAGGCGACGCCCGACGGCGCTGCGTGCGCCTTGTACGGCGCCGGGTTCACCGAGCTGCTCCGGCTCCTCGTCGGCTTCGAAGGCGCTATGCTCCATATCTCCTGCCGGGCGACCGGCGGCGAGGTGTGCGAATGGCGGGCGGCTCCGCCCGATCCGCGACACGACTGATGCCGCTCCTCGACGGTTTCGACCTCCCCGCGCTCGCACGGGAGCTCGGCGCGCTCGGGGCTGACGGCTGGCTGCTGTACGATTTCCGCAAGGTCAATCCGATCGCCGGGCGCATCCTCGGAGACACCGGGATGGGAACGCGGCGCCTGTTCGTCCTGCTGCCGCGTGCGGGTCGCCCGGTCGCGATCGCGCATCGCATCGAGCTCCAGGCGCTCGCCGATTTTCCGGGCGACCTGCGGCCCTACGGCGCGTGGCGCGAGCTCCACGAGCACCTCGAGACGCTGGTCCGCGGCCGCACGCTCGCCATCGAGACGTCACCTCGGGACCAGGTTCCCTACCTGGATCGCGTCCCGCACGGCGTGGTCCAGCTGCTCGAATCCTTCGGCGCCCGGCTGGTCTCGTCGGCGCCGCTCGTGTCCCGGTTTGCGGCGCGCTGGTCGGCAGCGGAGCTGGCGGGCCACCGCAAGGCGGCGGAGGTCCTCGCGCGCGTCGCGCGCGACGCGCTGGCGTGGGTGGGGAGCGAAGCGGCACGCGGCGCCGAGGTGCGAGAGACGGGCGTCCAGCGGCGCGTGCTCGAAGCGATGGAGCGCGCCGGCCTCTGGACCAACGACGGGCCCATCGTGGCATTCGGGCCGACCAGCGCGATGCCCCATTACGAGCCGCATCCGGGAGCCGATCGTCGGCTGGCGCCGGGCGATGTGGTCCTGCTCGATCTGTGGGCCGGGCCGGGGCAGGGCTCGGTGTTCGCCGACCAGACGTGGATGGGATTCGCGGGCCGCTCGCCCGACGCGGACGTCCGCCGGGTGTGGCAGGCGGTGAAGGGGGCCCGAGATGCCGCCGTCCGTTTCCTGCGGGAGCGCTGGCGCCCGGACGGCGCGGTGACGGGGGCCCAGGTGGATGACGCCGCACGCGCCGTGATCCGCGACGCTGGGCTCGCCGACTACTTCGTACATCGCACGGGCCATTCGATCGATCGCGACCTGCACGGCTCCGGGCCGCACATCGACAACTTCGAAACGGAAGACGCGCGCGCCCTCGTACCGGGCGTGGGTTTCTCGATCGAGCCAGGGGTCTATCTGCCGGACCGCTTCGGCATGCGCAGCGAGATCAACGTGTACATGGACACGAAGGGCCCCGAGGTGAACCCCTCCCATCCACAGGACGAGCTGATCCTCGTTTAAGGGTCCGGGGTCAGAGCAGGGCGAGGACCAGCCCGGCCCACACGGCCGCGCCGACCGCCACGTGGGTGGCCTGGAGCGGTGCCGGCAGCCCGAGCAACACCATCGCGGCGGCGACCGCGACCTGAAGGGTGACTAGACCAACCACCCACCACGCCCCGCGCGTCCTCGTGCGCAGCGCCCACCACCAGAGGTAGCCGAACAGCGTGTAGGCGAGCAGCCGGTGGCCCCAATGGATGTGCTGCAAGTAGTTGCCCGCCGGGACGACCTGGCCGTTGCAGAGCGGGAATCCGAGGCATGCGCTTGCCGCACCCAGGTTTGCGGTGAGCGCGCCGAAGAGGACGGTGACGAAACCCAGAACGAGCGCCACGATTCCAACTAACCCCGGGCGCAAGCCCGGGGGGATCGGAGGCTCCGTGTTCCCCGGGCTTGCGCCCGGGGTCAGTCTTGCGGCGACGATCAGCGTCGCGAGGAGCAGCATCGCCGTCCCGAGGTGCAGGATGACCGTCCACGGCGGCAGGCGCAGCTTCACCGTGACGGCGCCGAGCAGGACCTGCACGACGAGTAACGCAAGCGCGACGTAGGCGGTCCTGTCGGGAGTGTACCGCT
>WNEZ01005139.1_pt1 | contig 12330 bp, 10 predicted proteins | sample 5400521 | NCBI WGS metagenome assembly WNEZ01 (sample SAMN13153339, study PRJNA577476) | soil metagenome | isolation source: 120 cm saprolite under Douglas fir tree site 2 hole 1 replicate 1 | place: USA:California | collected 2015-04-18
ACAACCTGAGCCAGTGCGGTCGGCAAAGGATTGGAAAGCACGCCATCGTTGGAAAGAATCACGGCACGTTCGATCAGGTTCTGCAGCTCGCGGATGTTCCCCGGCCACTGGTACGAACTCAGAGCAGAAATCGTTTCCGGAGGTATGTGTTCAATCTGGCGACCTATCCGACGGCCAAAGATCTCGACAAAATGCGCCACGAGGGCTGGAATATCTTCGCGGCGCTCGCGCAAAGGTGGCAACAGAACAGGAAACACATTCAGACGGTAGTAGAGATCGCTACGAAACTCACCCCCGTTTACCATGTCCATCAAATTGCGGTTCGTTGCAGCCACCAGCCGAACGTCGACCTGGTGAGTGCGGGTGCTGCCCAGGCGCTCGAACTCCTGCTCCTGAAGGACACGCAACAGCTTGGGCTGCAATGCCGGCGGAATATCGCCTACCTCATCCAGGAACAGCGTGCCTTTGTCAGCCAGTTCGAAACGGCCAATTTTTTGCGCAATGGCTCCGGTGAATGCGCCCTTCTCGTGTCCAAAAAGCTCACTTTCCAAGAGATCCAGCGGGATGGCGGCGCAATTCAATCTGACAAAAGCTCGTCCGCAGCGTGAGCTGATATTGTGAATCGCGCGCGCGATCAGCTCCTTGCCAGTGCCTGTTTCTCCCTGGATAAGAACCGTGGAATCCGTAGGCGCCACGCGTTCGACTTGTTCGAGCACCGCTTCCAGAGCAGGACTGTCGCCGATGACCTGCTCGAATCTGCGCTCGTAAGAAACTTGCTCGCCACTTCCGAATCGTTCGAATGCTGCCACAGAGAACCTCCAGGTGCGCTCGCGTACCTATTCTCTTATCGGGACCCAGCTCTCGAGAGCCGCTCGAACGCTTTCGAGCAGGACTTCATCGTCGAATGGTTTTGCCATAAACTCCACGGCGCCCGCTCTCAAAGCCCGCATCCGCATTTTTGCGTCGCCGTGTGCGGTGATGAAGATGGTCGGAATTCTGCAATGGTCAGCGTTCAACTGGGCCTGCAATTCCAGACCGGACATTCCCGGCATGCGGATATCTGCGATCAGACATGCAGTCTGGTGTTGTTGGCCAGACTTCAAGAATTCCTCCGCCGATGCAAACGCCCGCGCCGGCATTCCGACCGCCTTCAGCAGGCCCTGCAATGCACTCCGCATCAAATCGTCATCATCGACAATCGCGACTAGTTTGGTCTTTCCCTTGGTGGCCATATTAAAAACCTACCGCGGCATCCAGAACGGCGCAATCATCCTTTGGTATGGGGGCACTAATACGGCCGTCACAGTACCTTTATGTCAGTAGCGACCATCGCAGGAATGGCTGGCGCCCGTCATTCATGCGCCTCGGCCTTGGTGGGTAGAGTGAGGTGAAAGCTTGCTCCACGCGGAGGGTTGTCGGCGGCCCACAAGCGCCCGCCATGCGATTCAACGATGGAACGGCTGATGCGAAGTCCCATGCCGGTGCCATCAGGCTTGGTGGTAAAGAACGCATTGAAGATCTGGTCGGCGTGTTGCGGGGGCAGTCCCACGCCGGTATCGCTAACCGACACCACAACTTGCTCGCCTTCCGCTCTTCGTGAGTTGATGATCAGCTCGCGCGTTGCATCCACATTCTTCATCGCATCCATGCCATTGAGCAGGAGGTTCATTAGGACCTGCTGCAATTGCACGCGATCTCCCATAACTGCCGGAAGATCGCATGCCAGCTCTGTCCGGACGGATATGGAGTATCGCGTTGCTTCGCTGCGCAGAAGGACGATCATCTCTCGAATCACTTCGTTGACATCAACTAACGTTCGTTCCGGAGTACCCTTCTTGAACAGCAGGCGGATCCGGCTGATGATTTCCGCGGCGCGAGTCGCGTCTTTTACCATTCTTGACGCAGCTTCGCGCGCTTCTTGCAGATCGGGATGATCGCGTGCAAGCCACCGCAAGCAGGTGCGGGCGTCGGTGACGGCGGCGGCAATCGGCTGATTCACTTCGTGGGCGAGCGAGGCCGTCAGCTCTCCCATGGTAGTCGCGCGGTTAACGTGCGCGAGATCCGTCTGCGCCTGGCGCAACGCTTCTTCCGCCTGTTTGCGCTCGGTGATGTCTGTCGAGCTACCCACGAATTGCACCAAATCCCCGGACGTGTTCAAAACAGGATGCCCGACACTGTAGATGTGTTTGACAGTGCCGTCTGGAAGGAGAATTCGGAATTCCACTTCGTACTCCGACTTTTTGACGATTGCTTGATCGAGTGCCCCTTGCCACCTGGCTCGATCCTCCGGATGAACGCTTTGCAGCCGTTTTTCCCATGCTGGCAAGCCCTGTTCTGGATCGAAGCCATATATGCGAAACCATTCCTCGGACAGATACAAGGCGTCTCTTCCCGGCACCCGCCAGACCCAACTCCCCGTATGCGTGAGCCTCTGCGCTTCCGATAAATAGGCCTCGCTTTGGCGCAACTTCTCTTCCGCACGCGTGCGCTCGGCGATCTCGACTCTCAAATCCTCGTTCGCGTGAGTCAGTGCGGCGGTTCGCTCGGCGACCCTTACTTCGAGCTCATCTCGAGCTCGCGTCACCTGGACCATCAGCACCGCAAAGATCAGAAAGACAAAGTCATAAATAATACGAGATGTGAGATCGACTTCAGGTGCGAAGAAAAACGTGCGGACAAGCGCTGAGAGCAAAGCGGCGAGAGTGCCCGGCCCAGTGCCGCCGTACCAAAAGGTGATCGCGATTGCGGTTAGCGCGAAGGCGGCGAACGGCTGAGGCAAATCGAAGTATAGAAATATATGCGCCAGGCCGAGAGCTGCTGCGACCGAGGCGAAAGCCAATCCATAGCGAAGACCAGCAGTCGCTGCCGGCCGTACGATCCATTCCCTCTTACCCGTGGTTCCCATCCTCGAAAGTCTCTCCCTCTCCGGTTAACCCTGGCGTGGAGTAGCTCGCAATGAACCTTCGCAACCGTAGCATGGTTTTGAGGATCGCTTTTGTCCAATAGCGACGGCATCAAGCTACTTCTTGTCTGGCGGAACTTCAAGCTTCCCGGCCATTCTGACTAACTCCGCCAGCGAGTCAGCCTGCATCTTCCGCATCAAGTGCCCGCGATGGATCTTCACGGTGACTTCGCTGGTTCCGAGCTCAAAAGCTACTTGCTTATTGAGCAGGCCCGAAACTACCAGGGCCATGACTTCGCGCTCGCGCGTGGTCAGCAACTGGTAGCGCTTTCGCAACTCGCCAAGCTCACTCTGTTGTTGGCGCGTCACCCGGTCGCGATCCAAAGCCTGGTGGATCGCATCCAGCAGGTCCTGATCCCGGAAGGGCTTCGTCAGGAACTCGACCGCGCCGAATTTCATGGCCTTCACCGTCATCGGAATATCTCCATGACCGGTGATGAAGATGATGGGAATCCGGATGCCCGCGTCGGCCAACTCGCGCTGAAAGTCCAGTCCGTTGACTCCAGGTAGTCTCACGTCCAGAACAAGGCAACTTGGGCCGTCTGACCGCTTGCTGCCCAAGAACTCTTGCGGCGTTCCGAAGGTTTCGGAACGCAAGCCAACCGATTTCAGCATTCCCTGGATGGCCGCACGCATCAAGGCATCGTCATCGATCACGAACACCATGGGAACGGCTGCAGGCGTCATTCATGTACCTCGACTTTGGCGGGCAGGCTGAGGTAAAAGCTTGCGCCGCGTGGAGCGTTGTCCGCAGCCCACAAGCGGCCGCCGTGCGATTCAATGATAGAGCGGCTGATGGACAATCCCATGCCGGTCCCATGAAGCTTGGTGGTAAAGAACGCATTGAAGATCTGATCCGCCTGCTTCGGGGGCAGCCCCACGCCGATATCGCTAATGGAGATCAGCAGTTCACCCTTCTCAGCTTGCTGCGACTTGATCGTAAGTTCCCCTCTGGCGTTCATTTCCTTCATAGCATCGATGCCATTAAGCATGAGATTCATGAAAACCTGTTGCAATTGCACACGATCTCCCGTCACTTGGGGTAGATGTGCTGCCAAATCCGTCTGGACAGATATGGAATAGCGCGTTAGTTCGCTCCGCAAGAGGACGATCATCTCTCGAATCACTTCGTTTATATCGACCAATTCTCGTTGCGCAGTGCCCTTCTTGAAGAGCAGGCGGACCCGGCTGATGATTTCCGCCGCGCGAGTTGCGTCTTTAGCCATTCTTGACGCAGCCTCACGTGCCTCTCCCAGATCGGGATGATCGCGCGTAAGCCAGCGCAAGCAGGTGTTGGCGTCGGTGACAGCGGCGGCTATCGGCTGATTCACTTCGTGCGCCAGTGAGGCAGTCAGCTCTCCCATGGTAGTCACGCGGCTGACATGTGCGAGATCCGCCTGCGCCTGGCGCAGCGCTTCTTCGGCCAGCTTGCGCTCGGTGATATCCATCGAGCTACCCACGAATTGCACCAAATCCCCGGACGCGTTCAAAACAGGATGGCCGACGGTGTGGATGTATTTGACCGTGCCGCCTGGAAGAAGGATTCGGAATTCCACTTCATAACCCGACTTTTCAGCGATTGCTCGATCGATTGTCCCTTGCCACCTGGCTCGATCCTCCGGATGGACGCGCTGCAGCCGTTCTTCCCAAGCCGGTGGGTCCTTTTCTGGATCGAAGCCATATATGCGGTACCATTCCTCGGACAGATGCACAGCGTCTCTTCCCGCAACCCCCCAGGCCCAACTCCCTGTGTGCGTGAGCCTCTGCGCTTCCGCCAAGTAAGCCTCGCTTCGCTGCAGCTTCTCTTCCTGCAGTTCCAAGGTCTGGGCAGCGAATCGCCTATCCACCCAGGAGGTCAGCAGAGCCATCCCGAGGACCATAAAGGTGACGGCGGCAATTCCGGCGGTCCCAAGCGTGGAGATGCTGACGGCGTGAGACAGGTCCGCTGGCATGCCGGAGGGCGTGAAACTTGCGGCGGCCATGCCGGTGTAATGCATGACGGGGATCGCAGCACCCATCACGACGGCTCCGGCTAACTTTTCCCGACCGATCCCCGTTTTCTCATCTCGGAAGTGAAAGGTAATCCATAGCGCTGCGAGAGAAATCAGAACCGCGAACACGACGGACAGGACGACGAGAAAGGAATTAAATTGGCATACGGCGGGTAAACGCATGGCGGCCATGCCGATGTAATGCATACTCGCAATACCCGCGCCCATCAGGACACTTCCGGCGACCGCTCGGGACGCACCCATTTTCTGTCGGCTCACCACGTACAACGCAATGACCGACGCGAGAATGGCCGCAAACAGTGACAGCAGAACGGTCGGCCAATGGTAGGCCACGGGAATCGGTAGGATGAACGCCAGCATCCCAATGTAGTGCATGGACCAAATGCCCGTCCCCATTGCACCGGCTCCGCCGAGCAGCCAAACCACGCGAGTCCAACCGCCCGCGGCCGTTACGCGACCTGCGAGATCCAGAGCAGCGTACGACGCAAAGATGGCGATCAACACCGAAAGCGCCACGAGTGCGTAGTTGTATGAGCCAATGAAGTTCACGGCAGCCATTTGACTCCATCCGGTTGCCACGCGGAACAGTCGCGCCGCTGGGCGCTAGCTCGAGTTTTGCGACCACCCTCGCCGCATATTCTAGGCCATTGCCTGGCATACTCGCTGATTCGATTGGGGTGGGACTAGTTCGGCGGTCACTTAAGCGCTGCGACGCTCATGGGCAAGCGTGAGCCAGCGCACAAGCCACGATCATGAACTGATCTTGTGATAGTTCGAAACGCAGCCCTTCGGCGGCCAGACTCTCGCTTTTGTCACAGCAGCATCGCCGGCGGCGCAGAGGCGATTCGAGGCTTCCAGATCAGAGTTGTGCGATGAGCAACTGAAAACGCTTCGCTACCAGCAGACGCCGCACAGCGGCGGCGACCTTTTCGAGCGACTGTCCGGTGCTAATACAAGCATCCACCCATGATGGTGGGCAGTCGACCTGGCCGCGGCACAGCAGAACGATTGGAATATCAGAGCGAATCGCCCGGAGGCTACGCGCGATGTCAAATTTGGCCCGTTCTCTCGCCTGGTGATTGAGCACGACGCCAGCAACCGAATGCAGGAGGAAGAGCAAGGCGATTGCCTGGGTTGAGCTGTTGGTGCTCACAACTTCGTATCCGGTGGCCTTGAGTGCGGCTAATACGGAATCGTTGTTGGCCGTCTGGTCGGATATATAAAGAATTGTCTCGTCCGTCATGATTGTTTCCGCCTTCGTTGTGACCAAGCAAGTGAGCTTCCACATGTTCTGATCGCTCTGGAGCGGAAAAGATCCGACTGCACAACCGGCTATCTGCGCGACGCTGGATAACGGAGGAGGGGAGTCGTACCGCACGCGTGCATCTGTTGACAGTTCTGTCCTAATCCCGACGCCGATCGTCATCTCGCCCTGGCTCAATGACAACTCTCCTACTTATCACTCTTCCTTAAATTCCAGTCGCTTACAGTCATTTGCGACTTTGGCATCTGGGTTGCCTTGCTCATGATTGTAGGAAGAAGACGCATCGGAGGATGGCTATGGCACAGGTAATTGAGTTCTATATTCCGCCACGGTTTCGCAAACCAATGAAGTGAATCTCGTCGGACCAGCGCGGCAAGGTCCTTGCGTTTCCGGCTGAAATACGGAAATCGGCGTAACAGGATGTGGAAGGTTTCGATTCGTCGATGCCGCCGCCGCGATCAGATGACGCAGTTGTGGTTAGTGCGGTTCTGGGTCATTTCCGGTCAGCCAGCGAGGTACTACTTGTGGTGAAGTGGTTTATGGTTTTGCTCTTTCCTCCGAGGGGCGTGCCATCACCGCGCACCGATTCAACGGTGTAGTAGTACTTTGTTCCCGGTGTAAGTTTCATCACTTGCACGCGGTGGATCATATATGGGAGATTCCGATTCCACCTGTTGAGAGATTCTGCCTTACTGCTGAGGTCCTTGGGGTCAGTACCGTAATGCACCACCGAGTGCTCGATCAGGCTGCTGCCGGTATTGGTCTTCCACCTGATAATGGCGGAATTATGCGTTCCCGATTCGAGGACAGGTCCCTCGATGATCTGCATGCGCGCAACTGTTTTGTCAGCCGGAGGCTGTTGGGAAACAGTTTGGACCGAGAAGGTCAGGATGCTGACCCAAACCGTGATCGCAAGTGACAGAAGTCTGCTCATCCTACAGATGCGCCATCGCCAGGGCGTGACTTCCTGAGGCTATCTCTCCTCCGGCTCTTTGCCCTTGCGTCGACCAGCATCTTGCAAAGTGAACGAGCCGGAGGAGACAAATAGCCAACAATTACTGGCAACTCCCCGTAAACGTGTTCGAGTCTGGATAGGGCGTTGTAAAACCGTCGGTGAGCGTCTTCAGGAAGGCGACGATCTGGTCCTCTTCCGTGGGCGTCAAACCGAGCTTGCCAATCGTCATGTCCTTGGTCTGTGGGACCTCGGGTACAGGCCAGCAGTCCACCTTCTCCTTGGTTCCCGGGGGGCAGTGTCCGGATGTCACATCGAAAGGGAACACATCACGCGTGTTATAGAAGTGGACAACTTCCTTCAGGCTCTTCAAGTACCCGTTGTGCATGTATGCTTTCGGAAAGGTTTTGCCATTGGGACACTTCGGCCTCATGTCCACGTTGCGAGCGGTAGAGACCTGCATGAAGCCGTCGAACTTCGGTGCCAACGGTGTCCAGTCCGAGTTCGGATTGGTCCCAGAAAGATTTCGCAGGAAGAGCCCTACTCCCAAATCGGTGAAGGCGAAGCCCGCAGGGTTGGGAGTAAATCCGAAGCTGTCCGGGGTGGTCTGGTAGTAAAACGGATCGGCTGGGTTCTTGGGCAGGCCAAGATTAGAGGAAGTGGTGTCAGTGAACTTAGGCGCCACGTCCGCCGCCTTGCCGTCGTCGGTTTGGCCTGGCGTCAATGTGGTCGATCTCCCATCCACGTGGCAAGAATTGCAGTTACCCTTGCCACGGAACAGGTCGTAACCAGCCATCTCGTCCGCAGTCAAGGTCTTCTTGCCGGCCAGGAAGGCGTCGAATTTCGAGGAGAAAGCGCTTACATCCGGCGAGCCTTCATAGGCGGTAATTGCCAGCGCGTACTGATCAAAAGTCGCGTTGGAACGGCCTCGGTCCACAGCACTGAGGTTGACCGGATTGGGATTTCCACCAAAAACGGCCGCACCAGCTGGCGTGCTGCAGATCTGGTCCACGTCGGCTGGCCAGGTGATCACGAACGCTTGTGGGCCCCAAACGGTTTCAAAAATCTTCCGGTAAGCACTTTGGGAAAGCCGCCGCACAACACAAGCGGAGTCAGGCAGTCCCATTTCCTGTGTGTCCAGGACGGGACCTTGCGCTTGTTGTGCATCGGGGCTTTGGAGCAGGAACCCGGTTGCGCGCAGATCCCAGAAGTTCCCGCCATAGAAATTCGCCTGCGTCTTGTTGAACTGAAGCACGGGGTAAAAGGGTGAATACGTGTAGCTCTGTGGTTTCCTTTTGCCGAACCGAAAATGACTCGATCCGGGATAGGCGACCGTGGTCAGGTTCAGGGATGAGATGGGTCCGCTGAAGCCAGCGTATGGCATATGGCAGAAACTACAAGCTTGATTCTTGTTAACCGAGAGATTCTTGTCGAAAAGCTCGAGCTTCCCCAGTAGTTGTACTTGCCTCATTGCGGTGCCCGAATTGATTGGCAGGGCGTGCCACTGGGCGAGACCTTCCTTCTCAATTAGGTTCACTTCACGGTTGACTCTGTCTATTTCCGATACCAGATCGGGTGGGAGAATCCCGGGCGGGTACGGGTTGTAAACCGCTTCGGTTACATCTTGTGCTGAAATGCCTCGGCTGATCAGGACGGCGCCGAGCACCAGTAAGCAAACTATGGACACGAGCATCAGAGTTATCCGGCGCATGGTGATTCCTCCGTTTTAATGTTACCTATTTCGGGAAGATGGGCGGTCGAGCGGAACGCGAAGGAGCGTCCCGGAAATCAGGATCTCCCAGAAGACACTTTAACCGGTGTGCCACAGCTGCCAATCGGCTAATGCACACCGAGGAGAGAAGAAACGAACAGGAGTATAATCGACAATATAGGCGCGCACAATACAGTGTTTACCCTATAACACCGGACTCCCTTACTTCAAAGATGGATCAATTAACGTCAGATCTGTTTCAGGATCAAACCGCTTGTGCATTGCTATCGAGTCGACGGTGAGCATTACTTCCAGCGTTGGGGATGCGTACGCACCGAGAAGATGGCCGCCGCGCGTGGTTCCATCTGGATATCCCACCACCATGTGCGTATGGACTACAGGCTTTCCCTGATAGAGCGCGATGTCACCGCTCATCCCCATCACTTCGTGCTGACCCTGGATGGGAATCTTCTTGTACATTTTCCGCTTGGGATCAAACCATGCGAGCGTTGCTCCATTCACGGCCCCAATCGCGGTAAAGTGTGCACTCGTAACGTGATACTTCTCTGCAAACTCCTGCAATCCGGAAAAAGCCTCGTCGCCCTGGTAAAAAATGATCGCGTATTGCTGCGTCTGTTCTCCTCGACTAAGCAATTGAACCTGCATCCTGGGGGCTGTGCCCCTTGGAATAGCTTCCGAAGGAGCGAGATAGTCTCCTGCCGCCTCCTGCGAATGCCCCAGCACTGTGGCGATCCCGATCCACAGCAATACGTAACCCAGTCGATGTACTTTGATCATAGGTCTCCTGTGCTCTGTTTCCGGGGATCAGGTTTCTTTTCCAGCAAAGCCGGAACCACGCGCGCCGCATTAGTTAACGCCGGGCGTCCCTTTCCAATCGATAATGTTCACCAGGTTCCAAGGGTTCCCGATGAGATTCATCTGCAATTCTCCCTGCTTATCGATCACGAGCTCGGCTGCAGGGTACAAGACACCCGTGCTCTTGCTCTTGTCCGTGTCGTTCACGTCAAATTCGCCGGCCGTCAAGTTGTAGGCGGTAGATCGGGTGTCCCAGTACACCTCACCGAATCTGAGGGGGCGGTTAGTGACAAAGCGAATCTTCCGTCCAGTCGGGGTCGGAATCATTTGGATATAACTGCAGTCATAGCCGAGAGTGCCGGTCACCTCGACGTGGCCTGCCGCTTTCATCTTGCTCAGCGCGTTGACCAATCCTTGATCCTTGCCCTGCTGGAACGCCTGGATCAGAATCTGCTTATCTGCCTGGGTAGAATAATCGTAGATGTTTAGTGTGATACTGAATTCAGATCCCATCTGGGTGCTTGTGCCCATGGCGGTAGCATCAATGGTCTCGGACTTGTTAGCGGAGAATCCGGGAGTACTTCCTGCGATGAGCAGGCCAGTAATCACCAAACTGAAGAGGGCAAGCTTGTGACGCTTTGGAACCGCATTCTTGATTTGCAACATTTTTGTTTTCTCCTTTAAGTGCATCGAAAATAATTCCGTACACCGATGGCCCAACCGAAAAGAAACGGCCCGGCCACGTGGACCGCTAGGCTAGGAAAGACGTGGCCGGACTGCGTCAACTCAATCGACCCTATGGTCGGTGCTTCGGGGTTTTGGCATCCAGGGTCGAGATCAATTCCTCGGCTGCTGGAGGCGGCGCGACTGCTCCGGCCAGAACGATATCCCTCGCGGGAATGTTCTTGCCGTATACATGGCGGTTGTCACCGTTGTCCGGCCGGATTGTGGAGCCTTCGAGAGAGACTCCGGCAAACAAGCCGCGCGCCCGTGAGTAACTCAAGATTTCGGCTCGCAGAGTGGCGTCCGTGTCGACCGACGCATCGCGGCCGACAGGGCCCGCAGCTACGGAAGCATCCCCTCCCAACTTGACCTTGCTGGCGAGGATGCCGCTCGCGCCCCGCTCATTCATCACGAGCAACACAAAGTCCGTGGCCTGTCCGCCGATCTGAAAGCCGAAGCTTCCACCTTCGAGGGCCATCATGGTGGGAGCGCCCCATGATCCTCTGAAGTTTTCACCCTTGCGGCACGACATAGCGCCTCGTCCGTAGCTTCCGCCTACGATGAACGCCGCCTTCAGGACCGAGGGAAAGACAACAACGCAGTCTGCCTTGTCCAGTAAGTCCTGCGGGATGCTGTCAGGAACGTCAAGAATTTCTTTCAAAACCGTGCCAGAATTTCTCAATCGCTCGTCATCCTTGGTTTGGTCCGATGCGTTCGCCATCCCGGCGAGAAGTGGCAGAACAACCAATACAATGCTGCTAAAACAAGACATCATCTTTCGCATGTCGTTTCTCTCCTATAATTCGCTAGTGTTTGGGCTTGCATTGCGATCTGACAAGATCGCCGCCCTTATCTGGGACATATGCACTAGGCATGCCAAAGTTGAGTGGAGCAAGAGACCGTTGCAAGTGATTGAATTCAGAAAAAAGGTGAACGGCTACGATCGCGATTCTGAGGTCCCGCCGATGAGAGTGCGTCGGTCTTTCGACACCCGTCGTCCCGCGGTGCTTAGTACCCCTCGAGCGACGGAGAATTATGTTGGTAAGCCGCGGCGGGAAGTTAGGACGGCGATAGATAGGAGTCTCTTCAGCGATCAGTCAGCAGGTCAATGAGACATTCAGTCCATCTCGAACGCGAGATATTGCAGTTTCCCGTTACGTTCGACTTGGAGGACGACCGGATCACCAGGTTTGAGCGCGCGGACGATCGCTTGTAACTGAGTCACTGTCTGCAGCGAGGTACGATCGATTGCGCGAATGATGTCCCCGGTCTTCAGTCCCGTATCCACGCTTCTTGACTCAGCGGCCTGCGCCACGACTACGATTCCGGACTCGCTGCGGGCGCCGGCGAGCGCCGACCTCACGCTGCCGTCCAGGTCCGTGACAAAAACGCTCAGCTCGCGAAGCAAGCTTTTCTGCAAGTCAGGAACGTCAGCTAACTCGTCGAGCTTGTCGTGGTACACCTTCACAGGGATGTTGAACGACATCCGGCTCACGCCTCGAAGTACAACGATTTGTAAAACCTGGTCAGCGGGATGCAAGTAGAGTGCCGCATTGAAGTCGGGAAGACCGAGGATTGGATGACCGTCGATGGCAAGCACGATGTCTTGCACCCGCAGACCTGCGGCTTCCGCCATTCCTCCAGGAGCCGTGTCGGAAATTATTGTTCCCCAGCTCCTCGCTAAACCCAGGCCCTCCGCTAGCGTGGGCGTGATGTTCTGTCCCTTCGCGCCGATCGCGACTCGTTGCACATGACCGTACTTGCGAAGGTTCCAATAATCGAAATTGACGATCGCCGCGGGAATCGCAAAGCCCAACCCTTCGCTGCCGCCACCTGCGCTTAACATTAAGGTGTTCATACCAACAACATTTCCATCGATATCCACCAGCG
>WNEZ01004331.1_pt1 | contig 12327 bp, 8 predicted proteins | sample 5400521 | NCBI WGS metagenome assembly WNEZ01 (sample SAMN13153339, study PRJNA577476) | soil metagenome | isolation source: 120 cm saprolite under Douglas fir tree site 2 hole 1 replicate 1 | place: USA:California | collected 2015-04-18
TCCTGCACGATAACCCTGTCCCCCAGCGTTTTACGGATCGCGTCCACTTCCGCTGCGGGCATGGTGCGGAACTCGATCCAGGCGCGCCCGGATCGAAGGGCCGCCGCCCGCACGGCCGTCTCGGGACTGATGTAGAACTTGTACCCGTCGAGGTGGGGACGGTCCTTGACGAAGTAGTCGGGGTTCCGCTCGCCCTCGAACGTGGATCCCCGCGTGTAGTTCTTGAACTTGAAGGGCCCGGATCCGACGACGTTGGCCTTGAAGTAGTTCGGGTCCTTGTCCAGGTACTTCTTCGGATAGATGACGTTCCACGGCGAGGCCAGGTTCCCGAGCAGCGAGGCCGACGGGAACTTGAGCTTGAACACCACGGTGCTCGGGTCGGGCGTCTCGACGCTCGAGATCGCCGACAAGGAGGTCTTCCGGACGCTGCGGACCCCGGGCGGCGGGAACACGATCTTGTCGTAACTCGCCTTGACGTCGGCCACCGTCAGCGGCGAGCCGTCGTGGAACCTGACCCCCGGACGGACCTTGAAGGTGTACGTCAGCCCGTCGGGCGAGATGTTCCACTCCGTGGCCAAGTCACCGATGATCTTCGGGTAACTGAGCGGATCGATCTGGAGCAAGGTGCTGTAGAGCGGGGCCACCAGCTCCATGGTGGCGAAGGTGCGCTCCTGGTGCGTGTCGAGGCTCGGCGCGTCGGCGCCGATGGCCGCCAGCAGCACGCCCCCTCGGCGCGGAGCGTCCGCCGCCTGGAGGGCGGCGGGGAACGCCGCGACCAGGCACGCGATCAGAAGAGCGCGAGTGAGGACGGCCACGAGCGCAAGGCGATGTCGCATTTCTTGACCCTCTCAATCCTCCGAGAGCCAGACGTCCTGGAGCTTCTGGTTGGTGAAGATACTGGGCGGCGCCACGTAGTTCTTCACCTTGGCCCAGTGCACGACGTTCCGCGTCGCCCAGAGACCGGGCATATAGTACGCGTTCTCGAGCACGATCTTCTGGGCCTCGATGACCAGCTTCCGGCGCTCGGCCGGATCGAGAGCCCTCGCCTGCCGCGCGAACAGGTCCTCGATGCCGGGATTCCCGAAGCGGCTCCAGTTCTGTGGGGATCCCGGAATGTGGGGAGCCAGCAGCTGATCGGGATCGTCCACGAGACCGCTGCTCGGGAAGACGATCAGCTCGAAGTTTCCCTGGTCGCGTCCCTCCGCGTACCAGGACGCCGTCTCGAGCGGCCGATGCTCGGCCTCGATCCCGATCTTGCGCCACTCCTGGATCGCGAACACGGCCAGGTCCTGGAAGGGGAGCTTGACGTTCCGGTTTTTCAACACCACCTTGAAGCCGTTAGGGTAACCCGCCTCGGCCAGGAGCCGCCTGGCCTCGGCCCGGCTCTTCTCGGCGTCCCGCCAGAAGCCCGGGAGCTTCTCGAGCTCGGCCTGCGGAATCGCCCAGTCCGTGCCCGGACGCGCGAGCCCCCCGACATCCCGGAGGCCCGTGAGCTCGTACAGCACCTTGCCTCCCGTGTAGCGATCGAGACCCAGCGTGAGAGCCTTGCGAACGCGAACGTCGGTGAACGGCTTCACGCTGTTGTTGATCGCGATGCCGAACTGGGCGATCAACGGCGTCTGCTGGACGACCACCTTGTCACCCAGTTGCTTCCGGATCGCCTCCACCTCGGCGTTGGGCAGATTGCGAAACTCGATGTAGGCGCGGCCGGACCGGATCGCCGCGGCACGCACCGACGTCTCCGTGCTGATGTAGAACTTGTAGCCGTCGAGATACGGCCGATCCTTGAGGAAGTAGTCCGGGTTCCGCTCGCCTTCGAACGTCGACCCGCGCGTGTAGCTCTTGAACTTGAAGGGTCCGGACCCAACGACGTGCGTTTTGAAATAGTTCGGGTCCTTGTCGAGGTACTTCTTCGGAAAGATGACGTTCCACGGTGAGGCGAGGTTCGTCAGGACAGAGGCCGACGGAAACTTGAGCCTGAACACCACCATGCTCGGATCGGGAGCCTCGACGCTCGCCACCGCCGAGTAGTAATACTGCCGGATGCTCCGGATGCCTTCCGGCGGAAAGAGAATCTTGTCGTAGCTGGCCTTGACGTCGGCGGCTGTCAACGACGAGCCGTCGTGGAACCGGATGTCTTGGCGGATCTTGAACGTGTACGTCAGACCGTCGGGTGAGATCTTCCACTCGCTGGCCACGTCACCGATGACGTTCGGATAACTATAGGGATCGATCTGGAGAAGTGTGCTGTAGAGTGGGGCGACCGGCTGGAGCGTAGCGAAGGTCTGTTCCTGATGAGGGTCGAGGCTCGGCGCGTCGGCACCGATGGCCGCCAGCAGCACCCCGCCTCGGCGCGGGGTGTCCCCGGCCGCCTGGACTGCGGCGGGGGTCGCCGCGACCACCGAACCGACCAGGGCAGCCAGGGCGATGACAGTGAAGAGCACCGGGTGACGTCGGGTCCTTACCTCCATTGGACACCTCCCGGGGCGTCAGACGTTAGACGCGGACGCTATCAAGGGTGGGTGTACCTGTCAACTCGCGATTCCTGTCAACTTCTGAATCCAGACTCTACGGCAGCGGCGAGTTCGTGGCGTGGCTCCTCGGGCAGGGCATCCAGCCGCACATTCCTGTCATTGATCGTCGCCACCAAACGGACAAGCACTTCACCCGGGAACAGTTTCGCTATGCGCCGGACGAGAACGCGTACTACTGCCCCGCGGGCCAACCGCTGAGCTATCGCGGCTTGAGAGCCGAGCCGCGCGCGGCCATATCTACAGCGCCACCGAAGTGCAGTGTCGGGAGTGTCCACAGAAGAAGCGCTGTACGGCAGGCCGCGCGCGGAGACTCTTCGTGCACTGGGAGGAACCCGCACGCCAGGCGGTCCGCGCCCTCGCCGGCACCCCGGCCTCTGAGCGCTCGCGGCGAGCCCGCTATCAGGTTGAGGCGCTATTTGCCGAACTCAAGCAGCGCCTCCGGGTCGAACGGGTCCGGCTGCGGCGTCTCTGGAACGTGGCGGAGCAGTTTCACTTGGCCGCCACGGCCCAAAACCTCAAACGCCTGGTGCAGTTCCTCGCTCGCGGGCAACCGGGGCCAGCCCTGCGCACGGGCTGAGGAGCCGCGACGAACAGAACCGGACCGGATGGGTAGGGCCTGGACGAGCACCGGGGCGCGGGGCCAGCACTCGCTACTGAATGATCTCGTCAGCCCGCACCAGCAACGACTGCGGAATGGTCAGCCCCAGCGCCGTGGCCGTCTTGAGGTTGATGACCAAATCAAAAAAATCGCTGTAGCGCTCCTTCCGCCTCACGCATCCAGAACGGCATCTCGAGGTTTCGATACAGACGCGCTGCCTGGGCGAGATGCTCGCGGGCTAGGTCGCCCTTGTTCACTCGGCCGTGTCCCCAACCGATACCGAGATGGCAGTGGGCCACCAGGGGGGCCATCCCGAGCTCTGATGCGACCGCCATGGCCTTCTCGTAGTGCCGCGCGGCCGTCTCGAGATTGCCTGCACGCGAATAGATTTCCCCGAGCAGCCACTTGGTCCACGCGGCCGCCCCCCGCTGCTTGTAGTCCTGGGCGCTCCGGAGAGCGAGGTGAGCAATGCTGGCCGCCTGCTCCATTTGGCCTGCGTGCAGATATGCCTCGCTCAAGTGCAAGAGTCGTATGGGTTGATCGACCATCAACTCCATGCCGGCGGCGGTCTCGAGTGCCTCATTGAGGATGGCGATCGCATCCGCCACGCGATTGCTCAGGGTGTAGGCTCGACCCAGGTAGCCGGCAACCATGGTTCGCGCCATAAGGAGATCGCCCCTGTCGGACATCTGAAAAGCGCGTTGCAGAGTCGGGATCGCCGCCCCGAAATCGCCTTTGCGTAGATGCACGATGCCGAGCCCCATGTAGGCGTAGATGCGGCTGACGAGGTGATCGACTGCTTCCGCGATGAAGACGCCTTCGTCGCCGCGCACCATGGCCGGTCCGAACTCACCGCACTCCGCAAGGGACCACGAGAGCCACGTGCGAGCCGATACGGACGGCAGGTTGGCCATACCCAGGAAATTCGCGCGATCGCTGTCTGTCGCGCCGATGACCCAGTTCAACAGCTTGATCGCATGCGGGTAGTCGCCGCACGCGTGCCGCGCCCTCGCCGCGAACAGGGTCGCCAGGACTTGCGAAGCCGTCTCGCCAACCCGCTGCGCCGTCGTCAACGCGCCCTCGGCGGCGTCGATGGCGCGATCCTGTTGGCCGATCGACCAGAAGTACAGAGCCTTGAACGTGAAGACGCGTGCTAATCGCGCAGGGTCGTTCAGTGTCGTAGCGATGACCTCGGCCTCGCTGAGCAGGTCGAAACTGCGCCGAAATTCACCGAGCGGAGAGAGCGAAGTCCGCAAGCTGAACCGTAGATCGAACGCCTGCTTCATGACCGCATCGCTTTGCGGCAAATGCTGGATCGCCGTCAGTGCCTCGGTAAACCTCGCCGCAGCCTCACGATGGGCGGATTTCGCGGCCGCCTTCGCTCCGGCCTGGTGACAATACGATACCGCCTTGCCCCAGACCTCGCCGCGCAGGGCGTGATGCGACAGGTGTTCGATGTGTTCCGCCAGTCGGTCCCAATACAGGTTCTCGATCGCTCCCACGATTTGCGCGTGCAACGCCCGCCGGCGTTCGTGGAGGAGGCTCACGTACGCGACCTCCTGGGTTAGCGCATGCTTGAACCTGTACTCGGGCTCGGGGAGACGATCCGTCTCATGGAGAAACTCGGCGGATTGAAGGTGCGCCAGCCCCTGCCGCAGCGCTTCATCAGGCAACTCGGCGATCGCGTGCAGCAGTGGAAACGGGACGCTCGTTCCAATCACGGCTGCCGCCTGGAGCAGCTGCTTGTGCACGGGCGGCAAGCGATCGATGCGCGCCGCGATGACTGGCTGTACGGTCGAGGGCACCTGAATGGTCGTGAGCGGCCCGGTGAGGCGGTAGGCGCCGGGCCCGCCGGCGAGCGCCCCCAACTCCGCGAGCGCCCGAACGCTCTCTTCGAGAAAGAATGGGTTGCCCCCGGTACGCTCCGCCAGCATCTGCTTCAGCGGCTGAAGGGCCGTGTCATCTCCCAGAAGTGCATCGAGAAGATTTCCCGCGCTGTCGGGCTCGAGAGGATCGATCCGCAGCTCGGTATATTGCGGTCTGGAGTCCCAGCCGTGCTCGTACTCGGACCGGCAGGTCACGAGCAGCAGGATGCGCGCGGGCGCGAGACTCTCGACCAGGGCCCGGAGAACCGCCTGGGTTTCGAAATCGACCACGTGGAGGTCCTCGAACACGACCAGCAGCGGCTGAACCTCGCTTTCCCGCAGGAGCAGCCGTTTCACGGCGTCGAGAGTTTTCTCCCGCCGGAACTGCGGGTCGAGCTTCTCCCACTCCGCATCGCCGGACGGCGTGTCAAGCAACGCCAGGAGCGCCGCGGTGGAGGAGTTCAGCGATTCGTCCAGGGCGAGGAGCTTGGTCGTCACTTTCTCTCGGATGGCGCGATGGTCGTCGCGATCGTGGATATTGAAGTAGTTCTTGAGCAGGTCGATCACGGGACCGTACGCGGTCGCTTTCCCATGGGAAATCGATCCGCTTTCGAGGATGAGCCAGGATTCGCGCGGTAGCGAGCGCGCAAATTCGTAGAACAAGCGCGATTTTCCTACTCCGGGCTCGCCGACGAGGGCGACGACCTGCCCATGGCCCGCCGCGGCCTGCTGCCACGCCATGCGCAGCCGGTCGAGCTCGGCGTTGCGTCCTACGAATCGGCTCAGGCCACGGCTCGCTGCAGCCTGCAGCCGCGTGCGCGCCGGCTGGGCTCCAATGAGCTCATAGGCCTCGACCGCCTCGCTCAGGCCCTTGATCTGGATCTTGCCGAGCGCCTTGACCTGCACATACCCCTCGGCCAGGCGCAGCGTGGAGCCGGTGATGAGAATCGATCCCGGCATCGCCGCCTGTTCCATCCGCGCCGCGAGATGGGTGCTTTGCCCGACGGCGGTGTAATCCATGCGCAGCTCGTTGCCGACCGAACTGACCACGACCTCTCCGGAATTTAATCCCACTCTGACTTGGATCGGCACGCCGTGTGTTCGCTGAATTTCCTGCGCATAGCGCTTCACCGCCTCCTGCATTCGCAGCGCGGCGTAGCAGGCGCGAATGCCGTGATCCTCGTGGGCCAGGGGCGCTCCGAACAGCGCCACGATCCCGTCGCCCAACACCTCGCTGACCGTCCCCTCATAGCGATGGACGGACTCCATCATCCGCTCCAGGACAGGATTGAGAACCCTGCGCGCTTCCTCCGGGTCGCGATCGGCGATCAGCTCCATCGATCCCTTCACATCGGCGAACAGCACAGTAATCTGCTTGCGCTCGCCCTCCTGGGCGGCCTTCGACGTGAGGATCATCTCGGTGAGCCGCTGCCGGGTGTAGCGTTCCGATACGGGCCGCATGCCGGGCGGTTCCTGCGTCAACGGTCCACCGCAGGCGCGGCAGGTGTCGTTGGCGGCAACATTGGTCGTCCCGCAGACCTGACAGCGGATTGCGAGGCGCGAGCCACACTCCCCGCAGAACTTTCCGCCAGGTGGGTTTTCGTGTCGACAGTGCTGACAGCGCATTCCGGCTACTCTCTGATGAACTCCATCGTCGTCGAGCGAGTCAGTCTCGTGTGCAGCGTGGCTTTGACGGCGTCCGACCAGCCGCGGAGCTCCTTCACCGACTTGCGAGCGGCTGCGGAGGGCGCGCGAGCGACGAGGTCACTCCACATATCCTCGACGATCGAGACGAGCTTCTCCGATCCGATCCCGCTACTTTGCGTCAGGCACCACATGACCTCTCCCAGGTGCCCGAACAGCATCGCCTGAACGAGACGCTTGCCACCGATCTCGAACGCCGGCATATGCCGCCACGTGCTCTCAGGCAGTTCGAGGCCCACGTCGCGTAACGCGGGCCGAACGCGTTGCGGATCGAGCATGGAAGCGTCCAGGTCCCGCAGAACGATACGGCTCGGCAGCCCGTCGCGTATGGCTACGTACACATTTTGAAGATGAGGCTCGAACGCCATCCCCCATTGCGAGCAGAATTGCACGGGCCCTTCCATCAACGCCCGACAGTAGCGATGGAAGAATTCCTCTATGAGCGCAACGTCCGCCGACTGCAACAGTGCTCGCGCCTCTTGTCGCCCTGCCCAGAGATTGAGCGCCGGGACGAGGATCTCCCCCGCTTGCGCCTGCACCGGTGAGCGGATGATCGCGCTCAAATGGGGCGACAGCGCGGGCTCCGAATGAAAGACCGAAGCGACGTCCTCCTGAAAGTCGATGGTTTGCCAACCGCTCGCGCGAAGCAGCCGCTTGGCGAGCGCGGAAACCACGGGAGCGTTCTCGCAGTTTACGCGGTAGAGCAGCCTCAATTCGCCGGTCAGGGTCGCATTGACTGACAGCTTGAGATCGAAGCCCGTGCGCACGATCCGGCACGTGCGTTGCGACGCCAGAGGAATCGCCTCGACCCCGCGCCGTGAAAGCACAGCGAGTTTCCTCGAAACCAACTCCCGCACCAGCGGTGACAGATCAAGCTGCCATGGATGAACGGGCAGCAGCGGATCAGAGCCCGCTTCGATCTGCAGTCCCGACCATGCACGCAGGAACGCTTCATAATTGTCAAATGCGCCGGTCACGAGACGGCAGCCGCCGATCTCGAGCAATGGAAGGTCGACGGGCGCCTGAGAGAGATTGGAGCACTCCAGAATCTGCGACAGGCTCGGGCCGACGCGCAGAGCCGGAAACGGATAGTACTGGTGTCCCTGGTAGGCGGGCTCCAACGGGTGCGCTCTGTCGCCAAGAGCCTTTCCGAGCAGGCGGTTCAGGACGACGTTGGCAACGCTGTTTTCGAAATCCGAGTTCAGCGCGGCGAATACACGGCGGTACTCCGTTCGCACTAGACAGCGCCTCAGCGCAGCGAGGAACGCGCCCGCCGTGCGAAGCCGGCGTCGCTTTCCGCGTCCGACGGGCCACGGGCTGCCGATGATTTCAAGTCTGCCGAATGGGAGCGGCCCGCTTGCGGGAGCGCGCAGCAGACGCCGCCGGCCGACATCGAGGTGCCATCGGCCTTGCGCGTCCTGCGACAAGCGCGTGACCCGGCTCTCCCGGTGGATGGCCTGCAGGAGGCGGGAGATCGAATGCAGAAGCGCGTCGTCGTGGACGCGCCGAAACTCGGACGCGGAGACGCCGCGGCCGCCGGCCCAGCGTCTGACCTCATCCAACTTCATGGAGGTCAGACGGCGGCCAGCATTCGCCGCGCCATTTCGTCGTCGGTGATTTCGTTGAAGTCCTTGACCCGCTGCTGCATCAGAGCCATGACCTGCTCGGCGCCCGAATCCTGCGCGATCCGTTCGATCAAGCGAGCGGTGTACGCGATATGCCGCGTCTCATCGAACAGCAAGGCCTCGAGGATCTGGCTCAGCCGGGCGCGCCGGTCAGGCCGGCAGTAGCGAAGCAGGGCCGGCCGCTGCAGCAGATGATAGATCCGCGTGCGAATCTCCGCGATGTTCATCTGAATCAGCTCGTCGACCGTCGCCGGATACGCATAAGGCGATCCTTTGGCCGTGAGCGGGCTGGTCTTGGTATAGCCTGGCGACAAGCGGCGTAACTGCGTTCGAAGCTGCTCGTCGAGCGCCTCGGGGAAAATCAGCTCGAGAAGCGCCACGTACCCCCGGGAATGGCGCGCCTCGTCGATTGCATGATCCTGCATGCGGGAGGCAATATCGGTGTCCTTCGTGCACGCAGCCATGTCCCAGAGATGCCTCGCGCCTTCGCCCTCGCTTTGCGCAGCCGTCGCCAGAGACAGTGCAACCCAATCGGGGTCGACCGCGCTCTCCCTGTAGAGGTCGCCATACGCCTTCTTGCCAAACGGCGGCGGCGATGCATTGCACGCCGATATCAGCGCGCGGCGATACGTCGGCAACGATGTGACGCCGTGCGTCTCCAACGCCCGAAGGGTCATTCTGGCTACGACGTTCATCATGTGCTCCATGCGGCCTCAGCTGAGCCGCAAGAGTACTTGAAGCGACTATTTGACGGGCTGGACCTTAAAGGGCGCGTTCAGAATGATGAATCCAATCCTGGATGTCTTTGCCTTCTCTAGGAGCGCGGTGATTTGCTTATCCGATTTTCCTTTCAGGTTGGTCACCTTGATCTTGGCTGTCGGTTTCTTGGCTTTAGCCATAGGAGCCTCCCAGTTGAGATCCCCAAATGCACGGTCACGAACCCGAATCCTTGGACGGCATCGAAGCGGTCTCCGTCGCGGACCAAGCCGTGGGCATCTCAGCTCCTAATAGAGCGAGAGATTCTCACGGCGTGGGTCACTCCCTGTTGCCCCAATGTGTATCCACAAATCGGGGGCAACGCCAGACCCGAAGACCTCTCCTGCGGGACGGCGGCTAGACTACTTGCCTTGAACCAACGCGTCAATCCGATTTATGAGAGTGTGTTGATCTTCTCGGCGAGGCGCTTTGGGGTAGGACCCTTCGGGCAGGTCCGTCTCACTAAGCCACACGTGGGGCCAAGGCGGGCGCCGCATTCCAAACAAAAGCTTGAGCCCGTCGGATTCTCATGCTGGCACCGGGGACACTGCATACCGCCCTCCGGAGTCCGGGCCGCTAAAAAGGTGGCCGGCCGACGGGCGCATGATGTCTTAACTTCACAATGAACCCGACTGTGGCATCGCTACGCTCAGCCACAGCGGGTTATCGTGATCGTTAGGCTGACGAGAATGACTTGCTCTTAGTACTCATCGTCTTGTCGTCGCTCGTGCTGCTATGGCCCGCGCCAATCCTGGCCAACATGGGTCTGCCAATGGTTGCGCTCTACTTGCCGCCGGCCTGGCTTGCCTTGCTTCCAATCATCCTCATCGAATCCGCATATGGTGTGTGGCGGTTCAAAGTCCCGATGGGCCGAGCCTTTGTTGCGCAGGCCGCGGCAAATTCCGTGTCCACTCTCATTGGTATCCCGGCCACCTGGATCATTCTCGCCCTCGGCGAAATGTTCGTTCTCGAGTGGGCAGTGAGCGTAGCCCCGGAGCCGCTGCTCATCATCGTCAGTCCTATTGTAGGCGCCGCGTGGCTCGGCCCAGGGGCTGAACAGACAGCGTGGATGGTGCCGCTCGCCGTGGCGCTGCTGACCGTGCCATTTTATGCAATGTCAGTCGTATTCGAGTATCTCGTGGTCGCGCAGTTCTTTCGTCATCTGCCCCGCCAAGTGATTCGGCGCTGGACGGTACGCGCGAACGCAATCAGCTATGCCTTCCTCGTGGTGACTCCGAACGCCACCATGGGTAGGTCGACGCCAGCGTCCATGGACCCACGACCTACGACCTGCTGTACCGTTCGGAGCCAACCCGATAGGCAGAAGGCCGGTTTTCAAAGCTCCGGAGGGCAGCCCGGTGTCGCGCCAGAGAGTGCATGGACCTGTCGAGGTACGCCCCGGCGCTGAGCGACCACGCCCCGGACCGGGAAGGCCCTATCTCGACGACACGCGCGTGGGCCTGGCCGGGCCGTAGCCGCCGCGGCGCGCGGCGTTGGCGCGCGCTCGCGAGCGTTCGTCGGCCTTTCGCGTCCGGATGGTCGCGATCCGCTGGGCGAGCGGGATCTCGAGACGCTCGGCCGGGCGCTTCGTGTAGTCGAAGCCCTCCAGCTTCGCGCGCTCGAGCCGCCGGCCGATGGTGCGCTCGATGACGCGGAGATCGCTTTCCTCGTCCGGTGAGACCAGCGTGATCGCGTCGCCCGTGGCCTCCGCGCGCGCGGTGCGCCCCACGCGATGGATGTAATCCTCGGGCACGTTCGGCACGTCGAAGTTCACGACGTGGCTGATGCCGGTCACGTCGATGCCGCGAGCCGCGATGTCGGTCGCGACGAGCACCCGGTACGTGCCCGCCTTGAAGCCGGCGAGCGCGGCCGTGCGCTGCGCCTGCGAGCGGTTGCCGTGGATGCGCGCGACCGCGAACCCGCGGCGCTCGAGCGCCTCCGCGAGACGGTTCGCGCGGTGCTTGGTCCGCGTGAACACGAGCACGCTCTGGAGCGCCGCCCCTTCGAGCAGCGCGACCAGCAGCGGGGACTTCAGCTCGTGGGGCACGGGATAGACGGCGTGCGTGATCCCGACCGCGGGCGCGGCGGGACGCTCGATGTCGATCGCGGCCGGCGCGTTCAGCATGTCGCGCGAGAGGGTCACGACCGGCGGCGGCATCGTCGCCGAGAAGAAGAGCGTCTGGCGACGGCGCGGCAGGTAGCCGAGGATGCGGCGCACGTCGGGGATGAACCCCATGTCGAGCATGCGGTCCGCCTCGTCGAGCACGAGGGCCTCGAGCTTGGCGAAGCTCGCGACGCCGGCGCGCAGATGGTCGAGCAGTCGGCCCGGGGTGGCGACGACGATCTCGACACCACGACGGAGCGCCTGCTCCTGCGGGCCGGGCGCCACGCCGCCGATGACCGCGGCGACGCCGACGCCGGCGTGACGGCCGAGCCGCCGCGTGTGCTCCGCGATCTGCGCGGCGAGCTCGCGGGTCGGCGTCAGCACCAGGACCCGCGTGGCGCCCTTGCGCCCGCCGAGCAGGCGCTGCAGCAGCGGCAGCATGAACGCGGCCGTCTTGCCGCTACCGGTCATCGCGCAGGCGAGGACGTCGCGGCCCTCGAGCGCGGGGGGCATCGCGGCGCGCTGGATCGGTGTGGGGACCTCGAAGCCGAGGTCGGCAACCCCGCGGAGCAGGGTCGGGTGGAGACGGAAATCGGTGAATGACATGCCACGGCCTTTCAGCAGTCTTCCTCGGGTTCGTAAGGGCGCGGGCTCCAGGATGCGGAAGGCGGCCGGAGGCAGCGGTCTACTGGAACAAAGAGCAAAGCAGACGCTCAGCAGAATACCGCACTCCGGCACCGGTGCCTAGCTCCACTGCGACGCTGGCCAGGCGCCGGTCCCACCGCCTGGCCTGAAGGTTCGCGCCGCGGCTACGTGTCGAGCCGATAGGCCATCACGTGGATCGCGGGGACCGGCCGGAAGTCGAATGCCGGCACCCGCACGAATCCCATCCGCTCGTACATCGCGCGCGCGACGGCCATGAACTCGGTCGTGTGCAGACCCACGGCCGGGCAGCCGGCGGCGCGGGCGTCACGCTGCTGCGGAGCTCTCGGTGTCGACCGAAGCCCGGCTCGCGGAGCTTCGCGTGCGTTCCTTCGTCAAGCCCGCGCCGGGTCGCACCATCGGCTTCGTGTGGCGCAAGCGGTCTCCGCTCGCGGCTGAGCTGCAGACCGCCCGGGGGTTTTGTCGGTTTTGTCGGTGA
>WNEZ01004334.1_pt1 | contig 12326 bp, 13 predicted proteins | sample 5400521 | NCBI WGS metagenome assembly WNEZ01 (sample SAMN13153339, study PRJNA577476) | soil metagenome | isolation source: 120 cm saprolite under Douglas fir tree site 2 hole 1 replicate 1 | place: USA:California | collected 2015-04-18
GAAAGGCGGACAGGGAGGTTGTAACGGATGATGATTTCCAACATCTTGAGCGCGATTGGATGGGGTTTCTTCCTTGGGTGCCTCGCGTACCATTCACGCGTTACAACTCCGGCGGGTGCGCACGGGGCTCGCGATCTTTTGCGGTGGCTGTACTCGGCTTGGTGACGAACGGTCCGCCTTCCATCGGTGTGATTTTCGTGAAAGCGACATCGGGCATTTCGCTCGGCAATCCTTCGAGTGGAAATTCCTTGCGCAACGGAAAGAACGGATAGCCGTCCCACATCAAGATGCGGCGCAGATCGGGATGGTCGTTAAATTTGATTCCCATCATGTCGTAAATCTCGCGCTCGTGCCAGTTCGCGGTCGGCCAGATGTCGGAAACAGTATCCACCGCGCCAACCTCTTCCGAGATGTGCAATTTCAAACGCAGATGGACCGCGTGGGGCATCGAGTATAGCTGGTAAATAATCTCGAAACGCGGGTCGTAGCCGAAATTGTCGATGCTCGTGATGTCGATCAGATAATCGAACGACAACTTGTCGCGACAAAATTTTGCAATTTCACGGAGATTGCTCGCCGCAATCGTGCAGGTCGTCTCGCCTCGAAATTCAGTTTTAGCCTCAATTTTTCCCTCGAACGATTTGCTCAGCGAAGCAAGCGCTTCCTGGGGAGTCATATCAGCGCTTCCTCGAGTTTTTCGACCAGTTCCGGCTTCTGTTTCCTAAACGAGCGTTCGCCCGAAATTTTCTCCTGCAATTTCATCAGGCCTGCCAGTAACGCTTCCGGACGCGGCGGGCAGCCGGAAATGTAAACATCGACCGGCAAAAGTTGATCGATCCCTTGCAGTACGGCGTAGGAGCGATACATGCCCCCGGTGGAAGCGCACGCGCCCATGGCGATCACCCATTTCGGCTCTGGCATTTGCTCGTAAATTCGTTTGACCGCCAGCGCCATTTTGTAAGTGACCGTACCGGCAACGATCATTACATCACATTGTCGCGGCGAGAAACGCATCACTTCCGCTCCGAATCGCGCGATGTCGAACCGCGACGCAGCCGCCGCCATCAACTCGATTGCGCAACACGCGAGGCCCATCGGCATCGGCCAAAGCGAATTCTTTCGCACCCAATTAAGTGCGGCATCGAAGCGCGTAAAAATCACGTTGCCTTCGATCTTTGAATCGTAAGCCGCTGGCAAAATTTCCGGCACAGCGAACAGTAAGAGCGCCCACTTTCGTCGCAAGCGAAAACCAGCCACAGATAAACACAGATGAATGGAGCGAACGGGAAGCGACATAGAAGGTGAAGCTGCGATGGGTAGCAGCGAGTGACGGAGACGGAGCGAGTTTCGAACACAGATACAGTTGTAGACGTGCGTGTCCTTACGTGCAGATATCCCATATTTTGCGATTCGGGACAGCCGCCGCTGTAAGGCTTTGTAAATCTGTGACTAAAGTCGACAATCGCATTCTTAAGTCACCCTTGCTCGACGCGAGGTGGATCGGGCAGTCCCTTGCCCGATGCTAAAATAGCGGCGCAGCTGCTAACTGATAACATCGCCCGAAGGAGCGGCCGATCCACCAGCTTTGGGCTGATTGCAGTATTAACTTGTTGATTGTATAGAACGACTCCCATCGCGATCATGACAGCGACGACCACACTCATCACGCCCGAAGACCGAGTGGAGAACATCCGTCGAGTCAGTGAAGTAGCAGAACTAATGGCTGATTCCGGCACGATCGTTATACCCGCTGGAAGTTTGTGAAACGCGGGATCCAAAGCATCTCTACAAAAAAGGCGCACGCCGGCGAGATTCGCGATTTTACCGGCATTGGCACGCCCTACGAAGCGCCGGAGGACCCAAAGATCGTCGTGCACACGGACGAGCAAACCGTCGATGAATCCGTGGCAACGGTTCTGGAACAGTTATTGCCACGCTTGAGAGAATACGGAGCGAACGAATAGCCTGCTCGATCTTGGATGCCGGATGTGGACGCCAACGTTAGGATTCGCGCCGCCAAGTTGAGCGATACGTCTGAGCTTGCTGCGCTCATGTGCGAGCTCGGCTACCAAACGACGAGTGACGAAATGAGGGCGCGTTTGAAATCAGTCTTGAGCGACGCGCGTTACAGCACACTTGTCGCTGAGAACGAAAATGAGATTTGCGGGATGATTGGCACGCTTACGCACGTCAGCCACGAACATAATGATCCTTCCGGAAAAATTATAGCGCTTATTGTTCCCGAGACAGGGCGCCGCAGGGGCGCAGGCCGCGCTCTCGTTGCAGCGGCCGAGAAAGATTTCGCGAAAAGAAAAGTCGCGCGAGTGACCTTAACAACGCGATTCGAGCGTGACGATGCGTACCAGTTTTACGAAAAACTCGGCTATTCACGAACCGCTTTTCGCTTCGCAAAAAATCTGATGCCGGTCCGCCAGCGCGTGTAGCGACATAGCGCACCTGCCCTGGGCGAAAACGGAACGGGCGTGTTACCTGCGGGAGAATCGAGTTCGCAGCCGACACAGCCTGCCACCACAAAAGAACAAGCTTACAATTCGTGATGCAGCATTTGCAGATGCGCCCGCGCTGGCCGCGCTGATGTGTGAGCTCGGCTACGAAACAGGAGTGACGAAATGAAGGCGCGTTTGAAATCGGTTTTGCGGGATGCGCGCTACAGCACGTTTGTCGCCGAGATCGACAATGAACCTGTCTGATTCGGTTAACGGTCAGCCATCAACTTCCCTCAGGGAACGACCGTGAGCGTCAGATCGTTCCCGTCGCCACCGCTGTAGCTCACCTGGAAGTTATTGCGACCGACGGTGAAGATGGAGCCGTCGGGCAGGTTGGCGAAGGTGCCGCTGATCGAGATAGCAGCGGTGTTGCTGATCGCGGTGAAGACTGTGCCGGTGGTGAGTCTCTTGTTCGCGACTGCCGTGAAGCTAAACTCCGCTCCGCTCTCGATCGTGACTCCGTTGGCCACGACCTGATCGGCTCTAGCTCTCTTGGTGTTGAGTTTGTAGGTGTAAGTCCCGTCGGCTTTAAAGGTCAGCGCACTCTGAATCGTCAGTGTGGTCGGTTTGCTCGCGCCAAAGCTTGGCTCCAGGAAAGCTCCTGTGCCGCTCCCGGTTCCCACCGTGACTGCCCCAGCAATGATTCCCTTGCCGCCGAGTGTGCCGGCACTGACCTGCACCGGTCCAGCGCCGGTTCCAGAGCCGCTCGTGTTGCTCACCTTGAGTGCGCCCGCTGTCACGGTTGTTCCGCCGGTGTAAGTGTTCGCGCTGCTCAACGTGAGTGTGCCGGTGCCGACCTTCGTTAGGGAACCGCCCGTGCCCCCGCCGCTCCCGCCATTCTGGATGATCCCGGAAAAAGTGGTGCTGCCGCTGTTGCTGCCGACCGCGAGGGCTCGCGCGCCGAGAAAGACCAGCCCATCGCCTTCCAGGGAGCCAACGGTAAGCAGCCTGTGGCCGTGCCCTGCAATGTCGAGCTGGCCGTTGCCGAACAAGGCCAGACTCGCCGTGCCGCCGTCGGACTGCCCGTTGAAGAAGAGCGTCCCGCCCTCGCCCCCTCCTGAACCGCCGTTCACGGTAATGGTGGCGTTCCCGGCGCTCGCGCTCCCGAAAAAGGTCATCACTGCGCCGGCTGCATCTTCCACCGTTCCGCCACTGATGATAAAAGCCGCGTCGGCGGCGGTCGTGCTGTCGCTGAATTGAATATAGCTTCCCGCGTCACTGCTGGTGGTCGCGCCGTTGGCGGTGAAGCGGCCTTGTGCTGCGGTGGCAAACTGGGTGAAGACTATTCCGCTCCCAATTGTTCCGGGCGCGCCGCTACAGGTGGCCACGGCATGGTCTGCAGTGCTAGTGGTTCCAAAAAGTATGAATCCGCCAGTGACAGCGGTGAATACGGCATTGGCAGCGGTTGTGAAATCACCAAAGCTTGCATATCCAAAATTACTGACTGTGATTGCAGCCTCTGCCGCCGTCGAGGTATCCCAAAAGTCCAAGTAAGCCTGGAAAATTCCAACGCTATTGACAACAAAGCTGGCACTTCCCGCGGAGGCCGACTCTGTGAAGACAAACCCTCCTCCATCCGCGCCAAAAGATGTCAGGTTCCCTGCGGTAGCGCTGTTGGACATAAATATTGCTGCCTGTCCGCCGCCATTCAGCGATTGGACAACTCCGGAATTATTTACGACACCGGCCCCGGTAAGAAACAGGTTTACGATCCCGTTCCCTGAGTCGACGGTGATTGTAAAGGGAGCAGCACCGCTGTTGAAGACAATCCTGTCAACTTCGGCGGCGGTGGTGTTGATGGAGAGATTCGTTACGTCGGACATGCCGAAAGTCGCTACGTCGGACGGCCCGTTTGGAACCGTGTTCGGCATCCAATTTGCAGCGGTGTTCCAATCTCCGTTTAAAGGATTTGTGCCCCAGGTGGCGCTGCCCGCGAACGAGTGCCGCTGCGCGGCGAGACATAGCAGCGCAGTGGCAATGGCAAAGGTCAATCTTTTCATGCAAATGCTCATCGGTGAGCATTCAGGAAGGCGATTACTTCCGTGCTCACACAGATGCCCGTTATGTTATTTATTGTGTGCCAGTAAGCGAAGGCATGGAGGGTACCTGAGAGAGTGTATTCCAAAACATCTACGCCTTTGGGCTGCAAAGCGTCTCGCATTTCCTCTGCCTGCTGGTGAGGCACGGAATCGCCGTCCGTCGCGTAAAGCCGGGCTGGCGCGGTTTGGTTCGTCGCCATGTAAACGTACGAGATGGGCGAAGTAGAATACTGATATTCCAAACCAATGAAATTATCGATCGTGTTCGTGTAATTATCGACGTCGTTGATGAATTGCTGTGGAGGAGGTGGTGTCCGCAGAGGGAGATCATAGATACCTGAAAGACCAACCACAGCTTTTGGGAAAGCGGCCGAACTCCAATTCGGCACGGTTGGGTTGGGGTCGAGCGCGGCCCACAGCGCGTGAGTTCCCCCGGAAGAGCCACCGGCCAAAAAGATTGTTTGATTAGAGTGACTGTCGGCCCTTGCTGCCAGGATTTGCTGCTTGACGTCGTTGGATTGCTGTGGAGGCCGACCGGAGGCGATCCCGAGAGCGGTGTTATCATGCTGGTGCTGACCCAAAAGGAGGCCGTCAGGCGCGAGACGATATTCAATCGAAAAAACCAAAAACCCGGCGTCACTCAAGTCTTTGTTCGCTAAACGCTGATGTGGAGTACCGTGGTCGTCGTAGTTCCTAAATCCGCCCACGTGAATCGTCAGCACCGTCGGGTACGGTCCAGGACCCCAAATTGCCGGGTCCGGCGAATAGCGAAGACGGCGTAGAACCGTGTGATCGTTCGGGTCATAGGCGGAAGGCTGATACGCGGCGGCAAGCTGTTCCTGTGGAGGCGTCGGAGGCTCAATATCAGACGGCAGGTTTGGGCCCGAAGAATGGTTGGCGCGCCAAGAATCAGCGCGAGCGAACAGAGGCAACCACACCAGCTACCTGTGTATGTGTGACGGAGGGTTGAGATCTGGGGATTAACTTTCATAGTGGCGCCGAGGAGAACAAATTTCGCGCGTTGCGTCAAACACTAAACCGCGCGGGGACGAAATTTCTTTCGTTCTCGCGCAAAGGCCGGCCTAACGACGGTTCGGACAAGGGCGAACGCCGCGGGAATGTTACGCGAGTGACTTTAACGACGCGATTCGAACCCGACGAGCCCATCGATTTTATGAAGCGCTCGGCCATTCGCGAACGGGTTTGCGGTTTGCAAAAAATCTGACCGCTGCCTTCCGTCAGTAGCGGACGCGGACCAGGAATAGTCCTTCAGCGGGGGCAGCGAAGCGCGCTTTGCCCGTGTGACCCGAACCGAGCCACTTAGCCGGATCCTTAATAGATAATTTGCCAAGGGCGCATTGCACGAGCGAGCCGACGATCAAGCGGACCATTTTGTAGAGGAAGCCGTCGCCGTCGAAGTCGATCGTTACGCAGGGCCCGTTGTGGCGGACGCGCAAAGAATAAATTGTGCGAATCGTGCTCCCTTCCCGTTTGCCACGATTTGCAGCAAACCCTGCGAAATCATGAGTGCCAACGAAGCGTTTGGTTGCTGTCTTAAGAACGTTGAAATCAAGCGGGCGCGTAACATGCCAGGCTCGCCCATACTCGAATGGCGGCAGCACCGGAGCAGACCAGATTCTGTAGCGATAGAGTTTTCCTTTTGCGGACAGGCGCGCGTGAAAATCATTGGAGACATATTGGCAGCGAAGCACCCGAATCCTCGGAGGCAGCAATGCATTAAGCGCTTCTGTCCAACGCGCACTCGATAAACGGTCATCGGGAAGATCGAGATGTGCGCATTGCGCGAGCGCGTGCACCCCAGCGTCCGTTCTCCCGGCCCCGTGGACGCGAACAGGCTTACCGCCGATACGCTCGAATGCCCGCTCGAGATGATCCTGAATCGTGTTGCGATGGGATTGACTTTGCCAGCCCGCAAATTCTGTCCCGTCGTAGGCGACAGTTATTTTTAGCCGTTGCGGCATCGCAGATTAAATTAGTGACTGGTGACCGGTGAAAGGTGACTGGTAAGAAATAATCTATTACTTCCGCCCTGATTGTTCTACATACCACGAATCGCTTATCACTATTGACTGTCCCATTTTTCGTTGCCAGCGGCATGCGCCACGTGCTGCCGCCGATCGAGGTATCCTTGTAAAATCATCTGAGCCGCTACTTGGTCCACGAAGCCGCGGGTGGCACGGGTCTTTTTGCCGGCTTCACCTAACGCTCGATGCGCCGCAACCGTGGTCAGTCGCTCATCCCAGGTAACGACCGGGCATGGAAGGATCGCTCGCAATTTTTCTACAAACTGGAGGGCTTCGGTTGCTGCGGCACCGATCTGGCCATTCATCTGACGCGGGATTCCCACTACGACGTGATCGACTTTCTTTTCCCGAACAATTTCCGCCAAGCGCGCTGTGGCTTGTGCATCCGCTGGGATTGTTTCCAACGGATGCGCCAACAGCCGTAACTCATCAGAGATGGCCGCTCCGATGCGCACGCGGCCAAGATCGAGACCTAAAATTCGATTCATCGCCCGGTTAGATCATTGCAATCCCGGCGGGAGCTTGCCGATCAAGTTCTTAATATTTTCTGCTTGATGACGATGACAAACCAAAACGGCGTCGCCGGTTCGTACGACAATAAGATTATGGACTCCGAGGAGAGCGATCGTCGCGTCGCCCTCATCAAAGACGATGTTATTGGTGGAATCGACTGCCGTGATGGCGCAGTTGGCGGCATTTCCCTGTTCGTCCTTGTCGAAATAATTCGCTACTGCTCTCCAGCTTCCGATATCGTCCCAGTCGAAGCTGGCTTCCACTACCAGCACCCGGTCCGCTTTTTCCATAATCGCGTAATCGAATGATATCTGCGGCAACTTGCTGAAGCGCTCGCTCACAATCTTCTCGAAACTTCCCGGAGCGCGAAGTTGGGAAATGAAATCCGCCAACTCGGACGCTTGACGATTGAATTCGCTGAGCACTGTGGGTACCGACCAAACGAACATTCCTGCGTTCCAGCGAAAATTTCCTTTTCGTAAGAATGATTCGGCCAGATCGGGGTTGGGCTTTTCGCGAAAGCGCAGCACTCGATGAATTGCATTCTTGTCGCCTCGATTCGGCAAGTGTACAGATGCGCCTTGTTCGATGTAACCGAAGGCGGGACAGGCCCATGTCGGTTTGATGCCGATGGTAACAAGCTCGCCAATCTCCTCCGCCGCGTCCGCAGCCAAGGCCAAGGTTTCTTGAAAAGCCACTCCATCTGCAATGATATGATCGGCCGGAAGCACGATCATCGTGGCCGCATGATCGCGAGCCGCCACCCAACCGGTGCCGAGCGCAACCGCCGCAGCGGTGTCGCGCTTGGCTGGTTCTGCTACAATATTTTCCTTTGGGAAAGCCGTGAGCAATTGGCGAACTGCCGCTTCCTGTTCAGCGTTTGTCAGGATCAGGATACGTTCGCACGGCACTAAGCCATCAAGTCGCGCCACGGTTTCTTCGAGCAGAGTTCTTTTGGAGACGAGGCGAAGCAGTTGCTTCGGACGGGCCCGGCGACTTAGAGGCCAAAATCGTTCGCCGCTGCCGCCGGCGAGAATGAGCGCGTAGATCGGATTGACCATGTCGATGCAAAAATGAGCGTGGATCGGATCTGCCAGGCCGCAAAGATTCCCGTTTCTTTTTTCAAAACGAGACATATATGGTAGGTGATGTCTCTCCCGATATCCATTTCAAAAACCGCCGAGCAGCTTCCGGTTGATCCGTTGCTCATGGTGACGCGCACTGCCATTGGCCTTGGCCTGGGCATATTAATGGCGGACAAGATCAAACCTTCGATTCGCCAGGCAGCGGCGATTGCGCTGGTTTCAATCGGCGCTTTGGCCGCCGCGCCGTGGTTGGTCAGAATTGCATTGGGGCAGATCAATCGACCGGAATCGGAATGGGGAAGTCGTGCCCGTTTACGTTCCATTCGCGGAGATTCTGGTTACAGCTCCAATACAGACATCTATTAGCCTGTAGAGGCGGCTGTGCCAGCCGCAATTAAGAATAGGGCGGGCGATACACCCGCCACTACAGCTTGATTCAATCTGCTTCGCAGATTAAGCGTGCTTCGCGTCATGTCCCGTTCGTCGCCATCTTCCAGCAGTGAATTGTTGCGCGCTCACTGCGCTGCAATTTCCCAGGAAGAGGCCGTCTTACGGGGAGGCGGCGGCAAAGCCGGTCACGAACGTCAACGCAAAATGGGCCGGCTCCCGGTGCGCGAGCGCATCAGTCATTTGCTCGATAAGGATTCGCCATTCTTCGAGATCGCTGTTTGGGCGGCTCATAAAATGTACGAAGAATGGGGGAAGATTCCAGCAGCCGGTGTGGTCACTGGCATCGGCTACGTCGCAGGCGTTCCATGCACGATCATCGCCAATGACGCGACGGTGAAGGCCGGCGCGTTCTTTCCACAAACCGCTAAAAAGGTAATCCGCGCCCAACGCATCGCTTTTGAGTGCGCGCTGCCGATCGTTTACCTGGTCGATTCCGCCGGCGTCTTCCTGCCAATGCAGGATGAGATTTTTCCGGATGAAGATGATTTCGGCCGCATCTTTCGGAACAACTCCGTCATTTCTGCGGCTGGCATTCCTCAATTCGCCGCCATCATGGGTAATTGCGTCGCGGGGGGTGCCTACCTGCCGGTCCTGTGCGACAAAATTTTAATGACGAAGGGAAGCGGGCTATATCTCGCCGGGCCTTCGCTCGTCAAGGCAGCCATCGGACAAGTTGTCGACGCGGAGGAACTGGGCGGCGCGCAAATGCATGCAGAAATAAGCGGCACGGTAGATTTCTACGAAAAAGACGATCTCTCGTGTCTCAAACGCATTCGTTCGCTCATCGCATTGCTGCCGGAAGCACAGGAGGACGGTAGGGCGCGACCGCCGGACGCGCCGATCGACACAAAAACGGCGAAACCAGCGAAGAGTCCCGATTCGGTCTATGACTTGATCAGCTTTGATGGGCAGAAGCAGTACGATGTGCGCGATCTGCTCTCCGCGGTCGTCGATGCAAACTCAATCGACGAATACAAAGCGGATTACGGCAAGACAATTGTAACAACCTATGCGCGCGTTGCGGGGCGGGCGGTAGGCGCCGTCGCAAATCAGCGTTTGCAGGTTCGGACGAAGAAAGAAGGCATTCAAATGGGCGGTGTCATTTATTCCGATAGCGCCGATAAAGCGGCGCGTTTCGTGATGGACTGCAATCAAACGGGCTTGCCGATTATTTTCTTCCAGGACGTTACGGGGTTCATGGTGGGACGCGATGCTGAAGAGAGCGGGATTATTCGCAGCGGGGCGAAGTTGGTGAATGCGGTCAGCAATTCCGTGGTTCCGAAGATCACAGTTGTTGTTGGCGGATCATTCGGTGCAGGGAATTACGCGATGTGCGGAAAGGCGTACGATCCGCGGTTTATTGTCGCATGGCCGACTGCTCGCTACGCCGTGATGGGCGCCGCGCAGGCGTCCGATACCGTCTTTGCAGTTCTTGCTCGCGCGAGAGAGCGCGACAAAAAATCTTCGCCGGAAGAACTCGAGGAGCTTCGCGCCACGGTTAAAAAAAATTACGAAGAGCAAACCGACATCCGCTACGGCGCCGCGCGTGGTTGGGTGGATGCGATCATTCAACCGCACGAGACCCGGGACGTTCTGATCAATTTGCTGCAGTACGTCACGCGCCCGATGCCCAAGGCGCGCTTCCATACGGGTGTCATCCAAGTCTAATCGATTTAACGATCGAGTGATTTTACCGATTTAACGAATCTCATGCCTCTTGTCCTCGTCGAGAAACAGACGCCGCAAATCACGGTCGTGACCCTCAATCGCCCCGAACGGCGCAACGCCCTCACGATTGAATTGCTGATGGAGCTGACTGGTGCAATCAATGTTGTCTCGGAGGAGCCGCATCAGCGCATCCTGATATTGCGCGGCGCCGGCGCTGCTTTTTGTACCGGTATGGACTTGAAAGCAGCAACCTCGCAAAACGCACACGCCATGGCGGAGTTGGTTGCGAAAACCCTGCTCACACTCAGCCAAACTCGATTGGTTACAATTGCAGCCGTACATGGCGCGGCAGTCGCCGGCGGCGCGGGTATCATGTCGGCCTGCGATTTTGTCGTAGCGGCGGAAGGAACAAAGATCGGATATCCGGAGGTGCGTCGTGGCTTAGTGGCCGGTTTGGTGATGACTTTTTTGCGCCGGCAGGTAGGCGAACGAAACATGCGCGAACTATTGCTCGGCTCGGAATTGATCGACGCCGAGCGCGCAAAGGAAATAGGTCTCATCAACCGCCTTGTGGCTAAGGAGAATTTGATGAGCGAGGCGGAAAGATTCGCTCATTCCGCTTTGCAAGGCGCACCAGCCGCCTTGACGCAGACGAAAAATTTCATTGAAGAACTCTGGTGGCGTTCACTGAAAGAAGATGTCGAGCTTGCGCTCAAGTATCACATGCAAGCCCGGGAGTCGCCGGAAGCGCGCGAAGGGATCACCGCGTTCAACGAAAAGCGGAGGCCAAAATGGATAGCAGGCTCAGCGTAACACAGCTGCGGCCTGCGGCATTTCGGACTCACGCTTAGACGAACCCCGAAGGCTTTCGGGGAGCCCCGCCGGTCATACAAACTCGCCACTCGTCGAGTCCGTCCCACTGGCGGACAAGATGCCTATGCCACGTTAGATTTTCGCAGTCACAGCACCTGCTGTGCGCGAGCCGGCTTTACGAATCGCGACCAACACGCGATGGTCGCGCGCGAATGGAAACGAAAACCGTGTGGCGGAAACACAATTGGCGGCCGCAAGTTGGGTGGGGTGTGCCGGTAGCCTGGCTGACGCTTTGTGTCGTTTGGAGCTCGACCTGGCTCGTTATCAAGATTGGATTGCGCGATCTGCCGCCGATTTCCTATGCGGGTATCCGTTTTCTGATCGCAATCATTGTTCTTCTTGCAGTCTCAGCTGGGCAAGTGCGCTTGTTGCCGCAGCGCGGCTCCAATTACGCAGTGCTGGCTTTCACCGGCGTTTTGATGTTTGCCGTAAATTACGGACTGCTGTTTTGGGGCGAATTGCATGTTTCATCGGGCTTGGCAGCCGTGTTGCAGGCGACCATCCCAATGTTCGGCATGATCTTTGCGCATCTGATGCTTCCTGACGAACCGTTGCGGCTGCATAAACTTATAGGCGCACTGCTCGCGCTTGGTGGCGTGGCAATGATCTGTGAGCGCCTTCTCGGTTTTAACGGATTCATGGCGTTCTGGGGCGGGCTCGGCATTGTATTCGGAGCTGCAGGCGCGGCGTTTTCAAACGTGCTGCTCAAAGCGCGCGTGATCCAACTGGCGCCGGCGATGATTGCTGCCTGGCAAATGATTTTCGGCGCAGCACCGTTACTCGTGACCGGATTTGTGGTGGAAGGAAATCCGGCACGGTTTCATTGGAGCGCGCTGTCGATCTTTTGTTTGCTTTACCTTGCCGTGATCGGCTCGGCGCTCACGTTTTTGCTTCTTTACTGGCTCCTGCCGCGAATGACCGTGGCAAATTTGCAAGCGATCTCGCTCGTCACGCCGCCGGGTGCGATGGCGCTAGGATGGGCAATCGGCGGCGAGAAATTTTCCCTGTGGTCGCTCGTTGGCGCGTGTTTTGTGCTCACCGGCGTCTGGATGATTTTTCGAAAAACAAAAGTGAGGGAGCTCGCGATGGAAGAAGATGAGAGAGTCGTGCAACTCCCTGAGGGCTAGTCGGAGTAACAACGAAGTG
>WNEZ01004335.1_pt1 | contig 12324 bp, 13 predicted proteins | sample 5400521 | NCBI WGS metagenome assembly WNEZ01 (sample SAMN13153339, study PRJNA577476) | soil metagenome | isolation source: 120 cm saprolite under Douglas fir tree site 2 hole 1 replicate 1 | place: USA:California | collected 2015-04-18
TTAGGTAGGATTGTGGAACCGTGTGCTGGTTCTTATATTGCATTGGCGTATCACGGTTACGGTAACAGAGTAGCGCGAACGAGGGCGACATGCCGGGACGGTCCTCCATTTGTTTCAGAAAGGGTAGATTATGAAACACCGCGGGAAGGCCTGTAATTAAAGGGCTTTGATGTTTCAGGTTTGAGGTTTCAAATTAGAGGCATGAAATACGGTTACGCCCGCGTCTCGACCGAGGACCAGAATCCCGCCTTGCAACTCGCGGCCTTGAAGAAAGCCGGATGTCAGAAAACTTTTAAGGACGAGCGCACAGGAGCCACCACTAAGCGCCCTGCCCTGCTCCGTTGCTTCAAAACGTTGCAGGATGGGGACACGCTGATTGTCTGGAAACTCGACCGACTGGCCCGCAGCTTGCGCGACCTGGTGAGCATGCTCGATGACTTCCACCAGCGCGGCATACATTTCCGCTCACTCACCGAGGAAATCAACACCAGCACTCCGGGCGGCATGCTCATTTTTCATATCTTCGCCGCCCTTGCCGAATTTGAACGCGGCCTAATTATCGAACGCACACGCGCCGGGATGAATGCAGCCCGAACGCGAGGCGTCAGACCCGGACCCAAGCCGAAACTATCCCGGCAGCAGATTGAGCACGCACGGAAGCTCATCGAGGACGGCCAACGCCGCGAGGACGCCTTAGTTCTTGGCGTACAGATATTGAACCATTACAGAAGTGACCCCGCATGGCGTCGCCGCTACCTCCGCTTGAATCACGGACCCTGAGTTCGGGGCTCGCAAGGCGAACTTTAAAGAACCTCGATTTCATTAAGAGAATGCTTCCAGCACGGAAGCGCACCCAGTGACGCAGGTGGTGAACTCGCTCTTAGGCTTACTCGTGTTCCCGGTCGAAAAGGAAAAGTTGTTTTTGGCGACTTTCTCCAAAGTGAAATTTAAAGACCCTTCCAATCTTTCGGGTATTCGTGCTGCACTCATTCAACATTTGCCCGTGCCCTCGGTCCAAGTGGCTAAATTTGGCGGATGCGAGAACCTCTCTCGGTTCTTTAAGAGGGTCCGCAACGCCGTTTCTCACAAGCATATTGAGTTTTCCGGCCCCGGCCCCGGCCCCGACCCAGATTCACGAATCCTCGCGAACGTGACGGTCAATAACCCGAAATCCTCGTCCTTACGCCGCGAGTTGAAGCTTCAGTGGGTCGTGGTGATGTCGGTCGAAATCGATGCTTCAGTAGGGCCGCGCCCTTTCGAGCGCGGAAATTCGACTCGTTCGCACTCGCCCCTGCCGCGCAAATCGTGCTTCAGTGGGGCCGCGCCCTTTCGAGCGCGGAAATGACGCGGAAATAACGCGTCTCTCGCCGCGTACGGATAGCTTCAGCGGGGCCGCGCCCTTTCGAGCGCGGAAATCTAAACACCTTCGTCGCGAGACTGGTCCCAGCCCACGCTTCAGTGGGGCCGCGCCCTTTCGAGCGCGGAAATGACCTACTTCAGTGGCGGTATGAACTGGGGTGACCGGCTTCAGTGGGGCCGCGCCCTTTCGAGCGCGGAAATGTGCCTCACCGGAAAGGCTCCGGCCTTCTATATCGCTGCTTCAGTGGGACCGCGCCCTTTCGAGCGCGGAAATGCGGTCCATCCACTTCCGGGTGCTCGCCATCAACGAGCTTCAGTGAGGCCGCGCCCTTTCGAGCGCGGAAATTGCACCGCTCGTAACTATTGAATTTTCAAAGACCTTCTGAGCACCTTGCGAGCGACGCCTGTCGGGAGCCCTGACGCATCGCCGCACTATCCTACACTCAGTCAAAAAACATCGCATCGATAAGGCTTTTTTGCCTCGCGAGCGAGGGGCTGGTTTTACGCGTCACCTCGGCGCTCGCGTGGCTCAGCGCGTTTCAAAGCCGACATATCGCCCCACCTCTCCGGTCAGCACGCGGGCCAGCAACCTGGTCTGAATTTCGAGCACCCGCCGATAATTGACGCGGTAGCCGAATAGCGGATGGGTTATGAGCGTGTCCATCCGCTGCTCGTATGCGCGCAGGAATCCCTTTCTGCCAGCGGGCGTCAGAGCGACCGCCGGACCAACGCGAATGAAGTCCCCGCGACCGACCATCCGGGTGTTGATCGCTCCGACCACCACCGAATCCGCGATGAGTGGCCTGAAACCCTCGATCAAATCGAGCGCCAGCGCCGGACGGCCAAAGCGGGGTTGATGAAAGAAGCCGATGAAAGGGTCGAGGCCCACGCTGTGACAAATGAGCGTCAGGTCTTTTGCCAGCAGGCTGTAGGCGAAAGAAAGCAGGGCGTTGACCGGATCGGTCGGCGGCCGCCGGTTGCGCCGGGTGAACTCGAACGTGAAAGGCGCATCCTGATCTGCGTCGCCTTCCGCCTTAAGCATGCCGATAAAGTTGGCGAAGTAGATGCGGGCCGCGTTGCCTTCTATGCCTAAGAGTTGTTCAAGATTTGCCGTATTGCGCGCCAGCAGCGCGTATCGTTTGAGCTGGGCCAACGCTATTGGCGGCGGTTCCAGGTGATTGCGGCGCAGCATGGTGCGCTGGTTACGAATCTTCGCAGCCACGAATTCGCGCGCCACGCTCAAACAGAACAGGTTCGTCTGCAAGCGCAAATTGCCGTTTACGTAGGAACACATTCTTCAGCCCCAACCCATGGGTGAGGCCATAGAACCAGCCACCGTAGGAAAAATGCGGGATCGGTTTCTCCGCGCGCAAAGGCCTTGAAGTGCGGCGGCGGTAAACTGCACGTTGCCGAACACGTTGACCTGTGAGATCTCGCCGATCCGCACTTCCTGGACGGGGTTGTTGCGTTCCCTTATCTGTAACACCTCGCCACGCTTGCCGATGCTAAGGCTGTGACCGGTCACGTACAGTGGGCGCAGATCGTCGCGCGCCGGAACCAGGCGACGCAGAGGCTCGTCGCCATCGCGCGAGGCAGGAGAGGTGTCGTCGGGTCCGTGATCAAACAATGACAACTGAGGATTCGGAATAGCTGGTGGCAGTGATTCACACAGCGCCGTCTCATCTGGCAGGCAGATGCCCACCAGCGAGCATCGCGGGCATTTTGGGCTATCGACCAGCGGTGGCGGGATCTGACCGCGCAAGGCTAACGCTCTTGCCGCTTCCAGCGCCGCGAGAGTTTCCGCGACTAACGCATCATCGATGGCTATGCGAACGCGCTGGCGCGTCGCATGATAATAGGCCACCGCCTCATCGCACGTGTAGCCGTTGTCACGCAGAATCAGGGCTTGAGCGCAGAGCTGCGCAAGGTCGGGAGGCCAGGCTTGCAGGCCGCCATCGCTATCGCGCGGGCTGCCCTTTTTGTAATCCACCGGCACGGCGACGCCGCTGTCGCCTTCGATTAGATCCATCTTGGCGATGAGCCGGTGTGTCTCGCTGCTGAGTGTGACTGAACGGGAATGGATCTCCCCCTCCCGCTCGGGTGGTGGCAAGGGATCGGATCTGGTTTCGAGTTTTTCGTGACGCAGCTCACCCTCGACAGTGTCAGCGCTGTGCGCGAAAACTCCTTCGACCCATTCATAGAAAAACAGGCGTGGGCAGTAGACGAATTCGTTGAGCATTCGCGCCGGCAAGTAATCCGGGAGATCGACTTGTTCGGGCAGCCCGGTCGCGGATTTCGCCGATGAGCGGCGACGCTCGCTGGTAAGCGGGTTGGCTCTCGCTGGGTCTGGCATGGCCATCGAGGCGTCCGATTAGAACACTCGTCTAGTCGTCAGACTCACCATCGACGACGATGCAGGCGGCGTCGATGGGTGAGTAGGCCTTGCCGAGCGCGGTTATTACGCGATCGCCGCGCCCCTCGACCGGGCCCAAATCGACGAACAGGATCTGGTCCTCGCGATCATTGATTATTTCGCTCAGGGCATGGCGGCAGCGGACGAGATCGGTCCGCGTGAACTGGCATTCGAAGATGGAATATTGGAGATGGTCGCCGAAATCGCGCATCGTCTTATATACGGCGTGCAAGCGCTTGTCATTCGAGATGTCGTAGCAGACCAGATACGTATTGCGCATGACGCACTTAAACCCGTGCCGCAGGAGAGAAATTGCGGTAATAAGATCCGGCGACGCGGCAACGAAACACCGCAGTTATCCCTCGAGGCTCCAATTGCTCATGATCCGGGCTGTTGGAGGCCAGTTCCGTCAGGCTCAGTAAGGAGCGCGCGGCGCGAGCGCCAATAAACGCGTCCCAAATCGGCCATGTGAAATAAAGTCCGCGCATCATGCGGCCGGCGAAGCACGTAGTTTCCAACTGTCTGCCTGCCAGCACAGAAGGAAAGCATCGCAAGGCCTCAATCGCGAGGCGATTGGCGCCGCGCACGGTGCGTATGGGCATCTGTCTGGATGTACTGGGATCATCGGCGCGCAGAGCGTAGCGGCGATCATCCATCGACGGGTCCCATCGCATTGAAGGGCCGGGGTCGGAATACCGCCAAGGAAGAAACAACGCCGCTTGGATGTCGCGAACCGTAATGAGACGACTCAACTGGCGGGCAAAGCCGAGAAACCCTTGCTGTCCCGAGGTGAAGCGAAACGCGGTGACTTCGACCTCGTCGCGTGTTCTTTTTGTAGTCAGTTCCGATCCGTAGGCGGCCATAAAATCGGCCCAGCGGCGATTCATGGCTGTGGCGGAATGCGCGGCTTCTATGGCGAAACGCCGGAACTCATCTGCTGTGAATTTCAGATTGTCATTGTCGCCGAGGGTGAATTCCGGCGCCGTGTCCCGGCCGGCGACCGACGCGTGCAGGGTCGCGGCAAGCTCTTCGTCGGTCAATGCGGTCTCGAGTTTCCACACCGGCCGCCATCCGGCGCGCCATCGCCACGACATGCGGACGTCCGCCGCAGGCAGAGCCTCGCTTAGCACGAGGAAAGCGCCGAGCGCGCAAAGAAAACCGAGTGGATTCGAGCCGTCGGGGCCGACGCCAAGATGCTCACCCATCCTGGTTCTCCTCCTCCTCCTCCTCCTCGGAACAACGATGGTCGGCCAAGCGCAGGAGCGTTTCCAGATAAGCCAACCCATACCATCCATAGCGTTGCACAAGACGCCAGAACCGATCGCTGACGCCTGAATCCAGCCGTTCCTGGCAATGTTTGCTGGTCGCCGAAAAGTCGATGCCGCCGTGAGAAACCGATACTGACCGGGGATCTGGATCGTGGATCACCGGCATGAACGGCCGGCCGCATCCATGATGGCTACCGACCAGATGCAGCACGAGGTCCCGATCATGGGCGGTTTCGAGCGCGGTGGGGGCCGCGTTTATCAACGCGACGGATTGCGCTTCATGGCGTCCGCCATCCGGATAGCACGAGAGCCTGCGTGTCTGACGATACAAGGGATCGCGCGGGTCCGTGCCGGATTTAGCCAGCGGTTGCTCTGCACTGGCGAGGCTGAATTCATCGCCGCCATGCAACATAAGTTGAAACCGTGGATCAGCTTTGCCAATATCGTGCAACCATGCGGCAAGTTCAATGTCTTCGGCCAGTAGAGAGGGCACTCCGGCCGCGAAGCGGTGTGAGAAGCTTTTCACGCCCGCACTGTGACTCTGCAAAGTTACCTGTCTTCGGATTAGCGAGGAGTTGTCGTCCTCATCGGTGAACTCGAGCAGGGAATCCTCGTCGCGGTCCCGGGCAGCGCGCAGAGACTCCCGCGCCTTGCGGCCGCCGCCGACGGCGACGCCCGTTTCGTCCGAGTAGAGCATCAATCGCGAATGCCCGTCCTGCCGTAAGGCTTTAGCAAGCGAGCCAATCTCAACCGGAAGTTGCTCGACCTCGAGCAGTTTTTCGAGAAGATCGGATAGCAACTCCCGCGGGTTGGCCCGGTCCTCTGAAGTGAGTGAATCGAGCAAGTGTCTCAGAGCGCCGAGTAAAGCGCCGCTTCCGCCGGGATCGAACTTGGTCCATTCGTTAAGTAACTCAGAACGCAGTCGAAGCGTGCTAATTCCGCGCCGAGCGGCAACCAGATCGCCGATATCGCGCACCGGCGCATCCGATGCGGGGTTCCATCCGAATTGGTCCGCGCCCCCATAGTGCGATGGGACCACAATTGTATCGCCGGGGCGGAGAGCGTCGGCGCCGATTAAAGCGCTATTGTCGCGCCCGCGCCAGCGGAGGGCCCGGCGTTCGCTATGAGCATCGTTGGAATTTTCGCGGCTTTCACTGCGCATGCCTTCGACATCGGATACCTCAGGCGGCGGGAGCGAGGCGAGCCAGGAACGGGCCGCGACAAACGGGACCGGCAGCGACTCCAGCGAGGATGGCGGCAGCATCGAGACGATCTCGACGATCGCGTCGGCATTTTGTGCCGTGGGGTCGATATCCGCGCGCCAGACGATTTGAACGTCGGCCAACTGTGTTTCTGGCCCGTGGAGAAAAACAGATACGTCAGGATCGGGCGCCGGAATCGGGCTGGTTTGGACCCATAAATCGAGATGCGCTGGGAGCATCACGGGAGCGTGCCGATCGGGCGAATAGGCGTCCGCCGGAGCCTGATCGCCTTTAAGTAGGTCATCGAACGCTCGCACGCCGAAGTCCACAACTGCGGCGGCTTTCTTTTTTCCCTTGGGCTTGCCAGCGATTCCGGCGAGCCATTCCCAGGTGCGAGCGAGCGCGCATCCGTAAACCGGATCGTCGGCCTCCTTGAGCTGATCGCGACGGACGACGATGGCAGCGTGCGAGCCTCCCAGGTCGCCGATACGATCGAGCCGGCCGAAACGCTGACGCAAGGCGTCGAGTGCGGCGCATTCGGTGACCAATGCATCGAAGTCGAAATCCGCCCCCACTTCGATGCATTGGGTCGCAATTACATACAATGGTTTGTCGCCGCCGCGCGTTCGGCCCGTCCTGAAACGATGCTGATGGGTTTCGATCAGGCGGTCGCGATCGTAAGGACGCGTGCGTCCCGTGAGCAGAATCGCCTCGGCGTCGGCATCGATGCGAAGGCGGTTGAATGCAGCACGAGCGGCGGCGACTCGATTGAAAATCACCGCGACCACGCCGCCAGGAGCAATCTTATCGCGCAATTCGCGCGCCCGCGCGCACATTTTCTCCACTAGAAGGTCGATATTGCGGGCTTCGATTTCGCGCTTACGCTGCGCCGAATCACGCTCAGTGTTCACCTCATCCAGGACCGTCCATTTATGCGCTTCGAGGCGCCTAGCCAGCATCGGGTGCGCAAGATCGTCGGCATCGGCGGTAAACGCGTCGGTGCTGGCGCGCGGGGTCGCGGTCATCTGGGTGAACTCCCATGGCGTTGGTGCGGGCCTTTGGGTCCACTCGCGGTAGCGTTTAAGCGCTTCGAGAGTTTCCGTGAACGGTCGGGACAGGTGCGCCTCGTCCAGAATTAGAAAGGCATCATTGGCGAGCAGGCCTGCATGAATCGGCAACAAATTGCAGTTTCCACTGCCTAGGCCGTAACCGCGAAACAGGAGGCGCGAACCAGCCTGATCAACTGTGGAAACGCATACCACCGGATGCAACGGTGATCGCGTCCAGCCGCTGTCGCGATACATCCCGCCACGCATAACGGAGACTTCGAGCGGGCTTTTGCCGCCGAAGCACATTAGGCGATCGGCAACATCCCGAAGTATTCCGTCGTCTGGCGATGCGCCAAGCTTGTCTTTGATTTTCTTGGCGCGTTCCAAAACCTCATCGACGATAATGCGCCGATCCACGATGTAGAAAATCCGGAGGGGAGCTCGGCGTTTATGCGCGGCTATATCCGCTTCAACGGCAAGCGCGAAGATCGCGATGTCCAGCACTGCGGTTTTGCCAGATGCGGTGGGCATCGCGATGACGCGGGGCCATTTTCCGCTCTGCACGACCGATTGGGCCAGGCGTGATTGCCAGGGGAACGGCTCGCAATCGTTGAGGGCACGGAAAAAGCTGGGAAAATCTTCCTGCGTCATTGGCATCAATCGGGCAAAGAGGCCGGGCGGCACAGTCCGAATCCGCGATAACGTCCCGCTCCGATCAGAATCGGGCCGCTCACCGCGGTTGGAAAGAGCAAATCGGCATGTATATGGAAACGCCGTGGCATTCCGGGCTTTGAGAAGGGGCCGAAGGCGTTACTCGGAGGAACTCCGAGCAACGAGGAGAAGCGGCTTGGCTTCACCATCGGCCGGGGCAGGCCAATGCGTTCACACGAGGACGCGATAACATCAGCGGCTTCCGAACCGTAGGGATCTTCAGGGAACCGGTCCAGCACGACCGGCGTGACACTTGACCAATGTATCGACGGGCGCATCCAGGTACGTTGCCGCAATCCATACAGGGCTGGATCGGGTGGCATCCGTTCGAGTTGCCACACGCCCATCCGCCCAAGGCGAAGGTCCTCGACAGCACCGATCGCGCGCAATACGGCCAACCGTTCAGCTCCATCGATGCCTCGCGGCAGGATCACGGCAACGCCAAGTAGATGCCCGTCCGCATGATTGGAACCGAGCTGCGAATCGGCGACGTATGGCAATGCGGCAAACGCGGCATGCGGCCGCGTACTTGGCGCGCCGTCAGGTTGATGGCCGCTGAGGACTTCGGGTATCGGCGCGCGTGCTTTCGCAATAGATGCCGCGCGCATGGTTTGGCTCACAAGCGGCGCAGCGACAATCGGCAGGCTCGGACCGATCGCCCGAAAGACGAACATCTCTGCGAAGACGCCGCGCGGCGGCGCCGGGCGTTCAGGAGCAACGCTTCTCACGTCGCGATAGCTCAGAAAACGGACGGGAAGGACGCCGCGCTGTCCTATTTCCTTCGACACCTCGAACGCGCTTTCGACGGCATCCAGCGTGTTCTCGTCGAAGATGCGGAGCTGCACCTCGCCCGCCGGATGTGGCAACAGCCGGGCGGGCGGCGGATTGTCGCAAATGCTAATTGCTACGAGCGAAGAGGAATGGCCGAGGCGCGGGACTCGCGAACCGATAGCGGCGAATGCGTCGCGAATTGGCCGTGATGGATTAGCATCGCGCCAGATGAAATGAACAATCGGGTCGTCGGGCGTCACAGAGGCAAACGTTCTAGGCTGACGGGAACGTGCAGCGTTGCCGGAAATCTCCTCCGCGAGATCGGTCAGCGAAGAATCGTTCACTGGCACGAAGACATCAACGATCCGGTCGCATTTCTCACTGTGCTCCAGTTCGGGAGCGGCTTGCCTTCCGAGCCATTCGACCGCCTGTCGCTCAGCGGATTTATTACCTCCCGCATGGAGCGCTTCGACCAGAGCAAAAAAAAGCCGTGCGGGATGCGGTGGCCATTCTGGGGCCTCGCGCCATGCCGGATCCGTCGCCACCGCGCGCCCGGTGAGATAATGCACCGCCAGTGCAAACATCGACCTTATTCCTGCTCTGCGGTTCTTCTGGCGGCCCGGCTCTTTTTGATTAGTTGAACCAATTTCGGGGTCGGTTGCAGTACGATCTTCGAGGTTGTCCACGGCAGTCCGCATTTGCGGATCTCGCTCGCGGCTTGTTCGAGAATTTCGGCCGCCTGGTGCGCGGAAAGCGAAAATGCAATCGGTATCGATCCATCTGAGGGCACAATCTCGTACACGGGAGGATTGTTCGGTACGAGCAGGCATCTTGACCTCAGGTCGTAGCCTTCATCGCGGAAGTTTGTGATCGCCGCAAGAGCTAGCGACGCCAGCAGCGTACGTGCGGCAAAATCAATCTCCGGTTCAGAAGCGTAGCCGCCAAGCGGAAAGCACAGGCGGCGCAGCGCGATAAGCGATAGTACGGTGGTTTGCACGGCATGGGAGATTGTCACTCCACCACCGATTTCATTTATCGTCGGCAGCACGTTTCCATGATTAACATCCGACGGTACCAGGGTCTTGGGCTTTCCGCTTTTCTCTTTTTCCGCGGTCGCCTCGTCGAGCGTCCACCGATCTGTTGGGTTGCCCGCTTTGTAAATCTCGACTTTTTGAATGGCAAGCGGATCGATTCGGCTCGAAGTCCTGACTCCTGCGGCGGATTGATGTCCGACGATTTCAGAGACAATTGCGCGCTCAAACTTCGCGCCCAAACCCCCTTGGGCGCCGGTGGAGTCCCATACGCCGAATATCAGCGCCGTGGGGCAGAGTTCGAGCAGCGGAGTAGCATTGCTGATGCGACCGCCGACGAACCGTTCGCCCGGACCCGACTCGCGGAAGGATTTGCCATCGAGAAGACTGTCGCGGAAGATCGCGTCAGCGATTCGATGAGGAGCTTCAAGCGCGGTGATTTCGCCAATGTCGGGGAACTCCTTGCTGAAGTCAACCGATAGGAGTGGAAGCGCAACTTCGCCGCGCTTGTAGGCGGCTAGGAGGGCCAATTCCATCCGGTTCGCCTGGGACTGAACGGAGTCCAGCAGAACAGTAGCGACTTCCTGGCCTCCAACGCGCCGTGTTTCAGTCGCGTACCTGCCCCCCTCGTAAGTCGGAGGAAAAACCTTGTCGCCGGAGCCACCGGCCGGCATCAACGTGGATACTGATCGAATTGCGGCGAAATTCCCCCGGACGGCATCCCGCAAACGCTCGAAGGATAGAGAATCTGTTCCAACGCTTTGCTGCATCACCTGCCCCCTGAGCACCCTCCTAGTAGGTAGGTAGAATCAAATAACAGCCATGGAATGGAATGTAGTAGTATTCTGAGTTTGTGCCTACAATTTTCTTTGTGAGTTGTCTCACCGCCGGCAGCCATTCGGCAACCATCTGACAGCGATTCTCGACGAGTGGCAGATTTGGAGTAAGCCTTTGTGGTCTGGACTGGCTCAGCCGGGAAATTGGACCAGTTGGCGGGCGTGTTGCTCCTCGAACCGAACGGTGCGAGGCAATTGAGCGCCGAGATGCGCGGACTCCGAGCGGCGCGCAGGATTCTCCACCAGACTTCAGGATTGAACTGCTCCTCAGCTCACCTTGTCCTCGCCAAGCCAGTGCACCCAGTGAAGGTCGCGCTTCACCGAATTCCACAATCGTTCGTCGGCGGTCCAGAATTCGCATCGTTGAAACTCCGCCAAAGCGAGATAGTGCGCGTCGTATGCGGTGGGTAATCGAAATCGCTCGGCCAGTTCGAGCGCCCGTGGATGAACAGCCCCGATTTGTTGGAGAAGCGGCCCGCTTTCGATGAAGAAGCCCAGTCGCTCCTTCGCTTGCGCGAGCGTCAGTTGATGGCGCTGGATTCGCTTCGTGAGAGCGTTGGCAACCTCATAAAGGAAAAGTGCTGGTGCCAGAAGTCTGTTTCGCAGCCCTCCCCAATTTTCCAAAAGCTCATGAGCTTCAGTGCTATAGGGTTCTTCGAGCACCCATTTGAGTGCGAGGCTTGCGTCGACGACAATTTCGCCGCTCATAATTCAGCGTGACGCTGCTCCCGACCCGCGCGAATGAGATCAGCCGAGTCTTCAGAAAAAGGTTGGCTTTGTGCAGCTCGGAGCCCTTTGGCGCGCCGAATCATCCGGGAAGCAATCGTGCCGTCCGAGCCCTTAGCAACGGTTTCCGCGGCAGGCACTACGCGTTCGAGTACGTTCGCTATGTAAGCCGATACAGGTACGTCCTGAGCAGCGGCGGCGACCTTGATCCGGCGTTTGAGTGCGGGGCTTATGTCCACAGTGAGCCGTGGCCTGGAACGAACTGCTTTCTTGGTTGCGTTTCTCATCGGTCATTACCCTTTGCTGGCCATAAAGGTGTCACGACACCACTCTAGCACGGGGTCCCCGAGTGCCAACAGCCGGCGGGCGCGAATGTTCTTGTTGCCAGGCCTTCTTTGGCTCACACGTCTCGCGAAAGAGGTAGCAACCTGACAGCGGCCCGCACGCCGAGCATCCTCGTTTAGGGTAACTCCCGTACCCCGCCCGTGAAATGCCCTGATCACCCTTTTGTTGAGCCAAATAAGTCCAGCGTTGCAGGCTCGCTAAACTCAAGCAGGGCAGGACCCTCGTTTTTTACGCTGTTCAGTAGCGGCGAGGCCGGCCGCATGGCGAGCAGATCGTGAGGCGCTGGCACGAGCAGCCGTTTTAGTGACAGTGGGTCGCGCTCTCGCGGGTTCATCCAATCTTCCGCCGCGCGCGCGTTGAGCACCACCGGCATGCGATCGTGAATTGCGGCGATCGTGGCACTGGCCGCGCATGTCACGATAGTGAACGTCAGCTCGGGTCGATCCTTTTCCGGATACCAAGACTCGTACAGAGCCGCGAAAAGCATCAGGGCGCCGTCCCGCGGGTGAATCCAGAGCGGCTGCCGCTTAGCTTTCGGACCGGTCCATTCGAAAAAGCCATCAGCTGGCACGATGCAGCGGCGCTGCCGAAACGCTTCGCTGAAGGTTGTTCG
>WNEZ01008545.1_pt1 | contig 12322 bp, 11 predicted proteins | sample 5400521 | NCBI WGS metagenome assembly WNEZ01 (sample SAMN13153339, study PRJNA577476) | soil metagenome | isolation source: 120 cm saprolite under Douglas fir tree site 2 hole 1 replicate 1 | place: USA:California | collected 2015-04-18
TTCTCCCAGAGCCAGCTCTTCAGACACTTCCTAGTCGAAGCCCTCCTGGTCGGATTGATCGGGGGAGGCCTAGGACTCGCGGCGGCCGTGCTTCTGAACCCGTACTTTGTCCAAGTGCTCAGCGGCAGCTATCAAACTGGAGTGTTCCTCAGCCAGGACACTGCCATCGCTACGATAATCTTCCCCGTAGTTCTCACTCTACTTGCACTCTACTCACCGGCCCGCGCAGCCGCAAGCATGGATCCCGCAAAGGCCTTGCGGGAGTACGTCTATCTCGAGGATACGCATCCATCGAAGAAGCGGGGCGCGATTATAGCCTTCTCTCTTGGCCTCTACAAGATCATCCTCCTTCTACTTGGGATAAATTTCCAGAACATCGGCCGCTACCTCTTTGGCGTAAACTTCCTCCTCGCCATTGTTCTGATAATCATGGCAGTCCTCGACTACGGACTGAACATCATCGGCCCGTTCCTGTTCCTCTACGGAGCCACGCAATTGTCGACAGGGCTAGCACTGCGTTTTCACAAGAGGTTTGCGTCACTTTCCAAACGCTTGGTTGGAGATATCGCCTCTCTTGCCTCCAAGAGTGTTTTTCGAAACCCGCGCCGTGTCACCGCCCTGGTTTTTCTAGTTGCACTGATAGCCGGATACTCCGTATGGGTCATCGGCGACATGGCCAGCCTGCAAGACTACAACGTTCGCCAAGCGGAGGTCCAGGTAGGCTCGGACCTGCGCGTTTCCGGGATCGGAAATTTCAACCTCACCTATGCCACACAGGTAGCCAATCAACTGCGCGGCTGGACCAACATCACCGGGGCCACGGCAGAGTCTGACAATACTCTCAGCCTCTCCTCTCGCGCCTCAATCACGATCAAAGCCATAGATCCAGCGACATGGAGGGAGGGAGCATACTTTGAGCCTGAGTGGTTCAGCGGAAACATTAACACGGTTTTCCAGAATATGCAATCGAACAGCCAAACCATCGTGCTCGACCATGGCCTCGCCTCATACTACAGTATTCAACAGGGAGGGACAGTAATCGTAAGCCAGAACGTGAGCCTCACTGTCATCAGTTTCTTTGGACCTGACTACTCCCAACAGTCTCAAGGTCAACCATTTGGGTATTCCTACTTTCAGCCCGAAGGGTGGTCATTCGTCCCATTGAACTTGTTCATGCAAAATCCCTCTATTTCCGGCATCAACTCTGTCTTGGTCAAAGCTGAATCTGGAGTCTCGTTCACCGACCTTGCTAGCTCGATACGGAAGGCCTATCCAGCCCTCGCAGTAAGCACAGCGCAAGATCTTACACAAGGAACAGGAACCGCTGTTCCCAACGGAGCCCAGGCAAGTGCTCAAAACGCAGGAGCAGTAATCGCGAACGGAACCCAAAACGTTCTGCGGCTCGGAACAGTTTTCGCCGGACTTGCCGCGTCAATTGGAATCGGAGCAGTAGCTTACACCGGCTTCAAGGAGAGGGAAAAGGAAACCACGATGCTGGCTGTTAGAGGACTATCCTACAAGCAAATGCTAGGGCTCCTTGTCACGGAAGTCCTACCGTTGGTGATCTTTGCACTGATACTTGCGACAGCTGTCGGACTGATCACGGTCCGCGGGGACAGCCTCGCACAGAATTCCCTGACACCGAACTATGCGAGCCTCCTAGCCCCTCGGAGAGTCGTCTTTCCACTGTGGGCCCTAGAGAACATCTTGGCAATTATCGGTCTGCTATTACTAGGCGTCTTTCTACCCGCCATAACCGCTGCACGGAAAGACCTTTCAAAGATGAGCAGAACGGTGAGATTCGCATGACCGCCGTTCCGGTTACAGTGGATTCTCTCGTCAAAGCCTACAAGCTCGGCAGAGTGGAAGTGCAGGCGCTACGCGGAATCAATCTCAAAGTCGAAGCAGGAGGCATGGTCTCTATCATCGGCCCCAGCGGCAGCGGAAAGACCACCTTGCTGAACATTCTTGGAGGACTTGACAGAGCCACCGCAGGAAACGTTCACGTTGGCAGTACTGTACTTACAGACTTAGACCCGACGCGATTGGTCTACTACCGCCGCCAGATAGTCGGTCATGTATTTCAGACCCTAAACCTGATCCCCACACTCACGGCCGCGGAGAATGTGGAGCTTCCAATGATGGCTATGGGAACTCCGGGCGGGACTCGCTCGGCCAGAACTAAAGAACTTCTCGGTATCGTAGGCCTTGCAGATAGACATGACCACAAACCCGACGAGCTCAGCGGTGGAGAACAGCAGCGGGTGGCAATAGCGGCGGCGCTCGCCAACGACCCTCCACTCCTCCTTGCAGACGAGCCGACCGGCGAACTTGACAGTGTGAACGCTAAGATGGTCACGGACTTCCTAGTCAAAATAAACCGCGAGCTGGGAAAGACACTGATAATGGTCACTCACGATCAGAACGTCGCGAAAACAGCGAATAATATCATGCGGATAGAAGACGGAACGATCAAATCGTCGCTCACTCCTAGCCAGATCGCGTCTCAGGACACGTCAAGCTCTTACCTAGATCAGCTCCGCCACCGAATGTCGGAGCTTGAGAAGCAAATGAAACAGTTGGACGATGATTTCAGAACAGGTAAGGTCTCTGGGGACGAATATGCTGACCAGCGGGTCCGGCTGCGACAGGTCAAGGCGGGATTACAGGATGAACTCCAGAGGCAAGGAGTAATTGGCTAGCTCCGGTATTGGAAAAAGCATTTTATACGCAAAAACCGCCTATTCTTGTGAGGACTCAAGGGCAAATGTGTAGTACGTGCGCGAAGCACAATCCTGGAAAGAAGAAAAAATCCAAGATGTGAACGAGCCGGCCTAGAAACGTAGGCCGCAGTCCTTACTTTTTCTGGCTGGAGGTCGAGTAGAAATTGGCGAGTTCAGTCGTATCCGCCTCAGACTCGGTCGCCCAGTTCAAGTTCAGACGAACCCTGGAGCAACTCGCTCGCAAGGAAGGTCGAGGCACTGAACTAATCAGCCTCTATGTACCACCAGACCGTCGAATACACGAGGTTCTCAGTCAGCTCCGGGAAGAAGCTGGGACGGCTTCCAACATCAAATCACGCACGACTCGCCAAGCGGTCCAAGACTCGATAGAGAGGGTGATGCAGCGCTTACGGTTGTTCAAGGAACCACCTCCTACCGGACTAGTGATCTTTGCAGGTATGATTCCGCAGAATGGTTTCGGCAGTGAGCGGATGGAGATTTACGTGCTCACTCCACCAGAGCCGATTACAGTCGGGTTTTACAGGTGCGATGCCCGTTTCCATGTTGAGCCTCTCCTGGCTCTCGTTGTCGAGAAGGATACCTATGGAATAATCGTGATTGATGGGACTGAGGCAGTGGTTGCAACTCTCAAGGGTCGCAGGGTCGAGATCATCAAGAGCTTCACCTCTGGAATACCCGGCAAGAGCCGCGCTGGCGGACAATCGGCTAGACGTTTCGAACGGATCCGAGAAGGAGTCACCCACGACTACTACAAGCGCGTCGGTCAACACTTCAACGAAATGATGCTTGCAATACCCGATCTCAAGGGAATTATCATTGGCGGGCCCGGACCGACAAAATACGTCTGGTCCGAAGGAGAATACCTGCAATACACGCTGAAGAAGAAGGTGCTCTCCGTCGTCGACACCAGCTATACAAGCGAAGCCGGTGTCGAAGAAGTTGTTGAGAAGAGCAGCGAGATTCTGAAAGGGGTCCGGTACAAAGAGGAGAAGCAGATGGTGCAGAAATTCCTCTACGAGCTAGGCCACGAAACCGGCAAAGGCGTCTTCGGCGAACTACAGGTCCAGAAATATCTGGAAAAAGGCGTTGTCGATACTTTGCTGATCTCGGAGAAGCTGGAGGGTCAGAGACTCGTCCTCAAATGCAAAAACTGTGGCAATATGGAAGAATTTCGCGGTACAAGATATGAAGCGCATGCGGTCAAGAACGAACTTTCCACGCGACCATGCAAGAAGTGCGGCAAACCGAATCTTGAGGTTGTTGAGGATAGCGATATCATCGATAGCTTTCTAGACTTTGCGGAGAAGGGCGGAAGCAAGGTCGAGGTTGTCTCAGAAGAGACTGAAGAAGGACGAATGCTCCGCGACGCCTTCGGAAAAATCGCTGCAGTCCTGCGCTACCCCGCAAACTAGTTCAGGGGATTATCGATGGCGCGGGTCAAAGCGATATTCTTCGATCTTGGCGAGACCCTCGTAACACAAAACATCGAAGACAACCTGGTTACGATGAAGGCACTGGAAAAGATCAGCAAGATCATACCTCGCTCCAAGTCTCCACCCGAGCTCTTCACCATCTACAAGCAAGGCTACAAGGTGAACGAGGCCTTCCGCACAAAGAATCACGTCGAGATCCCAATCCAGGCATGGATGGTGCAGCTCCTGAGGCGGGCGCTGGGCCAGGAGCCTGAGGACAAATTGGTGGAGGAGGCAATCAAGATCGTCGTCTCCGCCCGAGCAGAAAACGCGATTGTTTTCCCGGACTCGAAACCTCTCCTCGAAAAGCTCTCGAGACGAAGGCTCAAGTTGGGAATAATATCGAACGTATCATCTCACGATGTCGCGGTCGAAATTCTTCGCAAAGTAGGTCTTCTTGAATACTTTGGCAAAGTTGTAACATCAGCTTTCGTCGGGATCCGAAAGCCTGACCCCGGAATATTCCTCTACGCGCTGATGCAGTTCAAGCTGCAGCCACGGGAAACAGTAATCGTTGGTGATTCAGAGAGACACGATGTCTGGGGAGGTACTATTACGGGCATGAAGACGGTTCTGGTTTCGAAGAGATCGATGGTCGATAGCATCGCCGATTATCGTTTCTCAAGTCTCGCTGAGGCGTCAGCGACTCTAGCGTCTCTATAGGTAAACGGCGAGGAGCATACCCGCAACCCCTAGCAGCAAGGAAAATGGGAGGCCTGGAAACATTTCGTACTTCGACAGTGCTTTGAACCCGAGAAAGGTTCCTGCCAATATCCCGATGGCCGCACCGAAGAACGACAGAACACCATTAAAGTAAACGAGCGCGGTCGTCGCGACCAGCGAGTAGAAGACCATGTCTCCCATCCCGATTGTCAAATCTCCATAAGTGAAGACAGCTCCCGGCAGATCGCCCTCTTCGATCGTCTTCGCGAGGGCTCCGACCGGGCCACGAAACACAGCAACAATATCGTAGATCACGAGCGCTCCAATCAGAACCAGCGCGGTCAACGGGCCAATCGAGTAACCCAAGAAAATCCCGGTCAGCGCACCAATGAGTGTTACTCCGATTAATTGATACTTTTTCGTCTTTCCAAATATCGTGACCGCGATTGCCATAGCTGTTCCAAGCGAGACTCCTAGGACGATTATGGTTGTTATGGTGTCTGACGGAGGGTTCGGAATTAGGAGGAAAATAGAGGCCGTGTACCAGAAAGCTACAGCGAAGGACACGACGAGGACGGCAGCTTTGATCAGTGAGCGGATGAATTTCATCCTCCCTCTTCTAACCATAAGTAGCATTGCAGTCGCGCTTGCTCCTAGAGCAATTACGAAGATCACCGCGTTGAGGCCTGCCGAACTCAAACTGTCGCCCTGGAACGGTGTTACTTGGGCTTGGGGAACAACTTGATTTGAAATCGGGTAACCTAGAAGACCGGTGACGGCTAGGCTGAGAATTACCGGGTAAAGGTGACGTGGGCGGGGCTTGAAGGCCCTATGTTCTTCCTCTGCCATGGAGCACTAGATCTCGACAATGTCCCCGGTCTTCGGGGCCTTCGCGTCCAATCCCTGCTCTTTGGAGGCCCATTCCGCTAGTTTCTTACAGTTCCCTTCAGCGCCGTGCACAATGAACACTTTCGTCTTCTTATCCAGATCCGACAGCGTCAGTTCCAGTTCCCGTCTTCCCCCATGGGATGAGAAGTCGAACCGCTCAACTCTCGCGTCCACCGGTCGAGCTTTGCCGTGAATAACGAACTTCTTCCTCTCCAAGAGGATTCTGCCCGGGCTGCCAGGAACTTGGAAGCTAACCATGAACACCGCATTCTGCTTCTTCGCAGCCACATTCTCCATGTAGAAAACAGATGCGCCGCCCTTCAACATACCAGCTGGCGATATTATCACGCCCGCTGTCTTTGCAGCTCTCCTCCGATCATTCCAGCCGTCCACCCAGTGAGCCATCTTACTCGCCCGCTCGAACACCGACGAGTCCCGCAGCGATGATGGATATTTCAGCAGCATCTCCATTGCGTCAAGAGCCATACCATCAACGAATACAGGATGCTCGAAGTGGTATGCTGAGAGAACTGAGAGAAGTTCTTGGGATCTCCCGACGCCGAACGCCGGAACGAGGACTGTTCCGCCACCCTCCACCACCTCTGTCACCTTCTCGACGAACTCTTTTTCCAAACCATCGCGCATCGGGTGGTCTTCCGTGGCGTAGGTTCCTTCGATGATGATCGCGTCCAGGTCCTTGTAGTTACTCGGGTCTGCGCCGTCGACAAGCCTTGTTGGTTGACGATTGAAATCGCCAGTGTACAGTAACCGTTTGCCTTCAGAAGTGATTATCGCCTGAGCACTGCCCGGTATGTGGCCGGCATTAACCAGAGTCAAAGACGCATCACCGACATCGATCGACTGATGATACTGAAGCTCCCGAGTGTGCTTTAGCATCGTCTGAAGATCCATGAACTCGTATGGCGCGTAGTAGCCGCTAAGCTTGAGGAAGTCTTTGATAATCAAACTGGTAAGCGTGAAAGTCGGCTGTACGCCATAAAGCGGAACGCCACCGTGAATGTAGAATATCGGAGCAGACCCAACGTGGTCCAGGTGCGCGTGTGTAAGAACGATCGCCTCCACTTCTTTCGGAGGGATGTGCATCGGGAATCCGACGTGATGATTTACCATTACGCCGTAATCGAGGACGAGGTATTTGCTGCCGACGCTTACTGCGAATGCGGACCTGCCGACTTCCTGGCAGGCGCCTAAGAACCTGATTTTCATCCGTTCACCGTAACAGCATGAAATGGATTATTGCGAGGAATTCTTGTTCACTCTACGAGTGGACGGGTTTGAGAGACTACAATAAAAGCCCTACAATTGTGTCTCCGGAGAGATTTTTAGGCACGGTTAAGCTAGACCAATCCAGCTTCGCTCAGTGGTTGTTAGAGTGCCAGTTCAGCTCCTCGTCGATTCAAAAAATCTCAAAGGCTCGACCCTCGTCACTGGATTCCATGGTGTGGGACAGACTGGCTACATTGCCACATCTTACATGATTCACGCGCTGAAAGCCGAAAGAGTGGGCTTCATCCAAGTCGCAAACCCTCCACCTTGGGTCGGGACAGCGGACGGAGGCCTGGTTACACCCTTTGAGGTGTACCGGAGAGGCAAGACCGTCCTGGTCAAGCTGGAATTCTCTCCGCACAGATCCGAAGAGGCAGAGTTTGCAAAGGTCCTGGCAAACTGGGCCGTGAAGGGCAAGTTCAAGGACGCGATTCTGATCGGAGGGTTAGATTCGTCTTTCAGAAACAACAACGACGAATTCTGCGTCGTCCCAACTGGCGCCTATCTTGATCGGGCAAAGGTGTTCAAGGCACCAATCCTCGAACCCGGCCTGCTGGTCTATGGGCCGCTGGCGGTGATGTTGAGCGAGTTTGAAATACACGACTTCCCTGCAGTCGCAGTTCTTCCCTATGCTGAGCCGGCTCGGGCTGACCCTGCGGCGGCCGCGCTAGCGATCCGGAAGATTTCGAAAGCGTACAATTTCAAGGTCAACCTGAAGGAACTGTTGAAAGACGCGCAGCTTATCGAGCGAGAATACGATCACAAATCCAGGCTTACGAAATCGCACGAGAGATTGTACGCCTAACCTATCCGCTGAATGATCGAACTTACAGTGCGATCCGGCTTCGACCCCTTCGCCTCGATTCTAAGGACTTTGAGCCTTGGAACCGCTCCTGAGAGTTCCTTTCCAAGTGTCACACCATATTCTCCCTCGGAAACAAGGAATACTTGCTCAGGTAATAACCGCTTGACCCAGGCGGCCACTTGTCCCGCTCTCTGTTGGTACATTATCGGGTCCCGACTGTCGAAGCTCTCGGTCTGCGCCAAAGGAAAAGTCTCGTCGAGTTCCATCGGCACCGGTCCGAAGGGAATTGTGTAGAAGCAGAGAGACACGTTCGACCTGTTAGCGAGCTTGCTGACGATTGGCAGGTTGCGGGGGTCCTCGTGATACGGTCTCCTCCACCGGCCCGGCAATAGAACGACAGCCCTTCCCCGTTGTATCGGAACCCGCGACCTCCTCACACTGTAACGGATCATCTCAGGCCTGTAATCGCTAGCCTCGCCGAAATGAGAGATTCCGCGCGGTTTGACGGTTGGAGTAAACTGCTCCAGGAAAGGGGAATGTTGAACGATCTTTGCCAGGAATTTCTTGAAAGCTGGGTTTGCATAAGCCCGATGCTCGAGGAGATCCCACAGATGGCCGGTTCTGATCGCTTCTCGTATCCTGCGCAGTTCGGAGAAGCACGCGAGAAGGTTGTGTTTTGAGAGGAGTTGTTCTCTCTCGGATGTGTCGAGATGTCTCATCTCCTCGGGGGTGGTGCTGTCACATATCCTGCACATGCAGGAGAATTCTTCGATTTGGGCCAATTCCTGCGTCCCGTCAGAGGTGAGGTATCGGCCGGTTCTGGCGTAGAGCGCGTAGGCCGCTGAGTCGAACATGTCACAGCCGAGAGCTACAATAAATGGGAACATAGCAGGGTGGCCCGCACCGAACAAGTGCAACGGGCGGGAGTGAGGGAGACCCTTCTTAGCCGCGACAATCATGTCCACAAGAACGTCGAAGCGCTGAGCCTCCATTAATTCAGTGGGGCTGCCGAGCGCATAGATTGCGAATGATCGTTTGCCCATCTCCACCGCGGACCGGGAGACCTCTTTGATGTGGACTCCACCCTGGACCGGACCCACCCAGAGGATATCCCTGCGTTTGATTCTCTTGAGAGCTTCGTCTGCTCTGCGGACCGTCTCGTCAACAGTCCATCCGGCGCGTCTCGCATCGCTGTGAAAGCCCGTTGGAAAATCAAGAATCACGCCAATGTCAGTATCAATCTGGGGGCTGGCCCGGTCTTCCTCTCTTCAAGAGGTAAGCATTGGTCATTACCGCTCTAATGCCGACGTCGCGATAGAATTTTGGATCTAGAACTGGACGGTTCGGGTCCACGACCGGAAACATGTGGGGTGTTTGAAAGCTACCGCTCTTGGTGGTCAGTGTTCCTATTCTGCCGAGAAGATCTTTACCGTGTACCTGAAAAGACAAAACGGGATTTAGGCCTTGACGCCTTTTTCCCTCATGAACTCGTCGTAGACTCTCTGAACCCGCTCAGCCGCTGGACCAGCGCCCTCGATAATGCCTTTTTCGTTGACCCTGATCCTATCGCCAAGACTCTGCAGGTCAAACGGTTTCTCGAAACTGGATATTTGGAGAATGGTATCGCCGTTCAGAAAGACCTTGTGGATATCACCCGCGTCCGACTTCGCGTTCGTCAGGCAAACGCTTAGGGTTTCTGTGTCAACGCCAGTCAGAGTGCCGATGAAAGTCTTTCCCTGGGTCGTCAAGACACTGACGTGTTTCTGGAGGAGATTCGAGAGTTCCTCCATGAATTTCCGGCCGGCCGTCGAAGACAGTTTTCCAGTACCCTCGGAGCGTGCGGACCCGGAGACCGCTATATCACCTTTGGTTCCGACGCGGCTGTTCTCGGCATTTTCAGCTCTGCCACGATGACTCTCGCTTCCCTCGCGTCCTTAGCATGAGCGAGGATTGGAAGATCTAGAATGTCAAACCGTCGCGAGCACTGGGAGCAAGTCTTGCTCTTGTTCCTGGAGTCAACAATTTGATGGGTCTGGCAACGTGGGCATTTGATGATCCAGAACTTTTTTCTCTCAGTCATATTGTTCTCTCCAGTTCTAACGGATCGTAGCGAGCCAGCCAGTTTACTACGCCTGACCTGCCAGTTTTACCTCTTGACAAAACCTTCAATGCTTCCCTGTAGACTTCCGCGGCCGACTTTCGAGTAGTGTCGATCTCATACACTTTCCTTGGCCCGAGAAGTGAGAGGGAGTCCTGGAGGCACACGTCTAATATCTCTGCCTCCGTATTTTCCCAAGCTTTCGATTTGGTCCACCGTCTCGCTCGTAGGCGTTTGTAGAGGACAACTGGGTCTAGACGAAGGACCAAGGCCAATTCCACCGAGGCTTTGGGGAGAAATCTTCCGACCAAATGAGTAGGCAAAACTATTCTCTCTGATGATCGCGACAGCGCTTCCAGTCTCCTTCGAAGCTTTCCTTCGTTGACAACGTAGCTTTTCCGAGCTCTGTCGAACCGTGTGTAGAGTTTTTCTCTTCTAACCAGGCGGTTAGGTTCGATTAGCTTGAAGCCGGACTTATGGGAGAGGTTCCTGGCCAAGGCGGTCTTTCCGACCCCAGGTGTGCCTGTTATGAGTATGATATTGTCCAAGTTTGTGATCTAGTGCTCCGGCCGGGACATTCAGGCTCTTTAGAGCCCTTTGAACCCGGGTCGCCGGATCGAGAGTCCGGCATACTCTCGGCCAAAATTGTGGACCGGGCTATACTACCGGAGCAAAGGCTTCCACAAAATAAGTTTCAGTTAAGGATTGTCGTTTTTCCGAACCTCACATGCACGTTTGAAACTGGAATCCTGCCAATAATCAGCCCAGATAGCGACGTAGTAGAAGAGGCACGATGAATAACAAAAACACGAAGATTATCGTCGCTGCTAATGCAATCTTTTGTCGGTTTGTTAGCGGTTTTCCGGTCGGTGGGGGACGAGGAGGGGCATAGCTGGGAGGAATCGAGTTGAAATTAGTGAAATCTAGCTTTCCTTTTTCCACAGTCTATCACTAGCCGAACTGGTCGAGATAGCTCGATAGAAGGGGACACTGTGATAATGAAACGCTAGATTCTAGGAGAGGGCCTAAGCCTCCGATGGAGTGAAGGTATTCGACAGCCGGCAGGCTCGTTTGTTATCCGTTGGTTAGTCTGGAGGGGGACCGCCTTTCGGTGGAGGAGGCGGCTTAGCTGCGGCGATAACATCGTCGATTCTCAGAATCATGGATGCGACCTCCACTGCGGAGCCGATGGCGTGTTCCTTGACCTTTACAGGTTCCAGTACTCCTTCTTTCCACATGTCGGAGACTTCTCCGGTGTTAACATTGATTCCGCTCCAGAGGCCCTTGTTCTCGTGAGCTGCTCGTAGAGCTACGAGGATATCGATCTGTTCGAGGCCTGCGTTGTCAGATAGGGTCCGTGGAATCGATTCCAGCGAATCGGCGAACGCCTCAACGGCGAGCTGTTCTCTTCCTCCGATTTTCGGGGCTAGGTCGCGGATTCGCTTGGCCAGCTCGATCTCAACTGCACCACCGCCTGCAACTATCTTGTTTTTCTTGACAACATCGATGACGACTGAGAGCGCATCTTTGAGTGCTCTCTCCGCTTCGTCAACAAGTCTTTCGAGGCCGGCCCTGATCAGGATGCTAACAGACTTCGGGTCCTTCGCGTCTTCAATGAAGACCATTTTGTCGTCGCCGACTTTTCTCTCTTCGACGAGACCGGCAAATCCGAGATCCGTGCCACGAATGTCTTCCAAGTTGGTAATTATTCGAGCACCTGTTGCTCTTGACAGCTTCTCGATATCGGATTTCTTGATTCTTCTTGCAGCCAAGATTCCGTTCTTGGCCATGAATGATTGAGCTACTTCGTCAATGCCTTTCTGGCAGAGGACAACGTTTGCACCGGATTTCTTGATCTTCTCGACCATGTCCTTCATCAGCTTTGTCTCTTCGTCGAGGAAGGACTGCATCTGTTGCGGGTTGCTGATCTTGATCTCAGCGCTAAACTCTGTCTTCTCAATCTCTAACGGGGTGTCCAAGAGCGCGATCTTGGCCTTCTCGATCCTCTTGGGCATTCCAGGGTGAACAACTTCCTTATCCACGATAACCCCTTTGATCAGTTCAGTGTCTAAGAGGCTCTTGCCCTCCTTCTTCACCAGCTGAATGTTCTCGATGTCGGCAGTGAAAGCGTCGCCCCTCTTTTCAATAACATGGTTAACTGCGTCGACGGCAATCTTCGCAAAGTGTTCCGTCGCTCCTCCAAGGGACTTTCCGCGCATCGCGGTAACAGCAATCTTACGAAGGGTCTCTGTGTCCTTCAGATCAACGGGTTTCCCGATCTCGTTCAGAATTTCACGCGCCTTTTCAGCGGCCTTCTTGAAACCAGCGTTGATCACGGTCGGGTGCAAACCCTTGTCTAACAAGA